>Ga0136651_10001111_pt1 | contig 14819 bp, 12 predicted proteins | sample Mar14236cmmetaG_FD_94867 | JGI IMG/M metagenome (GOLD analysis project Ga0136651, IMG submission 94867) | Marine hydrothermal vent microbial communities from Guaymas Basin, Gulf of California to study Microbial Dark Matter (Phase II) - Marker... ...
CGTATGCTCTATGTGGAATTTACTCACTCTCAGAACCAGGAGACCTTGCATCGCTGTCTTCTTAATGGCTTCCGTTTCTTCAAGGGTACGCCGAAGAAACTGGCTCATGACAACATGCTGACTGCTGCTATCGAACGTGAAGGCAGGCTGGTCCGTTTCAATGACAGCTTTCTGGAGTTCCTGCGGCCGTTCAAGATCACCCCGGTAGCCTGCAATCCGGCTCAACCCCAGGAAAAAGGAAAGGTGGAAAAGGGAGGTATACACTACATCCGTTACAACTCGGAGGTCCTTATCCTGGGAGGGCAAAGTTATCGAAGGAAGCATCATTAAGCCCGAAATCAGCTCAATGTAACTCAAAGGCGGAGACTTTTTTTATGTGGCCGTCCCAATAACCCGGTGCGTGTTTTTGCCGGATGGATAATGGATAGGTGCGTGTTTGTTTCAGTAAGCCCACTTTCAAACCGGCCATTTCTGTCCATTTTTAAGCTGGCGTTAATAAAGTAGCATCCTTGGCGTACTTCGCCTGCCCCGTAGCTCCGGCAGATTGTATTGGGGCGCCTTCGCGGTTCAAAAATACATACAACCCAACCGCCCGTAGGCGCATTGCGTTTTCTCCCTTTCTCCCGGGAAGGGAGAAGGACCAAAAAGATCCTGTTAATCCTGTCCAACAATATAGCTGAAAAAAGGAATCTGTATGTTCATTCAGAAAAAGGCATCCTATATATTGTTGATTTAGTCGTCGACTTAGTTTAAAATTGTCATGGCTGAGATAGATTTATGTGGAGGATAATGAGAATGCCAACCATCAACATACATGAAGCCAAAACACAATTTTCACGTCTGTTGCTCAGAGTCAGCAGTGGTGAGGAAATCATCATTGCAAAATCAGGTAAGCCTATTGCAAAACTTGTCCCTATCAAACGACAACCCCATAAACGTATCGCCGGTATTGATGGAGGTAACGCATGGATTGCTGAAGATTTTGACGCGCCTCTGCCAAAAGACTTAAGAACTTACTTTGAATAGATAAAAAATGGCACAACAAGGATACCTGCTTGATACGCATTGCTGGTTGTGGTGGCATATTGACCCGGACAAACTGGGGCAACAGGCCTTTCAACTGATAGAAGACGGAAACAATGAAATCTTCTTTTCAGTGGTCAGTGCCTGGGAGATTACAATCAAATATGCTCTCAATAGGATAAAGCTGCCTTTTCCTCCTGACAGTTATATTCCCAAACGCCTGGAAAGAAGCTACATGGAAGTTTTGCCGATTCATCTTGAGCATGCATTGCGGGTTGGACAATTACCACCTTACCACAACGATCCGTTTGACCGTCTGCTCATTGCCCAGGCCTATACAGAACATTTGACAGTTATTACAAAGGATGCACTGTTTAAGCAGTATAAAATTGAGACGGCATGGTAAAGAGGCATGAGGGAAGTCGGACAAAAGCCAAGTACAGGTTATCCCTTTTATATTATAGCTCTAGCTGTGGGACAGACAAAGTTGACGAAGAGAATATGAGCCGGTCGGAAGGGGCATTTCTGGAATCCAGAGAAAAAATAATCGATTCGCCTGATACCTTGATAGCCGCACACGCCTTAAGTCTGAATTTAACTATTATTACAATAATATCACTGAATTTTCAATAATCCAAAACCCCAAGATTACCAGACTCGATAATTTCACATGCTTGATCTTCATCTCTCCCTGACCTTAAACTGATTAGGTGCAAAAATTAATTTTTTGCCATAAAATGTCGATAAAAAAGACATTAGCGGGCATATGTTCTATTGGGTGGCCTATTATGTGTTGTGGCAGGCCGTCATAGTCGAATTGCACGGGGTTCAGCTGGCAAGACTATATCATGTCATAGGAGAAAGAATATTATTTTATGGACTTGGAGCCATAATGGCATTGAGTGTGCTCAGTATATTTTTTTCTCACAAGATCGCCGGACCGGTTTACAAGATGAAAACAACCATAGATAAATTCCTTGAGACCGGAACCGGTCCTGAGACCATTCACCTGCGAAAGGGAGATGCCTTCAAAGAACTCTCTGATTTTCTTAACAGACTTTTTTCAAAAAAATAGAGATGTCTCTAAAAATATATATGAACACAATCTCCGATAGGTTTTTTGGAAGGTATTGATTATTAACACTAAGCTAAGATGCTTTTAGTGGATAGCCAAATTGAGTTAAAATACAAAAATAGAGGTGTCTTAATGGCGAAAATTTCTAATGCCTTATATACTGAAGGAGCTCAGAAAAGCAGTTAATCTAGCCAAAAGAATGCAGTTTGATAAGCATTAGTGTCTAAATGTCAATAAAAAACCTGAACCATATCTCATGAATGATAACAGTAAAGTGTTGTAGCGAAACCATAGCTTAGATATTTCTATTAATATGCTAAAAAATATAAAAGTGACAAGCAAGAACGTATTGAAATATATAATTTTTTATAAATCGAACTTGATAAACATGATTCGTTGAGTGCTGATAGTGCAATTATATTGCATTCAAGAGTCAGTATGATAAAAATAAAAAATAAATATATTTCTAAAATTTAGTTATATAAGATCATAAAAGAATACTATTATTTTATGATAGACTATTAATAAATTAATATCCGTTAGAAGATTTTCAATGAAAAAATACAGAATTACATTATTATTTTTAACTTTATTAATACTTTTTCCTCTGTTAGTTCAAGGAGGTACAGATACTTACTATGTAACTCAAGATGGAGCAGGAATGAAAAATGGTTCCTCTATTGAGAATGCATGGAGTATAGATGATTTTAATAATTCTTCACATTGGTCTAAAGATGACAACCCTTCAAAGATAGACGCTGGTGATACTATTTTCCTTTCTGGTACTTTTACCAAGAGCTTCATTCCTAGAGGAAGCGGTGCGGCGGGTAGGCCGATTCTTATAGATGGTAGTTACGCAAAGATATTAACTGATATACAAAAATTTTCTAAAATATTTGATATTAAAAACGGCCGATATCTTACTCTTCAAAACCTCTCCATAGACGGACAAGATTCCATCATGAAGACCAGCGGTAATAAGGCTGCAATATGGATAAGGGAATATGGAGCAGCTACAGGAAATATAATTATCCAAGATTCAACTATCAGTAATTCGACATCAGGCCTTATTTTACAAGGCGATGTATCACACGTTAATGTCTATAGAAATACTTTTTCGAACATGTCAAATCATGGCGTTGGAGTTTTTGGTGATAATTATGATGGCGATGGATTAGATGGTTATGATGATTGTCCTTCTTATATTACCATAGGCGGGTCTTCTGCAAATGGTAATACCTTTGTAAATATTGGAAAATTGACTGTGGATGAATGGGTGAATTACGATAACGGATACAAAGGTGGAGCTATACCAGGGGAAACATTGGGCACAACAGCTAAAGACCTTGTTTTTAGTTATAACCATGTATATGCTACATTACCTGATGTGGGTGCAGGAATCTACATGAATGGGGCCAAAAGAATCTTAGTTGAATATAATTCAATTCACGGTCTTGAAGCGAATAATCATAGATCTTACATAACTTTTAAAGCTGATAATGAGCTTTTTACTGAAGATATTATAATTAGATTCAACAAAGTTTATGATGTCTATGATGGAGAAAATCAGTACGCTTCTCCCGGAGACGCAATAAGAATAAGTGGTGAGGGCCGCAACCGAATTATCCATGGGAATTACTGTGAAGATGCAGGTATAAATATTAATTGGAATTGGTCGGCAGATAATGATGGCGTTGCAGGAGATGGTTATTTTTTATGGGCAAATATCATTAATAAAACGGTTAAAGGCGGCGGAATATCAATTAGTGGATGTTCTAGTAATACAGATATTTTCAAAAATTTTTATATTTATAATAACACTATTTATAGGGCAGTACAAAATCCCGCAGACCATTCCTATTTTTACGGAATTTGTACAGTATCTTATTCTTCAGATATGACTGAAACAATTAGCGTAAAAAATAACATTGTGGTAAACACTAGGCCAAACGGCAGAGAGTACGTAAATATCTCCATGAATAATTCCGATGATATGACAATAGATTATAATCATCACGAGTTTACTGGCCAAATACCAAAGGTTTATTTTTATGCCTCTAATTGTACTTCTTGTGCTTACAACAGTAAAAAACTTCCAGCAAACTATGGACAAAATGATAGTGCAGGAGACCCAAAATTTCATAACGCTGATAACGGTGATTTTGCCTTACTTGGTAATTCACCCTGTAAAGATTCAGGAGCAGATTTAAGCAAATATAGTGAGCTTTTGCCAGTTATAACAATTCAAGGAAAAATTTATAACTTCAGCTTTTCGCGAGTCTTGGATCCGAGACTTACTGATTGGTCCACTACGCCCCCAAGTGTATTTACTACTGACCAGAATAGTTATGGAAATTGGGAAAAGGGGGCATATGTATTTACTGTAGAAGATCAACTTTCTTTTCCTGATAATCTTTCTTCGCCTAATAATCTCAGAGTTCATTAAAGGGGATCGATATGTGTAAACTACTGCTTGTAGCAGCGCAACTGCTATTTCTGCCCGTGGCGGTGTGGAGCGCAACTTTTTATGTGTCTTTATCAGGCAGTAACACATCTCCTTATGATACTGAGGCTAAAGCGGCAAACAGTCCAAGAACTGTTATAGATCACATAGATTCTGCTGGTGTTGGAGGGCCTCACACAGTTTATATAGCGGCCGGAGTATATTCCGAAACTTCTGGATATATGTATCTTGACAGTTCTAACCAAGCACATTCATTCACCACAATTATTGGGGCAGGCAGGGGGCATACTATAATAGATCCTGATATCGGGCATACAATATTGGGTTCAAATTCCAATAGTAATATTACCATAAAAGATTTAACTTTAAGGACAGCTTCAACCACATCTCAAATAGTTTATAAAGCCGATGGATGTAGTAATTGGACTTTTGAGAATGTTGATTTTGTGGCAGATGATAATACTGAGAAAAGATTAATATGGTTATTGGGAGATGAAACTAAATTTCACAATTGCAGGATTTACGGTACTTATGAAGATGGTGATGAATATCCTCTTTATGCGGAAGGTGATTCTAGCGTAAAAATAGTTAATTGTATATTTCAGGAAAAAACAGGTTTCGATAAAGCGTGTGGATTGATTCTCTATGGTAGCGGCACAAATAATATATATAATAGTATATTTTTTGACTCATATTCAGCAGCAATTACTGTTAACAACGGCACAACTAATATTATTAATTGTGTAGTTGATGGATGCTATAGAGATTTGTCAAGTTATACAATATTAAAAGTTGGAGGCATTTTAAATATTAAAAATTCTTGGGTGGCAGACAACCCTTACTGCAATGCAGGTATTGATCCAAGTGCAGATATTAATAGTGACAATATTGAAACTCATATAAATCCGAAATGGCGAGGATTGCGTGGCGGAATAATTATACCTTGTATAGATGATACGGGAAATTTAGCCTCAGCAGAATTTCTCGAGACATTATTATCTGCATATGGATATACTGGAACATTTTTTGTTGAAGTTGTAAATGTGGATACCCAAGATGAAAAGGACAGATTGAGATCTCTCATAAGTAATGGAACTATTGAAATCGGACTTCATAGTTATTCTCATAGTGATATGACTCTAACTGATGGGGATAAAATTTTTGACGTAACTAAGGGTGCTGAGACTATTACCATTGACCGTTCTGCAGATACAATTTTTTTGTCTGGTGGGAAAATTTTAACTGAGTTTAAAAGCAAAAGTTTAGCAACTATTAAAAGTGAACTTGAGAAATTAGGAGCTACGGTAACGCCGACTTCTTTATATGCAACGGGTGCAGCAGTTGGCAAGATTCAGAGTGTTGCATTGGGAGAAGTCATTGCATCGGCCACAGCTACGAACCAAATAAATATTTTAGTTACTGATACAACAGAGGGATTATATAAGTCCGAAATGGTTGATGCTAAAGCTACTTTGGAAGATACTATTATCAATAAATATGGCCATATCATAGACCAGCAGACTAGATTAACTTATACTGTTAATTCATGGGCGGCGCCATATAATACTGTAAATGATCTTTCCAGAAGTGCTACTATAGATACTGGGTTTAAATTAGCAAGGCATTCCGAGAACAGTTATTTGGTAGACATGTGGTACAATAACATAGATATATACAAGGTTGAGGCATTGGGAGGTAGCACATTGACTGGGGTAGATGAAGTAAGTACTAGATCAATTGCCCGTAAAATAGGTTTAATGCTGGCAAGAAAAGGAGGAGTCCTGGTAGCCATGGGACATGGAATTGAAAGTGACATAAATACGGATGAATGGGAATACTTAATTGATGAGTGGAGCAAAATCCCGGGGCTTCAAATCATGTCAGCACAATTAGCAGCTGATTATATAAAAAACAATTGTTTGTGGGCTGATGATGGGGATGGAACTTATAGCAGAACATTGAGTTATCCGGGTTTTGAGGTTAACGCAGGTTCATCATTAATCAATGCTGGTACTAATCCTTTTTCTGACGGTGATGGTAACCAAACGGACTTCAATGGCAAACCAATATGGAATGATGATGCTGATTCATGTATTGGGCCTTGGTATGATGGAGTGGAGATAGGGCCTTATGGATACTATCCAGGAATCTTTGAGATAAAAATTATTGCCAATGATTCTGCTGGCGGACCCATAACCATAGACTATGAAGACCTTTTAACTATACAAGTTTTTCTTAATCCTAGCACTTATCAGGGTCAGAATGCTGACTGGTGGGTAGTGGCGGATACGCCCTTCGGCTCGTTCTGCTACGACCTAACAGCCTGGTATCCTGGATTATTCCCAGTTTACCACGGACCGCTCTTTATCCTGAGTCCTTTTACTGTATTTAATTACTCATCCCTGCCGATAGGGACTTATGTCTTTTACTTCGGAGTAGACGGGAACATGAACGGAATACTGGATGGTGACCAAATCTATTATGATTCTGTCTCTGTTACTGTTCAGTAAAACTCATCTTTGACAGTTAAAAATAGCTTTACCTGTTAAATCAACAAGATATGGACGCAATAATAGTTCTTGGCACTACCATTTGATTTTTTTAAGCAATTTCCTGCATACACTGGCTTATTTCCCTGATAGTAGGTGGAATTGCCACTTTAACTGACTGAAATACCTTACTACAGGTAACCAACACATTCTGTGCGAACGGCAAGGCATTTGCCGTTTTCTTCAATGGTCGTTTCCTGCAATGATTCAAGATCCTGGATTATGTCTGCCCATTCAAGATCATGTCCCGACTGCTCGAGACGTTTCATCAGTTCCTTGCGCATAGCAAGGGCAAGAAAGCTGCAAAACACATGGCCCCTTATGGTTTCGTCGCGTTGATGAAAAATGGGCCTGGTCTCCAGTATGGACTTCATTGTCCGAAATACCTGCTCCACCTGCCACAGTTCCTTGTACTTGAGAGCAATATCTTCTGCTGTCATGTCGGTATTGGTCTGGAGTACCCATTTGCCATCAAATCCGGCCTCTTCCTTGACCTTCTCAAAATCAATACCGATACTGCCACGAGACACCTTCAAATATCTCCGGTACCCTTTGTTGCCGATCATGCCCTTTGGACCTTTTCGAATCTTTTGTTCCAGATCATCAAGAATGGCCTGTCGACCCCGCTGCATCCTTTCTGGCCTGTTTCATGTTCAGGCAGACAATATACCGCTTTCCTGACTGCCATATCTCTTTTACCTTCAAAGGGGCGGGATCCTTTGATGTTATTCCTTCAGGATATACCTCTCTATAACGGCCTCCACGGCAAAGGATATCATGTTTTATACTGCTTACCTTTCTCATTCTCGCACCAAGAATATATGGCAGCTTGCGTTTTGAAGATTCCAGTTCCTTGATAGTCTCAGCACTTATCATACCGCGATCAGCTACCAGACAAAAACGGCCTATGTGAAAGCGCTCCCTTAGCCTGTCAGAAATGGGAATCAAAGTTTTGACATCTGCCGTGTTGCCAGGCCACATTTCACAACAAATGGGCCTGCCGTTGTCATCAATGACAGCACCAACAACCATTTGTTTAAGATCTGGTCGATGATCCTTGCTGTGACCGCGTCTCCCCAGATTCTGGCCTCCATTACCTTCAAAATAGATGGATGTCGTATCAAAAAAGACAAGATCAAGAGCAGAAAAAAGATCCCTGTGACTGTCAAATATGTACTCTTCAATCTCATCCTTTATACAGCGGGGACTAAAAGGAAGAGCTTCTGTCTGATCCTTGAAAGCTTCCCCTCTTGGCACTACCCTTTTAGTCTTTTCGGCCAATTCCTACCAAAACATGGGGATTACAGAGCCATTTTTATGATTAACTGTTAAAGATGAGTAAAAGACGTATCGGGCCCGGAGCTTGAATAAAAGGGCGTATAACTCTTGAAAAATAGGTGTTATAGCAGCTCCAAAAAGAGGGCAAGCTACTTGAAGCTGGAGCGGAAGTCTTAAAAAGGAGCATCGGCCTTCTTTCCCAAAGAGTCAAGATAAGATATAATTTTATTCAGCAGCAAATGACAGTAACGGGGTTGGTTATTACCGATATTTGAAAAGAGTCCATTTTAATATAATTGATCCTGATTTTGAGATAGTAGCCAGGGTTAGACAAAATACACTCTGGAACAGAGACAGCTATGGCTACTAAGTGAACCGCTACTGTCCCAGCAGCTTGATGAAAAAGGCCAGTATATTTGTAAAATACCGAAGAAGAATGAACTACCCCGCCCCAAGAGGCGGAGAATATAACCCTGAAGTAATTTAAAAGAAACACTCATAGTAAACATAATCATCTTCATCCATTCTTAGGTTACAAAAGTCCAAATGGTTTTGAAAGACAATTTTACATGGCTAAAGTTACTTTAACTGCGTGTCTACTTTCCCTGGACCAGATTAAAATTTTCATTATAGAAAGAGAATTTGGTAAGTTTAGTGCCAGAACTCTTATAATTACCTACTGAATAAATTAAGCGAATTCAAAATTGCAAAAAGAGATAAGCAATTCTGGTCAAGCCTTTTGGGTAGTTTTGGCCAGTTTAAGTTCATTTGGGCTGAGCCTTATAAGCGCGGCTATATTTTCTCGCTATTTTGATAAATCAGACTACGGGACTTATAGACAAATATTATTTGTATACAATACATTGCTTATAATCTTTACTGCTGGGCTACCTCATGTTTTTTCTTATTTTTTACCCAGATATAGTCTTGAGCAAGGCAAGGACATCGTCTGGAAAATATCTAGGGGTCTCTTTTTATCGGGTTTGATATTTTCAATTTTTTTGTTCTTTTTCTCGACTCTGATTGGAGAATTATTGAAGAATCCAGAACTTTCTAAAGGATTAAAATATTTTTCTCCTGTTCCAATGCTCCTGCTACCAACACTTGGAATTGAAGGTATATTTTCAACTTATAGAAAGACTTTTTTTATAGCACTCTATAACGTTTTAACGCGAACTTTGATGCTGTTTTTTATTATTTTGCCTGTGATTCTTTTCGAAGGCACCTATATTCATGCTATCTTAGGATGGGTATTAGCGTCATTTATTTCTTTTATAATTGCATTATATTTTAAAAGTTTACCCTTTAAGAATGTAAAAGCGATAAAAGCAGACCTGACCTACGAGAGTATTTTTTCGTATAGCATTCCGCTGGTTGTTGCTAGTATTGCGGGTATTGCTATTAAATCAGCTGACCAATTTTATATCAGCCGTTTTTTTGGACCTGAAGTTTTTGCAGAATTTTCTAATGGTTTTATGGAATTGCCTTTAGTCGGTATGATTACTGGTGCGGCCTCTACAGTACTATTGCCGATATTTTCAAAACTTATTCACAACAAAGCAGAAATTATAAATATAACTGAATTGTGGAAAAATACTCTTTTGAAATCAGCGACTCTTATTTATCCTATGGTGATTTTCTTTATCTACAATTCAGAAAATGTAGTTATAATTTTATATTCGAGTACATATGAAAACTCTGCTATCTATTTCAACATTGCGATGTTTTTGAACTTTTTTAATATAATAATATTTTCACCCCTTTTGTTTGCAATGGGGAAAACAAAGTTTTATTCGAATTTACATCTTTTTATTGCATTTCTTGCATGGACTGGCGAATATATCATAGTAACGCAATTTAAATCTCCTATTGCAATTGCAATATACTCAGTAATATTGGGAATTAGCAAAATAATTATTTGTTTTAAATACGTTTCATTTATTTTAAATGTGAATATTCTCGATTTAATACCTGTACGAAATTTATCAATATTATTAATTCATTCAATATTTGTTGGGGGTTTTATTAAAATTTCTGTCAGCCAACTTGTTCCTCAATCTACAAACTTTGTTTCATTAGTAATCAATTTATTAGGCTTTCTAATTATGATTATAATAACTGCAAATTTTTTCAGGATTGATTATTTTTTAGCGTTAAGGCCACTTTTAAAATTTAAAAGTTCATTAATTTATAAATAAAAAAACCTAACTCATAAGTGAACAATAAGATGACTAGAAAAATATTTGGCTAAAAGATACCGAATCAAGTATTCTTTTAAGCAGTCATAATCCAAGCTACGTGACAATTATCTGTCGCACTTATTGGTTGAATCTACAAATGAATATTTTATTAATATCAAAAATTTTTCCACCCGAAAGTACAGCAAGGGCAGTCCAGATTGGCAAGGTAGTGGCGGCCTTAGAAAAGAACGGTTGTCAAATTACTGTTATTGCAGGCCAAGCTCATAGAATAGAAAAAACTCCACCAATTAAAGATAATATTTATTATATTCCATGCTGGAAAATTTCCAATAGCTATCGATTACATAAAAGAATTTATGGGAAAATCAGGTCTGAATTAGAGACATGCTGGATATATTCTAATTGGGCACGTAAAGCTATTTTATCGGGAACTAATCTTTTGAAAAGCAAAAAAATAGATTGGCTTATGAGTTCTTCTACACCATTTGAATCTCATATCGTTGGGCTAAAACTAAAGCAAATATCAAAATTACCATGGTTATCATCTTTTAGCGATCCATGGCCAAGTTCAATCGTACCAATTCCACATCGACGGAAAGCTATATTGGGTTTAAATTTCATACAATTATCCTTACTGAAAAAAGTTTTGGTAAAATGCGATTATCTTCATATGCCTAGTATATATGGTGCTGATTTAACCGCTAAGGCTACTGGATTAAATATAAAAAATAAAACCAAAATTATTCCTCACGTTGGAAGCGATTATCAAGACATATGGGATAAATCAATTAACACAAAGGGGTGGCTTGCTCACATAGGGCACTTATCCCGGGAGCGTGCTTCAAAAGAATTATTATTTGCGATTAAAAAAGTTAAAAAAATTATACCTAATAAATTTAAGGGCTTGCTTTGTGTAGGAAAAGTATGTTCTGAATTCCAGGATTATATAAAGGAGTTAAGATTATTTGAATCTGTAAAAATTATCGGTCATGTTTCTTCTGATGATGCAATGAAGTTAGCTTGCTCAGTTACCGCGTTATTGCTGATTGAAGCTAATATGGAAATTAGTCCATATCTCCCTAGTAAATTTGCAGATTATGCTATTTCAAAACGTCCGATTATAGCAATAACACCAAATAGAAGCGCAGTTAGAGATTATTTAAATTTATATGGTGATGGTCTTGCTATTGAAAACAAAAAAGAAGTAATAGCCCGCACTATAATTAATTTATTCTTAGATCACAAAACAAAATTAGATGGAAAAAAGGGGAATATAGTTGCTTTAAGTCAGCAATTTAGAGCTGATAAAATAGGATCGCAATACTACGAAATATTTTCCAAGCAAAACAAATGAATATATAGTATGCGTTCGGTTGTTTTGACACAACAATTTGTCCATATCTGTTGCTAATAATACATATACACCGGTATGAAATATATTCAGAGTTGCTGACATGAAATTATCACAGTTGGTACTTAAAGACGAATGCAAGCGAGAAATGCCAACCCTGGTTGGTTTAACCATTCTGGGGATTTTTTTATTTTTGCGGCCCATTACGGTTGCGTTCCATCATATCGGTAATATCAGTATCCTCGATCTTTACGGAATAACCATTTCTTATCTGATAATTTTGGGATTGCTATTAAACATTAAACAAATACGCCTAGATTCGACTTCGTTACTAATAATCTTATTTTCGTTTTATTGTCTAATGAGTTTTTTTTGGGGTAGCGATTACCGCGATGTTGTCAGAATGATATTTCCTTTTTTGCCATTTTTCCTGACCAAGGCCGTTGTTTGTGATAAAAAAAGTTCGATTTTCATTTTAGAGATTCTTACCTGGGGCTACCTGGTATCGATCTGCGGCAGCATAGCCATGATCTTACTGGGTGTATCAGAAACTGTAATTACAGGCAGTATGGTTGAACGCCAATCCGGACTGTCCGCAGGGGTTCATACTCAAGGGCATCTAATGCTCTTTTTCTCATTTTCCTTTGCGTTATATTGCCTACTGGAGAAAGAAAAAAGGTATATGAAATTGATTATGTTTCTGCTGTTTTTTGGCTCGCTCTTCTGCATTTTAAAAACCTATACCCGTACGGTTTTCCTGGGGGGGATCATTTTTTGGTTTAGCTATCTGTTTTGGCGCAATCGGAGATTATTTCTATGCTTGCTAATCCTATCACTAGTAATAATTTTTTTTAAGTTTAATGACGTAAAAAAGATTGTAATTCAAGAAGAGGCTATTTCTTCAAGTAGTGAGCGTTTTGATATCAATGATGTCAGCAGTGGAAGGATTTGGCTTTGGAAACATAATTTAGAGTTATTTGCTGAATTGCCGTTGACTAAAAAATTACTAGGTGTTGGCTTAGGGAATGAGCTAAAAAGATTCCCCGGGACAATTAGTAGAATGTGGGCTGGATCACACAATGATTATCTATCCCTGACCATTATGACAGGGATCATAGGACTTTTACTATACCTTATGATTTATGGCTCAGTTTTCTTTTTATTTTTATCGGCCCCGTTAAGTAAGGAAATACGCCTGTTTGGCATATGTGTATTCATTTCGGTAATTGTTATGAATTTTGTAAGCAACAGCTACATCGTGCGTTTTCAGATGGCCCAACTTTTATGGTTTCTCATTGGCTTGATTTGCGCCCAAGGTAAGATAGAAAGCAGACTGCATCAGGCTGAGAATGTTGCAAAACCGGAAAGGATTTAATGGCTCCGACAAAGCCTTCCATTGGTATTATCATTCCTAATGATTTTGTTAAACGTCTTCCTTTTGCAGGGGGTAGTAGTTTCATCCTGAACCTCATCCCATCTATTGATAACCGTTTAACCATCTTTGGTTCAGGTGCTAACGGTACCGCCCTCTGGGAAAAACATCAGATTAATAATAATGTCACCTTCATTGCGACTTATCCGGTGACCTTCCCTAGTCCCTTCCCCGGCCGACTGAAAGCACTGGTAGGCTATCTAAAAAATCGACGACGAATTTTGCAGAGCGATATAGATGTACTCTATGTCCACTCGCCTGAATGTGCATTGCCATTTCTTTTCGGCAAGGACCGCAAACCTCTGATATTCCATCAACACGGGTCTGGTAATCCGGTGGTAACTGCCAAATTTACCTGGGCCCGTAATAGATTAATCATTTGGTTGTTCGACCGAATTCACCAGGAGATTTACCGCCGTGCCGATTGGATAATTGCCATTGACCGTATCTGCGTACAACAAGCTATTAGCTATGGCGCACGAAACAAGATTAGTTTGTTAATGAATGCGGTTGATACAAACAGATTCAGGCCGAATAACGAAATTAGATCGACTGAGAGAACTTCTCTTCAGATATCTGAAGACGCCTTTGTGGTTTTATTCGTCGGAAGATTAGAGGAGATTAAGCAGGTTGATATATTGGTGGAAAGCATGGTCTCTTTGAAAGACAAATTTCCGGTCAGGCTATTATTGGCTGGTGATGGCACAAAGTATGAGCCGTTAAAAAAGCTGGTTAATAAGCTTCATTTGTCTTCTGCGGTCAAGTTCCTGGGTAAGGTTTCCCATGATGATATACATGTATATTATAATATTGCTGATGTGCTGGTATTGCCGTCGAAAATGGAGGGTGTTCCGATGGTAATTCTTGAAGCACTCGCTTGCGGGACACCGGTTGTGGCTTCCACCGTTGGCGGTATTCCCGATCTTGTCAGAACGGGTGAAAATGGGATGTTGCTGGAAACTGTCACACATGAAACCATTGGGGATGGAATAACGGCAGTGAGGCAAATGAATTGTCAAAGGGATGCAGTCTCATCAACCGTAAGCAAATGCAGTGCCGTAAATGTTGCGGAAGAACTTTCCAGTATTTTTCAAAAATTACTTATGAATAAGGAAATTGATCTAACATGATCAAAAAAATCATGGTTGTTGGCCAACTGCCTCCTCCGGTCCATGGTTCCAATGTCATGACCGAGCGCTTGATGGAGGCACTCAGGAAAAATGGCAGGCCAGCCATAATTGTGGAAAAAACCTTTTCCAGGCAATTGCATGAAGTCGGAAAATGGTCCCTCGGCAAATTATTTAAAGTGCCTTCGCTTTATAGAACAATCGGCGATGTGATTACTGAAGAAGAGCCGGAATATTGCATATATTTCATAACCGTTGGCATGACTTCCTTGTTGGTAGATTGCTTGATGTTGAGTAAGCTCAGAAAGGAAAATGTCCC
>Ga0136651_10001115_pt1 | contig 14794 bp, 12 predicted proteins | sample Mar14236cmmetaG_FD_94867 | JGI IMG/M metagenome (GOLD analysis project Ga0136651, IMG submission 94867) | Marine hydrothermal vent microbial communities from Guaymas Basin, Gulf of California to study Microbial Dark Matter (Phase II) - Marker... ...
GTGCACCAGATCGGCGATCTCCAGCACGTGCTCGTCGAAGAGGCCCAGGGTATTCGGGTTGGTGAGCATCAGCCCGGCCACGGTTTCGTCGCAGTGGGCACGCAGGCTCTCCAGGTCCACGTTTCCCCGCGCGTCGGACTTGATCTCCACGGTGGTATAGCCGCACATTGTGGTGCTGGCCGGGTTGGTGCCGTGGGCCGAGTCCGGGATCAGCATCACGGTCCGTTTACTATCGCCTCGCGACTGGTGATAGGCACGGATGATGAGCACGCCGGTGAGTTCGCCGTGCGCCCCCGCTGAGGGCTGCAAGGACACGGCGGCAAATCCGCTCAGCTCTTTGAGGTATTCCTGAAGCTCAAATATCAACGCCAGGTTGCCCTGTACTGAGTCGGGGTCTTGATAAGGGTGCGTGCGGGCGAAGCCGGGCAGCCGGGCTGCTACCTCGTTCGTCTTGGGATTATATTTCATCGTGCACGAACCCAGCGGGTAAAAACCTTTGTCCACCCCGTAGTTGAGCTGCGAAAGGCGCACGTAGTGGCGGATGACGTCCACCTCACTTACTTCCGGCAGTGGCAACTCGTCACGTACCATCTCCGCCGGCAGGGGCGTCCGAGGAACGTCGCAATCCGGCAGGAAGGCCCCACATCGTCCAGGGGAACTGGTCTCGAAAATCAACGGTTCATTCATGACCCACCTCCGCGAGAGCTTCCACCAGATAGTCTATTTCCTCTTTGGGGTTCATTTCGGTGGTACACAGTAATGCACAGCCCGCCAGATGGGGGAAGACTTGTCCCAGGTCGTATCCGCCGATGATACCCCACTCCTCCAGGAGATAGCGGTTGACCTCGGATACCGGCCGGGGGAAGTGCACTACGAACTCTTTGAAGAACGGATCCTTGCTCACCAACTCGTAGCCGTCCAGGGCGGCGATTTGCGATGCCGCGTAGTGCGCCTTGTGGTAACACAGTTCGGCCACGGTGCGCAAGCCACGCTTGCCCAGTGTGGCCAGGTACACGCCCGCCGCCAGAGCGCACAACGCCTGGTTGGAGCAGATGTTTGAGGTGGCCTTCTCGCGGCGGATGTGCTGTTCGCGGGCGACCAGGGTGAGCACGAATCCACGCCGGCCCTGGGTGTCCACAGTCTCACCCACTACGCGGCCGGCCATCTTGTGCTTGAAGCGGTCCTTGCAGGCGAAGTAGCCCAGGTACGGGCCGCCAAAGCTGATGGCATTGCCTAGTGGCTGTCCCTCACCGACGACGACGTCCGCGCCGTAGTCGCCCGGCGGGGTGAACAATCCCAGCGAGATGGGATCGGCGCTGACGATGAACATGGCCCCGGCTTCGTGTACCGCGTCGGCCAGCCCTTGCAGCGCGGCCGGCGATTTCATCTGTCCGAAGAAATCGGGGTTCTGCACGATCAGGCAGGCGGTGTCGGAGTCGAGCAGGGCTTTCAATGCTTCCAGATCGAAGCCGGTGCCCTCGCCCAGTTTACCGGGATCGTCGCCGGTCACGGTCAGGCCCATGCCCTGAGTGTAGGTGCGCACCGTCTCCCGGTACTCAGGGTGGATGGTGGGAGCCAGGATCACTTTGCGTCGCTTGCCCCGCCGAACGGCCACGGCCATCAGCACCGCCTCGGCCATCGAGGTCGCGCCGTCGTAGTGCGAGGCGTTGGCCACCTCCATGCCGGTCAGTGCGCAGATCATGCTCTGATACTCGAAGATCGTCTGCAGCGTCCCCTGGCTGACTTCGGGCTGGTAGGGAGTGTAAGCGGTGTAAAATTCGGAGCGGCTGATTACGTGATCCACCACGCTGGGCACGTAGTGATTGTAGGCCCCGGCTCCCAGGAAACAGGCATAGTGGTTCAGGTCGGCGTTGATCTCGCTCATCCACTGCAATTCCTGGAGAATCTCCATCTCAGAGAGGGGCTCCGGCAGGGAAACCTTCGGGAAGCGCAGTGCCTGCGGCACGGCGGCGAAGAGGTCCTCGACGCAGTCCACCCCGATGGCCGCCAGCATCGCCTGCCGTTCGGCCTGGCTATGGGGGACGTAAGTCATCAGTGACCTCCCTTCGCCTCTTCCTCGGCGATGAATTTCTCGTAGGCATCGGCGTCCATCAGGTCGTCCAACTCCGAGGGATCGGCGATGGTGAACCTGGCGAACCAGGCTGCGCCGAAAGGATCCTCGTTCACCAGTTGCGGCCTGGCCTCCAACTCGCCGTTGATCTCGATAATCTCGCCGCCGATGGGCATGTAAACTTCTGAGGCGGCTTTGACCGACTCGACGGTGGCGTAGGCCTCGCCTTTGGCGAAACTATCGCCAATCTCTGGCAGCTCCACGTACACCACGTCCGAAAGTTGTTCCTGAGCGTAATCTGAAATACCCGTGATGGCCTCGTTGCCCTCGACTCGCACCCATTCGTGGGTTTCAGCGTACCGACAATCTTTGTCAAGTTTCATCGTTGCTCCTCCCTTTCTGGATAGGATTGCTCTCGGCTTTGAGAGCTGGTTTGAACCGACACGCGCTATAGTATAGCAAATATCGGGATAATTGACAAGACGGACTATCGGTTTACACTGCCTGCTTGATGCGCCCAAAACTGAGTCAAAATATGGAGGAGCGACGCTTTTCAGCCTGGTTGTGTAGCGGCCTGGGTTGGCAATGCCCAATCAAAAGCCCCTCGTGGTTGCACGAGGGGCAGAGGCGAACAGAAGGAGATGATCTGGATTGACTCTCTAGACCTTTCGCAAATCTTTCGGCTCAAGTCCCAGATTGCGCAGAATCTCCCCGATGGTGCCCTTGGGCAGATCTTCGTGACCAGGTCGCCAGGGAATTGTGGTGAACTTCCTCTGGGCCGGGTTCCACCAGATTTCGTGCGAGCCGGGGCCTTGGCGCACAAACCCGCAACCGAGCTTCCGGAGCTTCTTGGTCAGCGTCCGATAATTCATGCGGCTACCAGCACTTCCGTGCGATAGGGTAGCTCCAGAACTTGCGGCTCCCAGGGCCAGGAAACTCCTTTCTCCCGCATCGCTTCCAGGAGCGCTCGGGCCACCCCAGGGGCCAGCTCCAAGACCTCTTCTACTGTGTCTCCCTGGACGAGGAAACCTGGCAAGACCGGACTGGTTGCCAGGTACACTCCCTCTTCCAGCCGACGAATCTCCAATGGCAAGCGGATCATTGTTTTTCACCTCCTGGCACTTCCTCTCCAACACCTCAAATTTATTATACACCACTCTCGGCCAGCGCGCAAGAAGCCGCTGTAGCCTGGGGTACAGAGAAAGCCTACAAGATGCAGGATGCAAGATGCAAGTTGGCAATTGAATCCGAATATGCTATACTATTCCAGCAACGCTCATCGGTAGCAGGCCGGTAAAGGGATACGACGATTGTGATCGTTTTGCAAGTCAGGCCACTTAACACTCTGCTACCGAAGATCGTTCGCCAAAACGGAAGTTGTGAAACACCCTGTAAACCCTTCAGGAGGTGAAACACTGCAATCCCTGGACTTAGCCCACAAGGTCGTAGACATCATCGCTGAGAAGAAAGGTGCGGACATCTTGCTGCTGGATATTACCCCTGTATCGCTGCTGGCCGATTACTTCATCATGACCACCGGGGATAGCGAGCGCCAAATCAAAGCCATCACCGATGAGATCAAGTTGAAGGCAAAAACTGAACTGCGGGCTATCCCTCTACACGTAGATGGCGAGCCAGATTCCGGGTGGGTGGTGATGGACTACGGGGGGATAATTATCCACGTCCTCAGCCCTGAGGTACGCGCTCACTACCGTCTGGAGGAACTGTGGAACGACGCGCGAGTGGTGGTCAAGATGCAGTAGAGAATTTCCCCCTGGAAATCAATCTAGACACCATCCCCCGACCAGCTATTCGATAATCCAGCGATCCGTATCCCGCTCCCAGGATAGAATTTCCTCCGGCGTGAAGAACAGGGCGATTTCGGTTGCGGCCGTCTGCGGGCCATCGGAGCCGTGCACCAGGTTGCGACCTATCTCCAGCGCGTAGTCGGCGCGGATGGTGCCGGAGACCGCGTCTGCCGGATTAGTAGCCCCCATTGTCTGCCGCACAATTTCGATGGCCTTCGGCCCCTCCCACACCATTACCACTACCGGCGCAGAGGTGATGTAAGTGATGAGTGGCTCGAAAAAAGGCTTGCCCTGGTGAATGGCATAATGGCGGCGAGCCAGTTCCTGGGACATGCGAATCATTTTCATGGCCACCAGACGCAAGCCACGGCGCTCCAATCGAGCAATGATTTCCCCGATCAGCCCACGCTGCACGGCGTCGGGTTTGATGATAAACAGCGTTCTCTCCACGTAACCTCCTTGTGTTTTTTGGTGAACCTTTGCGAAGGTTTGTGAGCAGGTTTCAGGCTAGAAACGCCTTTGTCCATCAAAACTACTCCGTTGTCAGTGCTCATTCGCAACCTTCGCAAGGATGGGTGGCAAAATTAAAGCGCAGCCCGACTATTGATCAAGCCGGGCTACGCTTGGGAATCTTATCTCACAGCCTGGCCATAGCCTGGCGATAGGCGTCCAGCGCTTGCTGCAAACGGCCATCTTTCATGTAGGCGTCGCCCAACAGGAGATAGGTGGCGTGGTTAGCGGTTTGCTGCGCAACCACCTGCTCCAGGTCCTCAATGACGGCGTCTACCAATGCCCCGGCCTTGACGAGTTTTCCGTACTGGGCCAGAGCATCGTCCCATCGCTCCTCGTCGCGGTAGGCGCGGGCCAAAGCCAACCGGCTACGGTGATCATCAGGGTGGGCGGCGACCATTTCCTCCGCCTCGCGGATGGCAAGCTCCTCTGCCTCTACCTCTTCTACCTCCTCGGCCACAGGGGGCACGGCCTCCACCGCCTCCTCCTCGGCCAGCTCCGCTACTGGTTCCCCAACCGGTTCCTCAACCGGGGGCATTTCTTCTGGCTTGGGTGCCGGAGGCGCGACCTCGACTGGCGGGGCAACGGCCTCCTCGGGTGGTGCGAACAGCTCCGGCGGGAACTCGGCCAGCAACTCGCCTTCTTCTTCAGAAACCGGCGGAGCGGCAGCGACCGGTTCCTCTGGGAGTGCGGCTTCTTCCTCCACCTCAACGGCGAACATCTCGGCGGGGAATTCCTCCAACAATTCAGCTTCCGCTCCCACCTCTTCAGCTTCCGCCTCGACGGGGAATTCCGCCAGAGCGGGAGCTTCCTTGACTGCTATTTCTTCTCTCTCGGCCTCCTCAACTACCGGCGCAAATAGTTCAGGCGGGAGTTTTTCGACTTCAGCTTCCAATTCACGCAGCCAGGCTGGTGTTTCTTCTTCCTCTTCCCCTCTGAATTCCGGCCCCACTTCTGCCAGAGTTACTTCTTCTTCTGGTTCGGTGGGAAGCACTTCCTCAACGGCCTCCAATTCACGCAGCCAGGCTGGCACTCCCCTTTCCTCTTCCCTTTCCTCCTCAATGGCTACTCCAGCTATCGGCGGCGACTCGGCCACCGGTGGTGGTACTTCGGGGGCTTCCTTAGCCTGACGCATCCATTCGGGGATGCCTTCAACCTCTTCAGGAGGAGGTACGGTGACCGCTTCCCCCTCCAGTTCTTCACCTGGTACTACTGGTTTAAGCTCGCGCAGCCAGTCCGGAACTTCCTCGCCTGCTTCCACGGAAGGAATAGCCGCAGCCTCGGCCATTGCGCCCTTCTCCACTTCGGCAGGCTCGCGTAACTCGTGCAGCCAGTCGGGTATTTCCTCCGGCAGTTCCGCCTCCTCGACTGCCTCAAGTGGAGCCTGGGCTACAGGCGCTTCTGTCGCTTCTGCCATCTCCTCTGGCAAAGCTGGATGCAGTTCCTGTAACCATTCTGGTATTTCCTCGGCAGGCTCCGCGGGAGGCGGTCCCTCCGTGGGCCCACGTCGCAGGCTGCGCAGCCATTCGGGCACTTCTTCCTCGGGAATTTCGGCTTCGACTTCAGCCTCGACCTCAGCTACGGGAGCTTCAACTGGTGGTGCTTCCTCCACTATCTCCACAGGTGGCGCTTCGGTGGGGGCAACCTCTTCAACCGCTTCGGGCTCCGGTTCACGCAGCCACTCCGGGAGCTCCTCTGCTGCCGGAACAGGTGCTTGGGCAGCGATAGACTCTTCCTCTTCCTTTTCCTCTTCAACCTCTGCCTCCAGCCCACGTAGCCACTCCGGTAGCTCCGCCTCGGCTGCTGGTGCCGGCGCTTCGGCTTCTGCAACCTCCGGTTCGGCCTCGCGCAACCACTCCGGAATCTCCTCACCTGGAGCGGGCGGCGCTGCCTCTGCCACAGCGAGTTCCTCTTCTTCCTCCGCCTTCTCTTTCTCTACCTCAACTCCCGCTTTCTCCATCCACTCCGGCACCTGGCCTGCCAGCTCGGGCGCGACCTCGGCTACCAGTTGCTCAAAGGTCATCTCCGCCGGCAACTGCTCAACGATTATCCCTTCGCCCGCCTCCGCCACTGGCGTTTCTGCGACTACTGCTGCCTTCTCCTCAATCTCTTCCTCGCGCAGCTTTTCCGGGACCTCTTCCACTGCTTCGGCCACCGGTTCCGGGGGAGGCACTTCGAGGGGGGCAGCTTCCTCAGCAGCCACACCCTCCGGCTTGAGCGCACGCAGCCACTCTGGAATCTCCTCCGCCGGTTCGGCAGTAGGCTCTTCGGCACTGATTGCCGGCGCCAATTCTTCTACCTGGGGGGCAACTTCTTCCGGGGGCGCACCGGCCAACTCACGTAACCAGGCCGGAGCTTCCGCTTCCTCTTCGGCTTCTTCTTCAGCGGGGAGTTCCTCTCGCAGACCTCGCAGCCAGGCGGGGACCTCTTCTGCCTCTTGGACTTCTTCTTCCTCTGCTGCCTGAGGCTTGAGTTGCTGCAACCACTCAGGGATCCCCTCCGCCGGTTCGGCCGCCGGAGGCCCGGCCAGGGCAGGTGCCTCTTCTGCCACCTCTTTCGCTTCTTCCTCTTCCTCGCCCAACCCGCTCAGCCACTCAGGAATTTCAACTTCCTCTTCGGCCTCGCTGACTGGAACCGGCTCACCAGCGGCTGCTACTTCTTCTTCCATTGCCCCCTCCTCAACAGCAGACTTTTCCTCTACCGCAAGTTGCTCCCCTCGAAGTTCTTCCAGCCAGGCTGGGATGCCCTCCTCCTCTTTCTCCTCTTCACCTTTCTCCTCGACCGCAATTGTCTCGGGTTCTACTTCACCAGCCCGCAGTGAGCGCAACCAGTCTGGCATTTCAGCTTCCTCGGCAGGAGGGACAGCTTCCTGTGGTTGAGCTTCCAACTCGCGAAGCCACTCCACTTCTTCTTCTTCTTCTTCTTCTTCTTCGGGCACTTCCTCGGCCGGCGCCGGCTCAGGCGAAACAGCAGCCAGTGCTGCCTCGTCCAGGGCCGGGAGCATCGCCTCGGCAGGGGGGAGAGGTGAGCGTTCGCCTAGCAATTCCTGAGCCAGAGTACCAGCCGGGTCCAGAACTCGCGCCAGGTCGAGCTTAGCTTGGCCTTCCTCAGACCGCTCGCCCTGCATCCAGATGTCGGCCAGGATAAGGTTGGCTTTCAGACAGTTAGGCAACTTTTCTAGGATGTCCATGCAGAGCTGAGCGGCCTCCGTTCGCCGCCCGTCTCGCCACAGGGTTTCAGCCAGCGCGACCTGAACGTCCACGAGTTGAGGATCCTTCTCCAACAGGCTACGAAATTCGGCCACAGCAAGCTGGAAAAACTCACCTTTGGCGTATAGACGGCCCAGCGCCCCGGCATTGAGCTTGATCCTGGGCAGTTCTGCGCCACCATGCTGACTGTACAAGCGACGCAGCTCATTCCGCACTTCCACGCTGCCTGGATTCAACTCGAATGCGCGCTCCAACTGCCAGATGGCCTCTTCCGGCGAGCCACCTTCATCGAAGCAAATGCTCAGCCCTACGCGGGCGATGAAATTCTCCGGGTCGGCGCTCAGCACTCGCTGGAAAAAATCTGTCGCCTGTGAATAGTCTCGCTTGTCCAGACATACCTCACCCAGCAACTGATAGGTCATCACGTCCCTGGGATAATGACGCAGGATGTGTTGACAGATGGCTATCGCCTGGTCATGCGCTTCGGTATCTAACAACTCCCTGGCTCGCGCCCGACATTCTCTCAGACTGACCTCGCTCATGGGCGATCTCCTTAAAGATGCTCACTGTCCACTCACGTTAACTCTTCTCGAGAATTCTGCATAAAAGTTTTTCGCCGGAACACTACAACGAATTTAGAAAAGAACGAAGAGGTGCTTACCCTCCCTCGAAACGATAGCCCACGCCCCACTCGGTGAGAATGTACTCTGGATTGCTGGCATCACGTTCGATTTTCTGGCGCAGGTAACGGATGTACAATTTCAGGTACTGAGTCTCACCCACGTATTCGTCGCCCCACACTTGTTGCAGGAGCATTTTATGTGGCAGAACCCGCCCCTCGTTTTTTACTAAGCAGGCCAACAACTCGAATTCAGTGGGAGTCAGGCTCACCGGCTGACCACGGACGATGACCTCGCGCTTAGAGAAATTGACCACGAACTCTCCGTTGCTGAAGACTTTCATTTCCTCAACTCGAGACCCCTGCTTAGAACGTCGCAACAACGCGCGAAGGCGGGCCAGGAGCTCGGCCATGCTGAATGGCTTGACCACGTAGTCGTCTGCTCCAGACTCCAGCCCTTCCACGACGTTGCGCTCGCCGTCCTTCGCGGTAAGCATGATGATGGGCACATCAGAAACATCACGCAGCCGGCTACAGACCATCCAGCCATCCATGCCCGGCATCATGATGTCCAACACCACCAGGTCAGGATGCAGATCATAGGCCAGTTGTAAGCCTTGCAAGCCAGACGAGGCCGTGTGGACCTCGTAACCGTGCTGGCTCAGAAATAACTGTACCAGGCGTGACAGTTTCTCATCGTCATCAATGATCAGAATTTTTGTCATGGCGCGTCCCCTGGCTCTAACTTGGGCAAGAGGAAACTAAATCGAGAGCCCACTCCTACCTTGCTCTTGACCCAAATATCTCCACCGTGAGCCTCGACCAGTAACTTGGCAATGTACAAGCCCAATCCTGTACCCTGCACTTTCGGCAAAGATGGATCCTCCACACGATAGAAGCGGTCGAAGATCCTATCCAGACCCTCTGGCGGAATACCCACTCCCTCATCGCTGACGGTGACCACTACGCCTCTGGTCTGTTCCTCGGCACTGATAGTGATGACCGTCCCCTCAGCCGAGTAGTTCATCGCGTTACCAATGAGATTGCAGAGAATAGTCTCTACCTTGTCCTTGTCACCCTGTACAAAAGGCAGGTCCTCTGGCGCGTGGACTTCAAAGCGATGTGTGGCTACCGGGTAGTGAAACAACTTCACCACTTCTCTGACCAACGGTCCCAGGGTGAGCGGTTGCAGATTCAGTTTAATTTCGTGGCTCTCCAGGCGTGCTACTTCGAGAACTTCTTGCACAAAGCGAGTCAGACGCGCGCTCTGCGAGCCAATAATCTCCAGTATTTCCCGGTGGACCTTTTCGTCGAGTGTAGAATGGAGCAGCATCTCGACGGACGCATTGAGATTGCTCAACGGGGCACGCAGTTCGTGGAAGATCATGGCCAGAAGGTCAGCTTTCAGACGCTCCAACTCTGCTTGATGGGAAACGTCCCAGAAAGCAGCGACCGCTCCCTGCATTTCGCCCCACTCGTTCATCAGAGGGGCCGCAATGCGCAACACTTCCAGTCGTTTTTCCTCCCCACCGGGAGCAACTCGCATCTGTCCCCGTTGGATTACCAGGCGACGCTGGCGCATAGCCTGCGATAACATGCACTCCCGCGTATCGCAACGTTCTTCCCTCGCCGTGACATGACAATCCAAAACGTCGCCACAGAAGCGACCCACTGCCGCTCCCGTTGGGTATCCTGTGGCCTTTTGAGCGGAGGAACTAAACGATGTAACTTTCCGCTGGCAGTCGGTTGTGTACACCCCATCGGCGATGCTATATAGGATTGATTCCAGGTTACGGCGTTCCTCCCGCACCGCGCGATATAAACGGGCGTTCTCGATGGCGATGGCTGCTGATGGTACTAAAGCGGTCACTAAACGGAGAGCAGACTCATCCAAAGCGCCTTTGGATTTGTTCATCACCTCCAACACGCCGATGACCCGGCCTTTTACCAACAGGGGTACGCACAACAGATCGCGGGTGACCAGGCCCGTCATCGCGTCTATACCCTTGTAGAAACGCGGGTCCTGAGAGGCATCGGAGAGCAGAACTGGCTGGCCGTGCCGGGCCACCCAGCCGGCCACACCCTGTCCCGGCTTCAAGCGCAGGGTCGTTATCTCTTGAACAGCAGGGCTGTCTGCCATCTGGAACACCAACTCGCCGGTGGACTCATCTACCAGCAACACCGACGCGGCCTGGGTGCCCAATGCGCAGTTCACCTCGCACAACATCTGCCTGAGCACATCCTGCGGGTCCAGTGACAAACTCAAAATACGGCTGATCTCGTTCACCACTTTTAGCTCTTTGACCCGCTGCCGAAGCTCATGCAGTTCTTTCTCCAACGCGCGCCTTGCTTCGGCCTCTTGCTGCACGCTTTCAGTAGCAGAAGCCCCCTTCACTCCGCCGGGTTGGGCACGCAGATCGCTGGATGTTGCCATCTCCCCTCCTGAGAGGTACGCCAATAGAGCTCGAACTCGACGAACCCACCCCCGGCTCTCGCGCTCAGCTAATACAATTTATAGGCCGAGAAAAACTACCCTCCTCCATGCACTGATTTGCAACCATTAACAGCGAATGGCTTCGGCTTCGCTCCCATTATCACCATTATATCACTAAGCCATGTCTTTGGCAATCCTTCCAGTTATGTCGTGCCCTCGTCCGTCAGCGACGTGCCAAAGTGAAAGCTTCGGGCAGAAGTTCGCGCACGGTAAAGATGTGCATCTCGCCAGACACGCTGGCCACGATGACCCGCATGTCCAGCCCGAACTCTGATAGCACCTGGCGGCAGGCTCCGCAGGGAGTGCCCCCGTCCTCCGTAACTACGGCGATGGCCTCAAAGTGGCGCTCCCCTTCCGATACAGCCTTACCCACCGCCGCCCGTTCCGCGCACAGGCAAAGCGGGTAGACACCATTCTCCACGTTGCAGCCCGTGTACACCCGACCTGAAACACCCAGAAGTGCAGCGCCCACCCTGTAGTGCGAATATGGCGCGTAAGCTCGCTCTCGAACCTGGCTCGCCAAGGCGACGAGTTCACTATCCTCCATCGTAAACGCCCCCTGCTCTATCAGATACCCTTGCTCCGTGACGCTGTAACCGATCCTCTATCGGGTTCAGGCTTGCGAACTCAGACTTGGGATTTGGTCATTGAGCATTGGTCATTCATCATTCGTCATTGGATTTCACCTTGGCAGGCACGCCGTAGGCCAGGCTACCGGGCGGCACATCGTGAGTGACTACTGCGCCAGCCCCCGTCTTCGCACCGGCCCCAACGCGCACCGGTGCGACGAGCATGGTATCGCTGCCGATAAAGGCCCCGTCCTCGATCACCGTCCGGTGCTTGTGCTGCCCATCGAAGTTACAGGTAATCGTCCCGGCCCCAATATTCACCTCAGCCCCGATGGTCGCGTCGCCCACGTAACTGAAATGGCCCATCTTGGTGCCCGGCCCCAGGTACGAGTTCTTGATCTCACCGAAGTTGCCCACGTGCACACCGGGGCCCAGGTGCGCGCCCTTCCGTAGGTGGGCGAAGGGACCGATGTTCACTCCATCCTCCACTCGCGCTTCCTCGACGACCGAGGCGCGGACAACGCATCGCTCGCCAATTTGGGAATCGCGCACGAGGGTGTTGGGGCCGATTTCACACCCTACCCCCACGGTCGTCGTGCCTTGCAGATAGGTGTGGGGATAAATCACCGTGTCTGCGCCCAGTTCGACGGTGGCCTCGATGTAGGTCGCCGCCGGGTCCACCAGGGTCACACCGGCCAGCATCCACTGCTCATTGATGCGCCGGCGCATGATGGCCTCCGCGCGGGCCAAGTGCACGCGATTGTTAATGCCCAGCAACTCCTCAGCATCCTCGGAGACCAACGCCTCTACTCTCTGTCCTTCGGCCACCGCCATGGCCACCAGATCGGTCAGGTAGTACTCGCCTTTGGGACTCAACGGCAGGTCTGGCAGCCGTGACCAGAGCCAGTCCGCCGCGAAGCAGTAGACACCGGCGTTCAACTCGCGGATGGCCAACTGTTCGGGAGTAGCCACGGCTTCCTCGACGATGGCCTGCACTTGCCCATCCATTCCCCGCACCACTCGTCCAAAGCTCATAGGGTCATCGGCCAGCAGGGTAAGCATGGCAATGGCCGCCCCGCTGTGCTGTTGCAAATCCACCAGACGGCCCAAACTATCCGGGGTCAGGAGGGGCATGTCGGCGTAACACACCAACACCGCCTGACTCCGCCCGGCCAGGAGCGAACGCGCCTGAAGCACAGCGTGCCCCGTGCCCAATCGGTCGGCTTGCTCCACGTACACGACCGCCTCGCCCAGCACTTGGCGCACTGCGTCTGCATCACATCCGACCACGAGCACCGGCCTATCCACGCTGAGCCGGGCGGCCATCTCCACCGAGTACCATACCATTGGCCGCCCGGCCAGAGGGTGCAACACCTTGGGCACGCTGGATTTCATGCGGGTGCCCTCTCCCGCCGCCAGAATCACCACTGCTAATTGCCTCATCTGGAACTCCCTGAGACATTTACCCTTTTTAGATGAATGAGCCCCGACGTAAGGCTTCATCCGGGTCATACCAGGCAACATTTATAAAAGCCTGAATCTCTTGCACGAATCTCCAAACGACCTCGGCGTCAATCGGGAACTCTTTGTGCCGGCGTTCGACTTCTTCTGGAATACTTCGCTTTTCAAAAGGTAATCGTTTGGCATGGCGAAGCAGAAAGACGTTGTCTATATCTGTCAAGCGGCAATCTTCGGGCTGCATATCAAGATATTCTACCAGTACGAAGTACTTGGATGCGGGACACCCCATTTTCAGTCGCGCGGCAGTCCCAGCAGCCTCTTGGAACATAGTCTTATCAAGATTGATTTTACATTCTGCCGCCAACACAGCCAACACAAAAGAACCTGCCGCCGTATCGCCCGCTCGAAACTCCGGGCTTGGTGAAAACCTGTAGTGAATCTCCGTACCGATCACGAAATCCTGGTCTTTGGTCTTCAGTACAACCTCTGGTCGCTGGTCAAGGTTGCTGAACCCACGTGGCCGAAAAGAAAGCGACATAAACGCATTTTGAGGGCCAGTCAAAAACCGTGTATCGCCGAGTCCTTGTACGATGTCTGGATGAACCAGGCGAATAAGAAACTCCTCCAATATAGAGTTGTCTAATTTAAGCTGTCCTTTCTGGCGACGGAGAAAGTTCGAACCGCCCTTCATCACGAGTTCGACTTCGAAAGCATCTTTGTATTCATTAAGCAGCTTCACCATCTCCATAACACGTGCTTTACCTCTACTCCTCAGAGCGTCCAGATCAGCTATCCATTGATCATACAGTGCTTTGGCCTCGTTGAGCAGAGATACGTCCTGAGCACATTTAGGGTTGGAAAGAGCTGCATTCAACTTGTCGAGGTGAGGTGTCGCCGACATGATTTCTCCTCAGTTACTGCTTGGATGTTTAAAACGAGGCGAAGCCTGGACCATCCCAGCCCGCCGGATCGCCGCCAGAATATCGGAGCGCACTCCGTCCGCTGTTTCGTCCAGAACCTCGTTGAGTACTTGTTGCGCCAGGCACCGGGGGAAGTTATCCGGAGCTGGGGTCGCTCCTGTGGCTGGAACAAAGTGCAATATGTCTTCGTAAATAGTTTCGCCAAACCTGGTCTTGAACTTCCTTTCTTGCCGGAGGTTCAGGCGAAGATTCGCTCCGCCAACAGCCAGTGCTGCAACGATTCGGCCATTCTGGAAGCTCACACCTCGTACGGTAGATTCTCTTCCAACGACGATCACAACTCGGCCGCTCGATCGAATAATCCTGCGCATTTCGAGTAGAGCTTGCAGTATATCAATCGCGTATTGTACAACCGTCAGAAACCGATTTCCCCGATTTTTTCGATTTGAGCCGAACTCTGACCTGGCAATCCGAAGCATATCCCACCCCATAAGCTCCATCGCCTGCCGGTGATTCTGGTGATAGTTAAAAACGTTAATATACGGTGGCGAAGTCACGATGAGATCTACACTACCGCTATCGAGAGGAAGAGTACGTGCATCACAGTGAAATACTGTGCAAAGGCTTCCACTATGAGGAAGTCGCTCAACAATTGTTCTGTGTTCTTTGAAAGCGCGGAAGAATGCATCTGAGTCTTGTACCCCACCTGATGTCATAAAGCGGATAACTGTGTTTGCGATAATGTTGTAGACCAAAGGTTCACTGGATGCCTCTCGCAACATGGCCTTGAGTAAATCTCCCATAGGCAATCGGTCTTCTTGCGTTTGTTTTTTCAGCAGTGAGAAAAGGCCACCCGTGTAGTGGATAGGCAAGTACTTTTCGATAATAGCCTGCGCCGCACGAATGTATCTCCTGCGCTCGTTCAGATTCAGGTTCACGAAATAGACTGTACGGGCCATGATCACAGCAGCGGGATTGATTTCGGCTCCGAAGCAGTTCAATGACTTTCGAGCTGATTCAAACAGCGTCGTGCCGCTCCCAACAAACGGGTCTCCGACTACAGCGTTGGAACAAGCATATTCTGTAAGCATCAGCTCTATAAATTCAGGAGAGAATTGCCCACGCCACGGAAA
>Ga0136651_10001119_pt1 | contig 14789 bp, 11 predicted proteins | sample Mar14236cmmetaG_FD_94867 | JGI IMG/M metagenome (GOLD analysis project Ga0136651, IMG submission 94867) | Marine hydrothermal vent microbial communities from Guaymas Basin, Gulf of California to study Microbial Dark Matter (Phase II) - Marker... ...
GTATATACGAAGTTATACAGACGGTATTGTTGTATCGGCAAGAAGATTGTTAGCCAACTTTTTGAGAAATTTCATTACAATTGATAGTGTTAATAGTAGTGATGATGATATACGATAAATCAGAAATAGCAGATGAATATTATTGAAGTCTTTGAAAAGTATAAAGAGAGTAATAGTAATTAGGAATAAGATCCCTCACGTTCGTTCGGGATGACATTTTCCTTGTCATTCCGAAGGAGCGTTAGCGACGAGGAATCTTATCCTAACAAGCAATAAGTTTTTTTATATCAATACTCTTAGTTAATAGAATCAAGGTATTGTGGGGGTGTCCCCTATTTAAAGAATAACGAGGTTTTTGATAAATTTCAACACTTTTAGTTAACAGAATCCTTATAATTTGAGGGGGTGTGTTGCGTGAAAAAGCTTGCTTTTATAATTTTGTTGATTTTATCTGCTTCATTGTTACTTGCCGAACCAAACTATGATGGAGAAATCACCGTTGGGACTGACCAAAATCCCACAACAATGGACCCTGCGCTTTACCAAGACCTTGCATCTTCACAGGTTATGAGAAATGTATTCGAAACCTTGGTAACGTACGATGCAGCAGTAAAAGAGATAAAACCTCTTATTGCTGAATCTTGGAAAGTGTCCGATGATTTGAAGGTGTGGACCTTTAAAATCAAAAAAGGTGTTCACTTTCAAAAAGGCAAATTTCAAAATGGTAGAGAAGTGACAGCAGAAGATGTCAAATACAGTTTTGAAAGGGAAATCAATATATCACCAATGGTGAGGCTGTACATGGTTGACAAGGTGGAAGTAATAGACAAATACACAGTGAAGATCACATTGAAGTATCCATTTGCTCCATTCCTTACTGTTCTCACAGATATAGGAGCAGCAATTGTTCCAAAAGAGGAAACAGAAGGTTGGGGTGAAGAATTCACATTACATCCAATTGGAACCGGACCGTTCAAATTGGTAGAATGGGTAAAGGACGATCACATGACATTCGTAAGAAATGAGGATTATTGGGGAAAAGAAAAGCCTTATCTCAAGAAAGTAACTTACAAATTCATTCCAAACAAATCTGTTTTGGCTGTGGCTTTGATGAGTGGAGAAGTGGATATAGCAAGTGATATATTGGATCAGGATATCCCAAAGGTCAAAAAAACTCCAAATGTTGATGCGGTAATGGTTCCGGGAGTAAACGTGTATGCTGTTTACATGAATTCTATGAAAGGACCAACAACGAATAAAAAGGTCAGAGAGGCGATTTTTAGAGCAGTTAACACTGATCAAATCATAAAGGTTCTATTTCCCAATGGTTCTGGTGTGAGGGCATATGGTCCTATTCCTCCAGGTTCATGGGCTTACAACTCTGACATAAAGAAACTCTACCCAGCATACAATCCCGACAAAGCAAAACAATTACTCAAAGAGGCTGGATATGATAAACTCTCGCTTACGATATACACTCCAGAAGATCCAAACAGAAGAAAAGCAGCTATAATAATGCAATCCATGTTGAAAAAAATTGGTATAGATCTGAAGGTTCAATCTTTGGAATGGGGGAGTTTCGTGGCTATTACATCCAAAGGCGATGCTGATATGTACACAATTGGTTGGACATGGTATCCGGATCCCGAATATTTCATCTTTTATATGTTCCATTCTTCAAGGAAAGGAACATACGGAAACGGTGGAGGTTACAAAAATCCCAAAGTTGATGAATTGATATCTAAAGGTGAATCAACCGCTAATAAGCAAGAAAGAATAGAATATTATCAGGAAGCCGAAAAGTTGATAATGCAGGATATGGTTTACATACCTTTGTATCATAAAATGGTCGTTATGGGTGTAAATAAGAAGGTGAAAGGATTCACAGTGTCTCCAGATATGATGATAAGACTCTTTGCACCTGGTACGAACGTTTGGGTAGAAAAATAACCTTTGTTTTCAAGATAATGGAAAGGAAGGGATCTTCTCCCTTCCTTTTTTATCAGGAGGTTAGGTATGAGAAAATATCTAATTAAAAGATCATTACAGGTAATTCCGACACTCTTCTTCGTACTTTTTATAACTTTTATGCTGATGAAACTGATTCCTGGGGATCCGGCTATGGTTATCCTCGGGCCAGAAGCTCGTGCAGAAGATGTACAAAGATTCAGACAACAACTCGGATTAGATAAACCCGTCGTGGTCCAGTTTTTTATATACTTGAAAAGAGTTCTAACAGGCGATTTTGGAAAATCGCTCATCTATAAACAGGATGTACTGTCACTGATAATGGAAAGGTTTCCAACAACTCTTACTTTGAGTACATTGGCACTTTTCATAGCCACAGTTATCGGTATACCAACAGGTATAATCAGTGCCATAAAACACAATTCGTTCTGGGATCTTTTGATAACTATCCTTGCATTGATAGGTATCTCTATACCAATTTTTTGGTTTGGGATGGTTTTGATCATAGTTTTCGCACTGTGGCTGGGGTGGTTACCCTCAGTTGGATTAGGAAGTTTGGAAAATGGAATATGGGATGTTATAAAGCATCTCATACTCCCCTCACTCGCACTTGGAATTCTTTCCATGGGAACTATAACCCGTTTCACAAGATCAAGCATGTTGGAAGTGTTGAGACAAGATTACATAAGAACCGCTTATGCTAAAGGATTGAGAAAAAGGTTGATAATCTATAGACATGCATTGAAAAATGCCCTTGTTCCAATAGTTACTGTGATAGGATTGCAGCTTGGCAATCTACTGGCGGGAGCCGTTTTAACTGAAACCGTTTTTGCTTTACCCGGATTGGGAAAATTGATGGTGGATGCGATCATGAGAAGGGATTTCATGTTGGTGCAAGGTGAAGTGCTGTTTGTGGCGATAGTATACATATTTGTTAATTTGGTTGTGGATATACTCTATGCTGTTATAAATCCCAAAATACGCTTGAGTTACGAAAGGGGATAATTGATGAAGGCATTTCTAAAAAAACTGTTGAAAAATAAATCTGCGGTTACCGGTTTTTCGATAATATTGTTGAATGTCTTTTTGGCAATATTCGCTCCTTTAGTTGCAACATGCCAATTCGATGAGATGGATTTCATGTATGTCATGGCAAAGCCGGGTGAAGGTGGTCATATTTTCGGAACGGATGACTATGGTAGAGATATTTTCTCAAGACTCGTGTATGGAGCGCGTGTTTCATTGATGGTTGGGATCATCTCCGTTGGAATAGGTGCCTTTATTGGAACGATCCTTGGAATAATAGCTGGATACTATGAAGGTTTCATCGGTGCTTTAATAATGAGGTTCAACGATGCACTACTTTCGTTTCCATATGTTCTTCTGGCTATAGCGATGATGGCCGTACTGGGGCCCGGAATTTTCAATGCGATGATAGCGATCGGTATAGTCATGGTCCCAAGCTTCGCAAGGGTAATAAGAAGCGCTGTCTTGAATGTTAAAGAAGAAACCTTCATAACAGCTGCCAAGGTCTTAGGAGCCTCCGATTTTAGGATCATTTTCAGTCACATATTGCCAAACATATTTCCTTCATTGATAATATATTCCTCCCTCAACTTTTCAGGAGCTGTGATAAGTGAAGCCACCTTGAGTTTCTTGGGTTTAGGAATTCAACCACCAACACCATCTTGGGGAAGCATGCTCAGCGAAGCAAAAGATTTTCTTCAAGTTGCACCTCATATGGCCATTTTTCCCGGATTGGCAATATTGGTGACATGCATTGGTTTCAATCTACTTGGAGATGGATTGAGAGATATATTGGATCCAAGACTCAGAAAATAAAAACTTGAAGTATAAGGGGTGAAACAAAATGAGCAAGGATAAAATAATTGAAATCGTGGATGAAATTAAAGTTGAACTGATAAATATCGCTAAAAAAATCTTTGAGTATTCTGAAACAGCCTTTCAAGAAAGAAAATCTTCGAAGTTGTTATCCGATTTTCTCGAAAAAGAAGGGTTCAAAGTTGAAAGAAGAATAGCCAACTTGGAAACGGCCTTTTTGGCCGAATTTGGAGATGGAAAACCTAAGATTGCCCTTCTTGCCGAATATGATGCTCTGCCGGAAATTGGACACGCATGTGGTCACAACATGATAGGAGTTATGAGTGTGGGTGCCGCTGTTGCGTTAAGAAGATTAGGGGATATCAAGGGAACGATCATGGTTGTTGGTTCTCCTGCGGAAGAAAAAGGTGCAGGCAAGAAAATTTTAGTTGAAGCTGGAGTATTCAAGGATGTTGATGTTGCAATGATGATACACCCTGCAAGCATGAACACCGGTTATGATATCGCTTATGCCCTCAGAGCCTTTAAAATAGAGTACTTCGGTAAAGCTTCACATGCAGCTTCGAGCCCAGATAAAGGTATAAATGCTTTGGATTCCATGATTTCACTTTTTTCAATGATCGGACTGATGAGACAACAGCTTCCGGAAAAAGTGAGAATCCATGGAATAATAACCAATGGTGGACAAGCTTCAAATATAATACCTGAATATACTTCCGCGGAGATAACTGTGAGGGCATTGGATGAGAAAACCCTAAACGAAACGGTTGAAAAATTCAAAAACATTGTTGAGAGTGCAGCAAAAGCTTATGGATGTGAATACAAAATAACCGAGTTGGATTCCATGGAAGCGGTGTTAGTGAATGAGCCACTGGCGAAGACCTTGGAAAAAAATTATAAATCTTTAGGTATGAAAATCACCAAGCGAACCTATGAACAAGGTGTGGGATCAACCGATATGGGTATAGTAACCCAAACGGTCCCTGGAATACATGCTTATGTTGATATAACAGGTGGAATAGATATACCAGTTCATACCAGGGATTTTGCACAAGCCGCGAATTCTGAGGATGGTTATAAAGCAATGATAAATGCCACAAAAGCACTCGCTTCAACCTGCGGGGATGTAATGAACTCGGAGGAACTTTTGCAAGAGATTGTCAGTTATTTTGAAAGGAGGAAAGGTATTGCCTCTTCTTGAAGTTAAGAACTTAACAGTAGAATTTCATATCCCTGAGGGAGTATTGAAAGCTTTAGATGGAATTAGCTTTATGTTGAATGAAGGAGAAGTTTTGGGAATCGTTGGAGAAAGCGGTTCAGGGAAGAGTACCACAGCACTTTCGATAATGAACCTTTTACCCGCTCCTTCTGGGAGAATAAAAGAAGGGGAGATCTTTTTCAAAGGAGAACCATTGCTTGAAAAGATCGACGAATTACGTGGCAAAGACATCAGCATGGTTTTCCAGAATCCACTGAATTCACTGAACCCTTCACTGAAAATAGGGCAACAACTGATGGAAGTTCTTCAAGAACACATGGATATGAGCGAGGAAAAAGCCTGGAACGAAAGTATTGAAGCACTAAGAATGATGGGGATACCCGATCCTGAGACCATGATGAATAGATATCCATTTGAATTTAGCGGAGGAATGAGACAAAGGGCAATGATAGCCATGGCAATGCTTTGCAGACCCAAATTGCTGATTGCCGATGAACCAACAACAGCACTCGATGTTACTATTCAAGCACAGATACTACGAATCTTCAAAAGGCTGAAAAAAGCAACGCAAACTTCTATAATCTTCATATCTCACGATTTGAGTGTTATAGCTCAGATAGCTGATAGAGTATTAATAATGTACGCTGGGAAAATCCTTGAGATCAGCAGTGTAAGGGATCTGTTTAAAAGGCCTCTCCATCCATACACTCAAGGGCTGTTGAAATCTATACCATCCTTCTCAAAAGAAAAAGGCAAGAAATTGTACTCTATACCTGGAAATGTTCCCAATTTACTCAATCCACCATCCGGATGTGTGTTCCATCCACGATGTCCTTATACAAAAGAAATATGCAATCTTGAGACACCTCCAAATTTCAAAGTGGGAAACTCAACCGTGAGTTGTTGGCTTTTCAAAGGAGCTGATGTAGTTGAAACTACTTGAAGTGAAAAATTTGAAAGTTTTCTTCCCCATTAAAGACAAACTTTTTGGTAAACCTACTAAATTTGTAAAAGCCGTCAACAATGTGAGCTTTGAGGTTGAGAAGGGTGAGATATTCAGTATCGTTGGAGAAAGTGGTAGCGGAAAATCCACGATTGCTTTGGCTCTCATGGGTATCCACGAGAGAAACGGAGGTAGTATTATTTTCAACGGTGCTGAAGTAAACCAAGAGGATTTCAAAACATTGAGAAGGAAAATTCAAATCGTTTTTCAAGATCCTGATTCTTCTCTCGATCCTCGAAAAAGAATAAAAGAAATAATAGCGGAGGGTTTGAGAGTCCATAGAGTTGGTGATAAAGCTTTTATAGATGAGAAAGTAAGAGATATTGTCGAGAAGGTGGGGTTAACTGTGGATACTCTACGAAAGTATCCACACGAACTCAGTGGTGGGCAAAAGCAGCGCGTGGGAATAGCAAGGGCATTGGTGTTGGAGCCTGAACTCATAATACTCGATGAACCCACGGCATCCTTGGATGTTTCCATTCAAGCACAGATACTCAATCTTTTGGTGGATCTACAGGAAGCCTTAGGATTAACTTACATACTCATCACCCATGATTTGAAGTTAGTGGAACATATATCCGACAGAACTTTGGTCATGTATCTTGGAAAGGTTATGGAAATGGGTGAAACCAAGCAAATAATGAATAAACCTCTTCATCCGTACACCAAAGCCCTCATAGATTCTGTTCCTGTTCCAAATCCAGAGAAAAGAAACGAAAATGAAGAGATACTCACCGGTGAGATTCCAAGTCCTCTGAATCCTCCTGAGGGATGCCCTTTCAAGACAAGATGTAAATACAGAATGGAATTGTGCTCCAAGGAACCAAAATCAATAAAATTGGAAAATAGAGTTGTTTTCTGTCATTTGTATGAAAGCAAAAATCTGGAGGTGTAAATAGATGCTGAACGAAGTGATAACTATTGTTGACACCTTAGACAATCCCAAGATTAATGGACAAAAAGTATCCAAGCTTTTCGAAGATTTCGATGTGAAAATAACTGTGAAAACTGTTGAAACCACAAAAGGGAAAACAGATATAGTAAAGATATGTATCCCCGGTAAAAATAGCAAAGCACCAAAATTAGGAATAATAGGGCAGCTCGGTGGCGTAGGTGCTCGACCAGAATTTTTGGGATTGGTCAGTGATGCAGATGGTGCAGTAGTTGCACTTGCAAGCGCCTTGAAATTAGCAAAAATGAAGGAAAAAGGAGATTCCCTGAATGGAGATGTTATAGTATCAACCCATATCTGTCCAAATGCTCCGACTGAACCTCATGACCCCGTACCATTTATGGGTTCACCAATAGGAATAAAAGAAGCACTCCTTGAAATGGTAGATGAAAATATGGATGCTATTTTATCGGTTGATACTACAAGAGGAAACAGGATTATAAATGTAAAAGGTTTTGCGATATCCCCGACGGTGAAGGAGGGTTATATACTTAAAGTTTCAGATGATTTGTTGGATATTCAGGAAAGGGTTACCGGAAAGTTACCAGTTGTCCTCCCAATAACCATGCAGGATATCACGCCATATGGAAACAATATACATCACATAAACAGTATAATGCAACCTGCTACCGCAACAGAAAAACCAGTTGTTGGTGTCGCTATAACCACTGAGAGTGCTGTCCCAGGTTGCGCAACGGGTGCTTCACATCCTTTAGATCTTGAATTGGCTGTAAGATTTTGCATTGAAGTTGCAAAAGATTTTACTCTGGGAAGATGCAAATTCTACGATGAAAACGAGTTCCAAAGGATGATAGGACTTTACGGTTCGATGAAAAAATTGGTTGGATTGGAGGAGAAAGTTTGAATGAAATTGAAGAACTTGGTCAAAGGTTGAGAAAAGTTAGAGAATCAAAGAAAATAACTTTAAGAGGTTTAGCGAGAACAATCGGAGTAACCCCGAGTTTGCTGAGTCAAATAGAGAACGGTAAAGTTTCACCCTCTTTGAGCACATTGAGAAAAATACTCGATGCACTTGGTGAAACATTGTTTTCGATATTTCAAGATAACGAAAAGATAGAGAATATGTACGTGATAAGGAAAGATGAGAGAAAAAAGATCATAGTTTCCAAAGCACTTCATTACGAAGTTTTAACAACCAAAAATGACTCTATAACCATGTTCATCGTATATCTTGAACCTGGCGAAGGAAGTGGAGAAGATTTCTATGTTCATAAAGGAATAGAAGCAGGATTGATTCTTCAGGGAAGAATGGAAATAACTATCGGCAATAAGGTATTTGTACTTGAAAAGGGAGATAGTATAACCTATCCAAGTAACGTTCCCCATAGGTGGAGAAACATAGGTAAAGAAAAAGCAATAGGAATATGGGTTGTAAGTCCTCCAAGTTTTTAATCCCCCACCTTAAGTGGGGGATTATATTTTAATATGGACGTTTTTCTAAAAAAATTCTAATAACTATTCTTCATGATTTGGGTTTCCTATTAATTTTTCCACACTTTTCCAACACTCAAAATCGGGTATTATAATCGTCGAACTTGCATTCAAAAGCCTTGATAATTTTTTCAAATTCCATCCTCTTCTGTTGAACTCATCTGAAGCGACACCAACAGTCAAGGCTCCAAACTTCCAACCATTTTTAATCTCTACCGGGCCATCACCAACAACCAGTAATTCACCAGACTTCAAACCAAGTTTCTTTGTTAGTTCCTCGATGAGTTTACTCTTTGAATAAGCTTTGTGATCCTTAAGTGCACCATGCATATCATCGAATAATTGTATAACACCCAAGAACTCCGCTTCATCGATCACATCACTCTTGTCAGTCCCCGATGCGAGAAAAATTTTCAAACCTTTATTTCTCAACGACTTCAAAAATTCAATAGCTCCAGAAAGGAGAAAATCATCTTTCGACAGTTCTCCCGATCTTATTCCGTTTATTCTTTCATTCACCATTTTCTTTAACTTTTCATTATAAATCCCCTTGTAGTACCATTCATCTTTTATCATTTTCTCATCAACAATTCCGTATTTTCTTACGAGAGCGACCAATACCTTCATCTGAACAATTGTTTGAACACCTGTTGTGCTATCGATTATGTTGTCCACCGTTTTCTTTATTTCGAATTTCAAACTCTCTGAAACCTCTTTCCCACCAGTGATAGCTTCAATCATAACTTCTTTCATGATGTTTTCCCAACCACGTCTCAAGAGTGATATGGTACCATCAAAATCCACTAAAGCCACTTTGATATTGGGACCATCTTTTCTGAGATTCTTCAGTAGATTTAGATCGTTTATATATAAATCTTCATCCTCGAATTCAATACTCGAAATGTCCTCAAAATTTTCCAAAAGAATATCTGGGGTTATTTTTCCTGTCCCAACCTGTCCAACACAAATTCCTGCACTCAAATTCCCAATTTCCGCAGCCTTGTGTAAAACATCTTGATAAAGGTTATTTTCAAGTGAGAGTAGTGTTAAAAGCATTGCAGCTGTATAACTATCCCCAGCACCACAAACATCAACAACCTTTGTTTTTTTCGGAGGCACTTTGTGGAATTTATCATTGCTTACAACCAAACTTCCTTTCTCCCCCAGAGTGATTATCAGCTGATTTTTAAATTCAACTGCGATTTTTCTTGCAACTTTTTGAGCGAACAACTCCGGATAATTCAGAAATTCCGTGAGTTTTTCTATATCAGGTCCTTTAAGTACGTTTTCAGATAGAATTTTAAGTTCTTCCGTATTCAATTTCAATTGACAAAAATCGGCAAATTCATGTATTCGAAGTCTTGAATCAGCAAAGAACACCTTTTCCGAAAATTTACTTTTCATTCTTCTGAGCTCTTCTATTATCTCTGCTTCTAAAACTCTCAAGTTGCCCATTTCATATTGATCCATTATCACCACAGCATCAACCGTCGGAATGACTTTCTGAATTCTTTCGATTAACAATTTCTTTTCTTCAGCCGTTAATTTTTTCATGTCATGCCTATCAACACGTGGAAGATCTTCCCTGAGAGTATCTTTGTTGAAGAACTTGGTATAAAATTGTGTTGGTCTGCTTTTCGATATTATAACGTTCGAAAAATCTATGCCATAATCAGCCCAACATTTCCTCAAGGTGATACCTTCTTCATCATCACCTATTATTCCAATGAGTTTAACCTGAGCACCCAACAACGAGAAGTTTTTTGCAACGTTCCCCGCTGCACCAGGAGAAGGTTTATAATCGACAACAACTATCGGTTTCAACCCTGTCTCGAGGCTTGGCCTACCTATATTTGGATCATAAGTGTAATATTTATCGAGAAATAGATCACCTATTACGAGTACCTTGAACTTTGAGAATTTTTTTACTACATCTTTGATTCTCTCCAAATCCATTTATCTATCACCCTCATTCCTTAGGTTAAACAATTGATACCACAAAAATGGCAGAGTTATTCTTTGATCACCTTTTATGTAATAACCTTTCCCTTTAAATGATTGAGGAATTCTCACTACAATACTTTTTATATCTCTAAAATAATAGGTTGGCTTGCTCTCATCACCCCTTTCAGCATCGAAAATATTGGCATCCCTAATATCAAAATCAGCTGTTATGAGACCGTATGGTGGCCTGCCAGTATTTGCAGCCATGGAGATTGCTTTGAGAAAAACTTCAACCCCTACAACTGCTGAACCTATAAGAATACAAACACCATCTCTAAGCTCAGATACACTTTCAGCCATTATCAAAAAATCCCTCGCAGAACATGCTCCGATAGCTCCACCATCGAATGATGGATGCATGTGATTTATATCCGTACCTATGCCAACATGAACAGTCAAAGGAATACCATACTCATAAGCGTTGTAAACCACAGATTTGTTCTTGTGTGGAAATTCCAAACCTTCGAACCCTTGTAGTTTCTGTGAAAGCAACTTTCCAAGGGTTTCACCGTATCCAAGTTTAAGTTCATTCCCTTTTACAATTGATTTATTAAGTATCTCACCGGTTTCTTTTGCAAAACCGAATTTTCCTTCAGAAAGGGCATTTGGAATGCTCTCGGAAGTCATCCCGGCAAAAGCTAACTCGAAATCATGAATAGTGAATGCACCATTAACGGCTATGTGATCAACAAGATTGTTTTTTATAAGCCATATTAAGAAAGTTCCGAGGCCATTTTTTATTATGTGTGCACCAGATATTATCATAACTTTTCGATTGTCTCGTTTGGCTTTTAAAATAGTTTCTGCTATTTCCTCTATACTTGAGGCTGTTTTTTCATCAAGAATCGGAGGATTTTTTAATATTTCATCAAGCTCTTTTAAATCACTCACCTTTACCTTAGAAGGTCGTGTGGAAAGCGGGTAGGTTTTTATTTTTGAAACATCGAATACTTCATATTTTCCTGAATATTCCATCATTTTCCTCACTCCTGAAAGATATTTTTCTCTATCAATTCTGCTAAAATGTGTCCCAATGTTATGTGCGTTTCTTGAATCCTCGGTGTATCATCACTCGGCACGATAAAAGTGTAATCACAGTATTCCTTCATGTTTTCTCCACGACTTCCAGTAAAACCAACCGTTAACATTCCCACATCTTTGGCATATCTCAACGCTTTCAGCACATTCTCAGATTTTCCACTGGTGCTTATTCCAATGGCAATATCGTTTTTGTTTCCAACAGCTTTCAATTGTCTCAAAAAAACATCTGAAAACTCGATATCATTCGAAATCTCAGTTAAAAGAGCCCCATTGGTTGTTAAAGCAATTGCCGGTATTGGTTCTCTGTTTTTGTAGAAGCGTCCTACAAGCTCCAAAGCTATATGTTGTGAATCACATGCACTACCACCGTTTCCAAACAAGACAAGTTTTCCACCATTTCTCAATCTTTTGCAAGATTCTTCCACAAGATTCACAATTTCATCTGCATATTTTTCGACGAACTTCAATTTGATCTCTGCACTGGCTTTGAACACTTCAATTATTCTATCTTTCAAGATCATCACCTCTTTTTCGTACTCGCTGTATCTGTATTTATTTTGAAAACTCAATCATTACTGTTTTCAGTTCATATGCGTCCATCTTGAATCTGATTTGATTATGTTCTATTTCTATTGTATCTTTATTTGATATATTATCCTCATTCAAATCAACAAACCAGGCATTCAAAGGTTTCAAAGTTTTGAACTCAATAACTACTTCATCTGTCTTTCCTTCAATCTCGTACAGTCTAATTATCAAATGATTTTTTCTATTCTCAGCGAATTTAATACTTGATATCACGGATGAGTTCGATTTTACATCTGCAAAACTCGTGGCCGGCGGCAGTTTACCGGGATGAACATTATTCGAAATCACCGTTGGTTCATGGTTGTAATTGTATGACAGTTCCATAAGTGAATAGTTGTTCAGATATTTATTATCAGCCAAAATTGCAAACTCTATCTTGTGCTCTCCTATTTCAGGATACATATCTGGTGAATGAGAAGCCCTTATCAACGTCAATGAAATCGAATTATTTTTAACTCTGTAACCGTACTTGGTTTTGCTGAAAATTCCCAAAGTTCTATCTGGGGTTCTGGCACAACCGAATGAAAGTCCTGGAACATCAATATCATACCCCTGTCTTTCAATAACCCCCATTGGAACATCGAAAACATATTTCTCACATTCGAAATTCAAAGGAACATAAAACGAAAGCTGTGGAGTGATATCATTTTCAAGATCGGAGAATTCTCGGAAATCAACCATACTCTTAAACTTCAACATCTTATCATCTTTGTCGAGTAGAACTTCAACGTTCAATTTAGAGGATTTCCCAAATTTAAATTCAAATACGATACTGTTTCTCAGTTCTCCACAAGCTCCTCTTTTTATTTTTACATTCCTATGTATATCAATTATATCAAGATATCTTCCAACAACCCATGCGTTTGCCTGTGCAAGCATTTCGTTTGTTCGACTATTGATATCTTCCAAGATCAACCTGAAATGCGCTCCACCACGCTTAGAGTCAATGTACTCGATCTTGTTTTCTTTATCGAACAATGATGTGAGTTTAGCCGTCGATAAATCGAAAACTGCCCTCAAATTTTCATTTTCGAGCACATACTCGCGTGGCTTTTGAACCCTTGGATCCTTTGAAAACTCTATTTTCGGCTCTTTGCACGGTTCTTCATCAACCATATAAGTAGAATATCCAAAAGCGGGCACATCAGCTTCTATCAGGAGTTCAATATAATGATGTCCCCAGTAATGTTTCAAACGCTTTTCAACAAATTGGTGAGGCACTTTTTCACCATCAGCATTTTTCACAGCAAGCCTATCAAGATCTCCTTCCCAATCCCACAGAACTATTTCTACGATCTCTTTTCTTCTCTTCAAGGAAGGATTGAAAATATGATAGATTCTTCTTATTCCTCTTCCTCTTGAATCCTGCGAAACTTTGTAATTTTCGGATTTGAAAGCAACGCCCGCTCCTTCGGAAATTTCGAGTTTTCCATTTTCATTTTCAACGAGATTTTTAGTATCTATGTTCAGAGCTACCTCACAAAGAGAGTTCTTCTTTTGCGATAATAAAATTGCCATGGTTTTCTGGAATAATCCCATAGCGTATTCTCTTGTCTCCGTTACCCCAGAACCCGGAATTATATCGTGAAAATGATTGAACAGAGTATTTATCCAAGCTTCTTTGATTTTGTCTTTCGGATATTCATAACCGCTCCACAGATTGGAAAAGACCAAGAATTTTTCAGTCTCTTCAGCAGCGGCTTCCGATAACCTATTTGCCATCTTTATACGCGATTGGGAGGTAAAACATCCATCAAATATGAAATTGAGTTCACCTTCCACAACTGGTAATTTGTCTTTCACATCCTCCAATTTCTTGAAAAATTCCCTATAGGTTCCGAATTTCACATTCGGATAAATGGGATATTCTCTCATTCTAAGTATCTTCTCTATATCTCTTCTCGTTGGTCCACCACCATGGTCTCCCACACCATACACTTTCAAGGCATATTTTGAACTATAATTTTTGAAGAATTCCACCGCATATAAAGCCATATCGGATGTTGGTGAACCATTGTACCAGAAAGGTTCCCTATAAACTAAAATTTCTCCAGATGGGGAACACCATCTATAGGCAACCTCTTTGTCATATCCACGACAGTGGTAATAATATTTCACTCCTCCCGCCTGTAAAATCGTTGGGATGAATTTGCTGTGGCCAAATGTATCGGGCTCAAAATCTATCATTAGATCGTCTTTATCAAGACCAAAAAGCTCTGAAAGATATTGTTTGGTATACAAAATATGCCTTACAAGGCTTTCAGTGTTTGGCATATTTTTATCTGCTTCAACCCATGTTGAAGCAGTGACTTCCCATTTTCCCTCTTTGACTCGTTTTTTTATACTTTCGAGCATCTTTGGATCATGTTCTTCAATGATTTTATATACAGATGCCTGAGATTGCGCGAATGTGAACTCAGGGTATTCTTCCATCAAATCCAACACGGTTCTAAAGGTATCCAACGTAGCTGCCACAGTCTCATGATATCCCCACATCCAGTTCATATCGATGTGCGCATGACCGACATGAATTATTGTGAAGCTTTTCGCTAATTTTGACATAGGTTCCAATATTTCCTCTGTTTCCTCCACTATTTTCTCAGTTATGTATCCTCCGCTTTTCAGCTTCTCATATAGTGAATGTACCGCCTCTTCAACAAATTGCTCATATTTATTTTCCAGTTCTAAGAGTTTGTAAGCGAATTCCAACTCCGATATTA
>Ga0136651_10001125_pt1 | contig 14770 bp, 9 predicted proteins | sample Mar14236cmmetaG_FD_94867 | JGI IMG/M metagenome (GOLD analysis project Ga0136651, IMG submission 94867) | Marine hydrothermal vent microbial communities from Guaymas Basin, Gulf of California to study Microbial Dark Matter (Phase II) - Marker... ...
CCTCTCGGGAAGGGGGCATCTGAACAGGGACACGAGAGAGGCCACCATGACTGCAAGGGACTCCGGTCTGAAGATCGGATACCATCTCATGCCAGGCCTTCCCGGATCGGACATGAAAATGGATGTGGAGAGTGCGAGAAGGGCATTCACTGATGAAGGGTTCATGCCCGATATGATAAAGATCTACCCGACTCTGGTCGTATCTGGAACAAGACTCTTCGATATGTGGAAAAAAGGGGAATATGAACCCCTGGACACGGAAAGGGCCGCAGAGGTCGTGGCACGCATCAAGATGATAACACCCCCCTGGGTGAGGATCCAGAGAGTGCAGCGGGATATTCCTACCAACATGGTGGACGGCGGGGTGGACATGTCCAATCTAAGGCAGGTGGCCGCAGGGAAGCTCGAGAAGATGGGGGGGAGCTGCAGGTGCATCAGATGCAGGGAGGTGGGACATCGGATCAGGGACGGATCCCCCATCCCCCGGGTTGGCGAGGAACATCTCGAAAGAAGGGAATACGATGCCTCGGAGGGAAGAGAGGTCTTTCTCTCGTTCGAGCATGAAGGAACGGATTCGCTCCTAGGCTATCTGCGCCTGAGAAGACCCTCTGTCCATGCCCACAGGGAAGAGGTCGAGGGGGCCGCCATCGTAAGGGAGCTGAAGGTCCTGGGGCAGATGGTGAGGATAGGATCGGGGCCGGGAACCGACTGGCAGCACCGGGGGCTTGGAATGGCCCTGTTGAGAGAGGCCGAGAACATTGCGGAAAGCGAATGGTCCATGGACCGTATCCTTGTCATGTCGGGGATAGGAGCCAGGGAATACTACCGGAAAGAAGGGTACACAAGGGTCGGCCCCTACATGGGGAGGGAGTTATAGGGCCCGATGTCAGGGTACCAGTTCCAGACCCAATGATGATACGATCTCATCCAGATCCCGGAGAAGATCCGCATTCTTCAGTGATCGATGTGCGAACACGCATGTGACTCCCGGTGTGGCCCCGACCGACAGATCGAGCGGGCCCCTGATATCACCGGAGGCTTCCATAACGTGGTCAGGCACCATATGTCCGAATGCAAACTTCCCCCTGAGCGCCCTATCCGAAAATCTAGGCGCATAATGGCCTCCACCGATTCCAACGGCTATCGGGGTGGAGGGGTCGGGAGCCAGTATCTCTCCCGAAAGTAGCGACCTGGCCACTACCCTGCCGAGTAGGGGATCGCTCCACCGCCCGGGAGAGGAACCTATCTCGATGAAGAACGAGGGCGAATCCACGGCAGGACCGTGATGTGTGACCTCCATGCTGACCCGGTCCCTGATACCTTCCGCTTTCTTCTCGCGATACAGGGATCTGAGGGCTGCCGCCATGTGCAGGGGAGCACTGGGGGGCAGGTAACGTGATCTGCCTCCATGTTCCGCTTCCGAGAGATTTCCCGGTGGATGCACCGTGAGGCTCTCGATACCCGCACCGGAGCTGTGTTTTGACAGGAAGACCAGAAGGTCCAGGGGCGTATCTCCCTCGGGTCGATCCGGGATCGTTCCGGGCAGATTCATGTCGAAGTGGCGGCGTATCAAGGAATCCACACCGTCGAGGTGGAGATGGAGATCATCCATCTCGTACATGAGAAAACCGTGTCCTTTATACACCGGTCTGCCTTCGAAGGTCGATATCTCCTCGAAATCACCCTCTTCCAGAAGGGAATTCCCAATATTGACCGATGCTTCATCCTTTCTGCTCACGAGAAGAACGGCAAGCAGGACATCACCCCTAGAATATCCTTGATCCCTTCATCACGGTTCCGCTCACATGCGTCCCCGGACCTATTCGGGAACCGCCGAAGATGATGGTCCCGGGGTCCATGGTTGCATTTATTCCCGTCTTGACATCATCACCCAGGATCACACCGAACTTCCGTCTCCCGGTACTCATCCTCCTCCCTTTCAGGGTGACAGGGACCGGGCGGTCGTCCAGCCGGAGATTTGCCACCTTGGTACCGCTTCCCAGGTTGCATCCGGACCCTATGATGGAGTCACCAACATAATTATGATGGGGGATGCTCGTATCTTCCATTATTATGGAGTTCTTTATCTCCGAAGCAGCACCCACCTTGCACCCCTTCCCTATATAGGTGCTCCCTCTGATATACGCGTTGGGACCTATGACACAATCCTCGTCGATTATGACATTTCCCTCAATGTAGCTCCCTGACTTTATCACGGAACCCCTGCCCAGGGCAAGCTTGCCCTTGACATGAACGCAGTCCTCCACACTGCCCTTGACATCATCCTCCATCTCCCTCATGTAGATCTCATTGGCATTCAGCAGGTCCCAGGGGCTTCCGATATCCACCCATGGTTCATCGGGGACAAGGGCCCTTACCTCCTCCCGCTCCATCAATATCTCCAGGGACCTTGTTATCTCGTATTCCCCCCTCGGAGAGAGCTGTGTTTCGGATATGGCATCGAAGATCGACGGGTTGAAAAGGTATATTCCTCCGTTCACCAGTCCCTTTCCCTTCCTGCCCGATTTCTCCACTATCCCCTTTACGAGATCACCCTCCACCTCCACAAGACCGAACCTCGAGGCATCTTCAACCTTGATCAGGGTCATCATGGAGCTGCCGGAGTCCATATGGGTCTTCAGAATGGAATTGACGAGCTCCGAACTCAGTATCACGTCCCCGTTCACACAGATGAAGGGGCCTTTCATCACATCCCTTGCCATTTCGACCGCATTCGCGGTCCCCAGCCTCTTGGGCTGGACAAGATATTCCACATCCACCCCGAAACGGGACCCGTTCCCGAAATGTTCCTTGATGGAGACACCGTGATAACCCGTGAGTATCACGATCTCCTCGATACCTGCATCCTTCAGGGCCATTATACTGTGCTCAAGGAATGGTTTCCCGGCAACGGGAAGCATAGGTTTCGGTCTGTTCTCCGTCAGAGGGCCCATCCTCTTTCCTTCACCGGCCGCCAGAACGAGAGCTTTCATCATTCACCCCTGGAAGGATATGGCCCGCGCTTACTTTATCCTTTTGAAGAATATCGCCACCCGTCCGTTCGTCCGGATTTTCTCCCCTCATGTGATAACATATATACAAAAATAGGAGTAATTACAGTGCAAGTGTGATATTGGAATCCGACAGCGGTCTCCGAGTGCCCGGGGAATGCGTGCTGGACACATCTTTTCCCTCGGAAAAAATATCTTTGTCCAGGGATTGTTCTCCGGAAACGGGTAATGGATTTTTTTTCCAACTTCCATGGAAATATGTGTAGTTTTGTATGGCCAGAAGGAAGATTTTATATAGCCAGCATCCGTTATGGAAATGGGTAGGGGAAATAGCTACCCTCTGCGGAGGTTATAAAATGGCAATGACCATGATAGATATAGGAAAGGCAAAGAAGATTGCAGAAGAAAAGAACCTCAAACCCGGCAGGGTTGTGGGAACATCCGGGGTTCAGTTCACCAAGGGGAACAACAAGAGACTCGAGGTCATAAGCTGGGGAGACTTCGAGAATGCGCTCAGGAACAAGGGACTCGCCATCTACGAGTCCAAGGGCTGGATGAAGATAATGAAGAAGTAGACCACACGGGTCTTTTCCGAACGTGCGGGGGGGCTCTGGGTTCAAAGAGCTCCCCGACCATTTTTCGTTAATAGTGCTGTCCATCCAAGTTTTCATTCGTTTTCTATGATCTTTCATGGACATTTCAATCCACGTTCTTTGAACATTCTTGAAAAGAGAAAAAGTGATGCCGTTGAAAGCAGCATCGGAAGAAAGAGCAGTGATCCGTTCCATGAACCGACATTTTCCAGAAAATGAAGCAAGATCACTGTCCCCCCACCCACCAGCAATGAGGCCATGACCCCTCGACCGTTAAGGCCGAGTCTGTCCTTCCAGAAAGAGAGGATTACGGATGGAACGATCCCCGCCGAAAATACCGTATAGGTCAACACGAGGGTGGACAGGATCGTCGGTGAATATATGGCGAACAGAAATGAGAGGGAACCGATAAGGACGACGGACGACGGTCTTATCCACCATTTTCGCGTCCGCATCAGGTCCCAGGACAGGAAGGTGGCTCCCGAAAGCAGACAGGAATCCGCAGAGGAAACCATTATCGATAGAAGACCCAGCATCACCACGGCGGAGAGTGCCGGAGGAAGCATATCTCCGGCGACCGTGGGAATAACGGACCCTCCGGCCAGACCCGAACCGTAAGAGGAGAAACCCAGAAGGGCAATTGCCCCCACCGTAAGTGAGACAAGAACCCTGATGAGAGCGGCCGATATGGAGCCTCTTGCCGCGTCCCCGGGGGACCTTGCCGAGAACAATTTAGAGTAGATGTCCGGACCGACAATGTTTGATAGGAACATCACGAGAAAGGCGGAGACAACCATCGAAGGATCGAATCCCGGGGAGGTGGGAAAGGAGAGCTTCTCCAACGGGAGCGAGACACCTTTGGACATCATTGCGAAAAGGATGGTCAGAAGGGAGAAGATCACGAACACTATCTGCACCTTGTCGGTCCTTACAACGGCCAATTGGCCGCCCAGGGCAGTATAACCCACGAAAACCAGGGTCGAAATGAAGAGGGCAGCGGTGCTTGATGCCCCCAGTGCAGCCGTCAATACATATCCTGACGCTTGAAGCAGCAGTGCCACCCAGCCTATCTCGACAAGAACCAGAAGGATGGAGGACGCGGTTTTGGCTTCCCTCCCGTAATGGATGCCCACAAGGTCCGGAAGTGAATGGGCCCTTGTGGCCCTTATCCTGGGAGCCATCCATATCCCCAGAACGAAGAGCCCCACCACACTGCCGATATCATACCACAACCCTGCAAGACCATAGGTATAGACCAATGAGGAGGTGACGATCACGGCAGATCCCCCTATTACCGTGGCACTCAATGTCAACCCCACCGAGGGGGAATCAAGTGACCGGGATGCAAGGAAGAAATCCGAAAGGGAAGCGACCTTCCGGTTCACGAAACCCAATACGAGCAGGATGGCCAGGTACAGGGAAAACAGGATGACGAAGAGATGATCCCCCATGGTTCGCCCCGAACCGAAACGGATATAAAAAGGTTGAGATGGGGCCTCTGGCGGCCGGAAAGGTCCCTAAAAGCACCTCGTACGAAAGATTAATTATAAAGAGGTGCAACTAGCCAACATGGAAAGAGGAATGGACCTCAAGAAGGCAGTCATCGTGGGGGCTGTTGTCCTGGTCATTCTTGTTGGCGGGGCCTACCTTCTCTTTTTCGGGGGAGGAGAGGATGGTTCAGGTAAGGATGATCAGAATATCGAGAAGAACAGGTCCCCCGTTGCCGATGCGGGAAGGGATATAACCGTCAAGGCGGGAGAGCTTTTCAATCTGAGCGGTTGGGATTCCTCCGATCCCGATGGAGACCCGCTTTCATATTACTGGGACATGGACGCGGGAACCGATTCCAACAGTGACGGTATAAATGATAATGACAGGGACCGCGAAGGAGTGAACATCACATATTCCTATCCCATCACGGGATCGACAACGACCTACATCGTGACATTGAATGTGTCCGATGGCGACAAATGGGATACATCCACCGTCAGGGTCACCGTTATCGTGGAGGAGGAACCTCTAACGGTTTCGATGTCCTGCAGATATGAAGCGGGATATCCGCCGTTGATAGAGGCCCAGTTCATTCTGAGTGTCGATTCCGTATCCAGAAACGAGAGCTTCACCGAATTCTATTTCACACTCGAAGATCCCGAGGGAGATACAATACGCCAGGGAGCCGTTCTCGACCTGATAAACCTTAGCACCGATGCGGAGATCAGGTATATCGACAATCCTCTCACGTCGATGGGAGAGATCGACGGCGGCGATGTCTTCACGTTGAAGGAGAACCAGGAGATAGTCGAAGGCTGCGTTTTCAAGCTGTACTATCTCAACGAGCTCGATCCTGCCGGAGAAGTGGAACTTGCGAAGTGACGATGGTAAACGGTCGGAAGTCTTGGCATCGATCCGGATTGTACATTGATTAGAACAATTATGGTCCCGGGTTTTTGATAATTACACATATCGATTCCATCTCAACATCGATCGGATATCGATCCCGCCCGGCTCCCACACCATCGACCAAAAATGATTTCATGCTGATTATTGTCGTTTTTAGTCTGGCCTAAAATTATATTCTGATTAGATTGGGAGCCTACATGTTGATCCGGATTGTACATTGATTAGAACAATTATGGTCCCGGCTCCCAGATTTGAACTGGGGATCTAAGGATGTCTGCGGGGTGCCGGAATATCCGGTGACCAACTACAGTCCCCCGCTCTAGCCAGACTAAGCCAAGCCGGGAGCGGACAAGATTAGGAGCCCCTAATGTATCAAGATATATAAATGTTGAAGGCGCCCTGCACCATCCAAGCTCCCCTGTCACCTCCTGTAAGGATGGAGGCTCCTGGAATGACAGTGGCTGTGAATCCTGATATTCGATCACAGCCATCCCACATGAACCCTATTTCCATCAACGAGAAAGGAGACCGATAATGTTTTTAACAGACCCGGAACTTTATTCAATCGACCATGAAAGATGCAGGGAAATGGAGAAGCTCGAAAGCTGAACCGCCGCTTGTCGGCAGGGTTAAAGAATTCACCACCATCAGAAGAGCCCTTACACTTGCAAGCGGCAGCAAGGGGTCGATGATCCTGATAGAGGGAGAAGCCGGCATCGGGAAGACGCGCCTCATCAGGGAATGCAGAAAGGAAGCTGAAAAGGAAGGGTTCACGGTTCTATGGGGGAACTGCTTTGATTACAGAAAGGAACCATATCTCCCGTTCAGGGAGATGCTGAAAGAACATTTTGGTATATCCCCCCTCGACGATTTTCAGAATAACAAGGAAAGGGTCAAGGAAAAGATGAAGGGCACGGTCCTAAGAGACCCCAATTTCCTTGAGGAATTCTCAAGCCTGTTCATATCAAAGGATGAACCTGCCGGCGGCTTCACCTATTCCAAGGATGATGTCGAGAATCTGGTCGGTCATCTGAGGAGGAAGGGATTCCGGGTCCTGCTGATAACCGATTCGGATGATATCCATAAAAGGGAGACGGACCCCAAGGTGGACACGCTGATCATAGGTGAAGGGGAAAAGGGAGCCGTTCCTCCGACGAGACTGGAGAGGATAGCACATATTATTCAGGGGACCTATTCCCGATTCCAGCATTGTGCCGTTGTGAACGATGCGGTAAGGTCGTTGTCCAGGAATAATCCGGAGGGGAAGTTCGAGAATCTTGTTGGCATCGTCAATGACATTGCCGTAGAGAACAACGGCATCGTCATACATGTGACCGGGGAGACATATCCCGACTGCCTGAACGACCTTGATGATATCTCCAGCTCGATCAGGATAGAGGGGGACCGGGAAAAGGAAGAGAGTATGGGGATGGTGAAGGGGAAGCTCTCAACAAACGAATTGTTCTTCACCTACTTCAAGGAGGTATCGAGAGGGGACCCCTTGCTCCTGGTTGTGGAGGATCTTCAATGGAGTGATAAGCATTCCATGAACCTTCTCCAGTACATTGCCCGGGACATACATCAGGAGAGCATGTGCATACTGGGCTCCTACAGGTCCGAGGAGTACGGACTGGACGACCCCGAGATGGACAGGGGCCCTCTGAGGGAGACTCTTCAGAGGATGTCACGGGAGCACCTGTTCGAGACAATAACCCTGAACAGGCTGGAGGAGAATGAGCAGTGGGAGCTGGTTTCCAACATCGTCGGATTCGAACCAGAGGAGCAGATGATGAAGGAGCTCATGGATCAGACGGAGGGGAACCCTCGTTTTCTGATAGACCGTCTGAAAGGGGACGGGACCCATGGGGTCGCATCGGAGATCATGGAGGACGTGGCACCCCAGCTGGAGGAGAGCACCATAAGGAAAAGACTGGATAGATTGGACAGGAAAGCCCGTTCCATCCTCGAATTCTCATCCTTGATAGGCATGGAGGTAACAATGGATATGATAATCGAGGGACTCGACCTGGAGGAGGGGGAATTCCTCGATTCGATGGATGAGATATCCGAACTTAAGCTCATGAGTGAGAAAGAGAACGGGTTCAGGTTCGAACATCAGAGGGTGAGGTCATCCATTATCTCCTCGATGGATGAAAAGAGAAAAAAAGAAATGCATCTTCTTGCAGCTTCCACTCTGGAAAAACTGACCGGGGCCAGGGAGTCCCCTGCCCTGTTCAACATTGCAAAGAATTACATGATGGGGGGAGACATGGATAGGGCCTACAAGGGGTTCATGGAAAGCGCGGAGGGGGACATGGAGAGGATGGAGGAGGAGAAGGCACTTACATCTCTCTCATTGGCCCTGGAATGTCTTGACAGACTGCCCAGGAACAGGGAGAGGAACATCGCCAAGGTGGAGACCCTCCAGATGATGGGAGATATAAAGGAAAGCATGGGTGACACCAGGGGGGCCATAAAAGCCTTCAAGGAAGCAATGGATGTTGCCGAGAAGGGGTCGATTCCCTTTGCCACGTCCTCATCGTACAGAAGAATCGGGGATGTGATGTTGAAGCTGTTCGACTGGGACCAGACGGTGGATTACTATCTGAGATCACTTCATCTTTCCAAGCAGGAGAACGATCAGGAAGAGGTGGCAAGATCGTTTCGGGGATTGGGGCATATCTACTACCTGAGAGGCGATTACACCCGGGCAATGGAATGTTACCTGAAATACATGGAATTTCCCAAGAAGGAGAGACGATCGGTCACCGTCATGGCTCTCATAGAGATGGGGGACATATACTTCGAGATGGGGGACCTCAATCAGGCACTGACCTATTATATTCTGGGGGTCAAGAAGGGAGAAGAAAAGGACCTGAAGCTTGAAAGTGCACTTGCATACTCATCAATGGCGGTTGTTCTTCTCAAACTCGGAGAGCTCGAGGAATCCAGAAGATATGCCAAATGGGCGTTCAACATGGTGGGAGACCATTTGGGATCCGAGATCGCGAAGAAGGTTCTTATCAACCATGTCGAGATCATGCTTGATCTTGCGGACACGGAGAATGCGAGAGAGGGATTCGAGAATCTGCTTTCCATTCCAGAGGAATCCTTCGAGAACCTGCTCCTGAAGGGGCTCAGATTTCGGGCAATCGGCCTCTATCTCTCAAGGCAGAGGGATTTCGAGGGCGGCGTGGAGAACATGAAGAGGGCAGAGGAGATACTGAAGAAACTTCAACTGCCATTCCATCTTGGAATGACCTACTATCATCTCGGGCTGGTGATGTTCCAGCAGATGAAGGTCGAGGAAGCTGTTGAATTCTTCGAGATGGCCTTCTCCACCTTCAAATCGATAAACGCCATATTCTTTCTCAACAGAGCCTCATCCAAGCTCAGGGAGCTGAAGTTCGTGCTGGAAGGACTCAGGGAATGAGCACGGAAACCTTATGTAGCCATGGATAGGTTACCTGGAAAACGGTATGTCCGAAAAAGAGAGAAAGGTCCTGATATCCGTTTCCGACAAGAGCGGGGTCACGGAACTTGCAGCAGGTCTTGTAAGGTTGGGTTTTGAGATAATCTCATCGGGCGGCACCTTCAGGTATCTGACGGAGAACGGCATCACCTGCAAGAGGGTCTCCGATGTCACCGGCTTTCCCGAGATCCTCGATGGAAGGGTCAAGACACTTCACCCCAAGGTGTTCGGGGCGATCCTGGGCAGGAGGAAGATCAGAGAACACATCGTGCAAATGGAAGAGAACGATGTCGAACCCATTGACATGGTGGTGGTCAATCTGTACCCCTTCCGGGAGACGGTGTCGAAACCGAAAGTGCCCCTGGAAGATGCCGTGGAGATGATAGACATCGGAGGCCCTTCCCTGATCAGGGCGGCCGCCAAGAACCATGAGGACATAATTGTGGTTGTGGACCCGAATGACTATTCCTCCATCCTGGGGGAGCTCGATTCGAAAGGGGATGTCTCCATCGAAAAGAGAAGGGAGCTCGCGGTGAAGGCATTCATGCTCACCTCGGGCTACGACGTGGCAATCGCCAACTGGTTGAGGAGCAGGTTCAACCCCGATTCACACTGGGGCGATTCCCTTAGAATAGGACTTGAAAAGGTACTGGAGACCAGATACGGTGAGAACCCGCACCAGAAGGGTGCCTATTTCAGGGACCCATCCTTCAAGGGCATTTCCGTTGCGAATTCGGATGTTCTCTGGGGGAAGGAGCTCTCCTTCAACAACATCTACGATATTGATGCGGCAACTGACATACTCATGGAATTCCCGGAAAGGACGTGCTGCGCCATCATCAAACACAACAACCCGTCGGGAGTGGCAGTTGAAAGGAATGGTGATGGGGGCTCCCTTCCGGATGTCTTCGAGAGAGCGTTCCTCTGTGATCCCATATCCGCTTTCGGGGGCATCATCGGGCTCAACAGGGAGTGTGACCTTCCAACGGCGGAGAGGATACGGGAGAGGTTCTTCGAGGTAGTGATAGCACCTTCCTTCACCGATGAAGCACTGAAGCTGCTAAAGAAGAAGAAGAATCTCAGGATAATCCGGACGAATCAACCCATTGTGGATACGGTCCCGCCCGAGGACAGATACGTCAAGGTGAAGGGGGGCATGCTCGTTCAGACCATGAAATGGCCGGAATGGGATCCCTCGAACTGGAAGGTGGTGACCGAGAAAAGACCGTCGAAGGACCAGCTGGAGGACCTGCTCTTCGCATCCAAGGTCACGAAACATGTGAAATCCAACTGTGTGGTGATGGCAAAGGATCTTACAACGGTCGGCGTAGGTGCGGGCCAGATGAGCCGTGTTGATTCCTGTTTCATTGCGGGGAAGAAAGCCGGAGACAGGGGGAAGGGGTCCGTCCTCTCATCGGATGCATTCTTCCCTTTCAGGGATGGAATAGATACTTCCGCAGAAGCCGGTGTCGTTTCGATTGCCCAGCCGGGTGGTTCGATCAGGGATCAGGAGGTAATAGATGCCGCAAATGAACATGGCATCTCCATGGTATTCACCGGTGTGAGGTTGTTCAAACATTGATGATGTTCCATATCAGAGGTGAAAGGATGAGGACCATAGGCGTCACCCGGGAGGACACCGGGGTGGAAGCGGGAGAAGAAGACTCCTTCAGAACCCATCTAAGAGCATCCCCCATGGCCCGGACAGACTCCATTCCCATCGGGAAAAAGGGTAAACTTGCCGTTATGGCTTCGGGCAGGGGTTCCGATTTCGAGGCCATCGTGGAGGCTTCGGAGAAGGGCGAGGTGAGCTACGAGGTCTCGCTCCTGATCTGCAACAATCCTTCCGCATTCGTCATAGAGCGGGCAAAGCAGCACTCGATCCCATACGTGATCGTAGACCACAGAGGAAAGGACCGAACGGAATTCGATGGAGAGATCGATGATGTGCTCAGGGAGACCGGAGTCGACCTCGTGGCACTGGCAGGGTTCATGAGAATCCTTTCCCCCGAATTTGTCAAGCGGTGGGAAGACAGAATAATCAACATACACCCATCCCTGCTCCCCTCGTTTCCCGGGGCCCATGCTCACAGAGATGCAATTGACTACGGTGTCAAGGTATCGGGCTTGACCATACATTTTGTGGATGAGAAGACGGACCACGGGCCGATCATCTTCCAGTATCCCGTCAATGTGAGAGCGGATGATACCGAGGAAACACTATCTCTCAGAATCCTTGAAAAGGAGCATTACTGGTACCCGAGAATAATCGATATGGTAATGAAGGGCAGAGTGAAAAGAGTGGGGCGGAAAGTGGAGATCCTCGAATGAACGAGCCATTCACATCCTGCCATTCTGGACAAATCCTATAAACGGTGTTGTCCTTGGTTCATCCGGATGTCAGGGAAGTTCGTCATCAGTTCGAGGTTCTCTCCCGCCGGGGATCAGCCCCGTGCCATCGAGGAGATAGTCGAGGCGTTCAGATCCGGGGAGAGGTTCGTGACCCTTCTCGGGGTCACGGGTTCGGGAAAGACCTTCACTGTTGCAAACGTGATAGAGTCACTGAACCTGCCCACCCTGGTCATCAGCCACAACAAGACCCTTGCCGCACAGCTTGCTTCGGAGTACGGTGAATTCTTTCCCCGCAATGCAGTGGAATATTTCGTTTCCTATTATGATTACTACCAACCGGAGGCATATGTCCCCCAGAAGGACCTCTACATCGAGAAGGATGCTTCCATAAACGACGAGATAGACATGCTGAGACACAAGACCACCCAATCCCTGATGACCAGGAACGATACCATCGTGGTCTCCTCCGTCTCTGCCATATTCGGCCTGGGTTCTCCCGAGGAATACCGCAAGCACTCACTCATGATATCGGTCGGACAGCACATGATGAGAAAGGACCTCTATTCGAGACTGGTGGAAATGCAGTACATCAGAAGTGAGGGGCTCTCGAGAGGAAGCTTCAGGGCCAGAGGCCAGGTTGTCGAGATCGGAGAAGCTGCAGACAGGGTGCTCAGGATCGAGTTCGAAGATGACAGCATCTCCTCCATCCTCCACGTGGATCCCCTAAGAGGTGATGTCATCGATGAAAGTACCTCGGCACTCATCTTCCCGGCGACCCATTACAACGTCAACAGTGATGATCTGGACAGAATCGTTGGAAAGATAGAGCGAGACCTCGAGGAGAGGGTCGAGTGGTTTCGCAGACACGGAAGGCACCTGGAAGCGGAGAGGCTCGAACAGCGGACGAGATTCGACCTCGAGATGATACGGGAGATGGGCACATGCTCCGGAATTGAGAATTACTCGAGGTACTTCGACGGAAGAAAACCCGGAGAACCGCCGCATACCCTGCTGGATTTCCTTCCGGAAAGATTCCTTCTCGTTGTGGATGAATCCCATGTCACGATCCCGCAGATAGGAGGCATGTACAACGGGGACAGGGCAAGGAAGGAGAATCTGGTCGAATACGGTTTCAGGCTCCCTGCGGCACTCGACAACAGGCCCCTGAAATTCGATGAGTTCGAGAAGAAGCTCTCCATGGTCCTCTTCACGTCGGCAACACCCGGACCGTACGAGAGGAGAATGTCGGGCAAGGTTGTCGAGCAGATAATCAGACCCACGGGTCTGGTGGATCCCGAGATAGAGGTGAGGCCGGTCAGGGGACAGCTGGAGGATCTGCTCGGTGAGATAAGGAAGAGGGTGAAAAGCGGGGAAAGAACCCTCGTGACCACCCTGACAAAGAGAATGGCCGAGATGCTGTCCGACCATCTCAAGGAACTCGGTGTCAAGGTCCATTACCTCCATTCGGACATCAAGACACTGGACAGGGTTGAGATTCTGAATGATCTGAGAAGGGGGAAATACGATGTCGTCGTCGGGATCAATCTTCTCAGGGAAGGACTTGACCTGCCGGAGGTCTCCCTGGTTGCCATTCTGGATGCGGACAAGGAAGGATTCCTGAGGTCCGAAACATCCCTGGTCCAGACCATCGGCAGGGCAGCAAGGCACGTTTCCGGCAAGGTGATAATGTATGCTGACGGGATCACATCCTCCATGGAAAGGGCCATATCGGAGACGAACCGGAGAAGGGAGATACAGATGGAATTCAACAGGGAGCACGGCATCATACCGCGGTCCATCCAGAAGGAAATCAGGTCCATCCTGCCGGAGACCGTGAAGAGATCGGAGATGGAGGCGGATGCCGTGAGCGGGGTGCCCGAGGACCTCGATTCCGCCATCGGGGAGCTGGAGAACGAGATGAGAATTGCCGCCTCGGAGCTGAGGTTCGAGGATGCCGCTTTCCTGAGGGACAGGATTGCCGAACTCAAACTCGAACGCTCGAGGAAGGGGAGAAGGACCGGTTGAACGATCGTTCCATCGGCTGGTAAGTTTCATTAAGGACATCCCGATATGGGGTTGTCGCCGGAAAGGGCTACATGGAGGCCTCACGAATGTCACTTACCCAGGAGTTCATTGAAAAGGAGAGCAAGTACGGTGCACATAACTATCATCCACTGCCAGTGGTCCTCACCAGGGCCGAGGGCCCCTGGGTCTGGGATGTGGATGGGAAGAGGTATCTTGACTGCCTGTCAGCCTATTCCGCAGTCAATCAGGGACATAGACATCCGAGGATCGTTCAGGCGCTGAAAAAACAGCTTGACAGACTGGATCTCACAAGCAGGGCGTTTTATAATGACGTGATGGGTGATTTCCTCAAGAAGCTCTGTGAATATGCGGGATTCGAAGCCGCCCTGCCGATGAACACCGGTGCAGAAGCCGTTGAAACGGGTATAAAGCTTGCCAGGAAGTGGGGCTACGAGAAGAAAGGGATTGCCGAGGGGAAGGCGGAGATAATCGTCTGTCAGGACAATTTTCACGGAAGGACAACGACCATAGTGGGTTTCTCATCGGACCCCGATGCCTACAGTGGATTCGGTCCGCCGACACCCGGGTTCCGGATGATACCCTATGACGACACGGAGGCCCTGGAATCGGCCATAAACGAGAACACCGCAGCCTTCCTGGTGGAACCGATCCAAGGTGAAGCCGGAGTGAGGGTCCCGTCGGATGGATACCTGAAAAAGGTTAGAGATATATGCACAAGGGAAGGGATACTCCTCCTCTTCGACGAGGTCCAGACAGGTTTCGGCAGAACGGGAAAGAGGTTCTGCTTCCAGCACGAAGATGCGAGACCGGATGTTCTTCTGGTGGGGAAGGCCCTCGGAGGAGGTCTCTATCCCGTATCGGCAGCCCTTGCCGACTGGGACAAGATGGAGGTGTTC
>Ga0136651_10001127_pt1 | contig 14759 bp, 17 predicted proteins | sample Mar14236cmmetaG_FD_94867 | JGI IMG/M metagenome (GOLD analysis project Ga0136651, IMG submission 94867) | Marine hydrothermal vent microbial communities from Guaymas Basin, Gulf of California to study Microbial Dark Matter (Phase II) - Marker... ...
TCGGCTGTACTCTCGCGTTTCTTAAACCGTTTATACCGTTAATCGGCTGTACTCTCGCGTTTCTTAAACCGTTTATACCGTTAATCGGCTGTACTCTCGCGTTTCTTAATCCGTTTATACCGTCAATCCGCTGTACTCTCGCGTTTCTTAAACCGTTTATACCGTTAATCGGCTGTACTCTCGCGTTTCTTAATCCGTTTATACCGTTAATCGGCTGTACTCTCGCGTTTCTCTGTTAAAAACGCATTCAACCGCTGCAATAAGGTTTTAGAAGTGGTAGCAGGTTTGTCATCATTTAAGACAACAATCGCGAGATTAATGATTTCATAATTTTCAAACTCATCGTCATTTTCAGACTCTGAATCCGGCCCGGGGTGATAACCCAGTGTACCAATTTGACGATTAGCGGGTTGCACGGCTTTTAATTCCGCAGGTGTTGGCAATAAATCTTGTGTAATATCAATGGCTTCCAATTTTTGCAGGGCTGCTTGATAGGCGCGATTCAAAGTCGCATACTTTTCATTTGCAAGGATAGTCTGTAATTGCGTTTGAATTTTGCCCCACTCATTGGGCCGCATTTCAGACGGATTGAGCAATTGCACTTTATTACCCAATTGTTTGATAGCAGAATCATTGGTTAAGTCAGCATCTGTCGAGGCCGGTAAGGCTTGTAAAAAAGCCAGTAGTGTTTTGGTGTTCATGATGTATTAGACTATATATATTAGTACAACGGATCAGAGGAATGATCGGATTGGTGTATAGGTAGTGCTACAATATGAGCAATATCCTTATAAATTAAATCAGCGTAAATCATGACAATCAGCGTCATCTGCGTTCTATCAAAAACATTATTGTACTATAATACTTTCTATAAACCATTCAACTCGAAAAAAAAATATGCCAAACCCAACCCGCGACGCATTAATCATCGCCATCACCCAATACAGCGACTTAGACATGCCCCCCGAAATGACGCAACTGTCGGCCGGGGCCGAACAAATAGCGCAACGCCTAGAAACCCAAGGCGATTTTCGCGTCACACGCCTACCCGCCACCAAACAAGGCGATAAAACCGTCATCGACCCAAAACAACAGGTCACTACTGATAACTCAAGCCGAAATGCCCAAGCCTTAAAACCAGCCATAGAACAACTCCTGCTACCCAAAAGCCACACGCCCCCCACCACCGCGCTCATCTATTTTGCAGGGCATGGCTTACGCCAACACCATAAAAACGGCAACACCGAAGGCTTCTTAGCCACCAGTGAAGCCGATCCCCAAGACAATCAATGGGGCATATCCTTAACATGGCTACGAGAATTATTAGACAAAAGCCCCATCAAGCAACAAATCGTCTGGATCGATGCCTGCCACAGTGGAGAACTCATCCATTCCAGCCCGCAACACACCGATCATGAAAGATGTTTCATCGCTTCAGCCAGGCCCCATGAAGAGGCCTACGCAGAAGGCCTCTTAACCAAAGCCTTATTAGAAACGTTAGATTATACGCAACAACTCAACCCTTGGGTGGATCACCTCACACTGATTGAACAGCTTCAAATCAAAAACCAAACCGCCCCTGGCCCCCAACGATTCCTATTTGAAAAAACCGACAAACCCATCCTATTAACCAATAAAGCCTTTGATCTTGAAGCCGATTACAAAAACATCTGCCCATTCAAAGGTTTAGAATCGTTTGACTTTGAGAAAAACCCAGACGATCCGCTTTACTTTAAAGGGCGTACCGAACTCACCGAGGAATTGCTGGAAAAAGTGCAAACGGCCAATTTCCTAGCCGTACTCGGTGCCTCCGGCAATGGCAAATCCTCAGTCGTGCGGGCCGGGTTACTCTATGAACTGCGGCAAAGACAACGGTGGGCCATCCTACCCGTCATCACACCCACAGCCGATCCGCTCAAAGCATTAGGCACACTCATCGGCATGCCCGCCGCACAATTAAGCGATTTCATAAAGCAAGCGCAAACTGAACGTCTCGTCTTGGTTATCGATCAATTTGAAGAACTCTTTACCTTATGCAAAAACGACGCGCAACGTGAACAATTTTTTGAGTTATTATTAACAGCGGTAGAACAAACGGATAATCCATTCAGTTTAATCATCGTCATGCGTGCCGACTTTTTAGATAAATGTTCTCACCATGTCGAATTAGCCAAAAAAATTCAGGCCCATCAAATCATCGTCACGCCCATGACAGCGGCCGAATTAGAAGAAGCGATTGTCGCACCGACTCAACAAGTCGGCTTACAAATTGAGCCAAAATTAGTGTCAGAAATGCTGGCAGATGTCAAAGGCGCGTTAGGCAGCCTACCGCTATTACAATATACCTTAAAAGAACTGTGGAAAACCTGTGCCACGCAACGCCTATTAACCTATTCGGCTTATGAAAAATTAGGCAAGATAGCGGGTACATTGGAACAAGGCGCGAATGGCGTTTATCAAAACTTATCGCCAGCAGAACAGAAAACAGCGCAACGGATTTTTATCGAATTAACGCAATTAGGAGAAGGCAGCCCAGATACCCGCCGTCAACTGTCTCAACAAGATTTAGTGACAGCCTTACCGTTTGAATCTGTGCCCGTCAACCAAGTGATTCAGAAATTAGTCGCTGCAAACTTAGTCGTCACGGATAAACCCAAAGAAGAACAAGTTGCCATAGTCAATATTGCCCATGAAGCGTTGACGCAACATTGGGGGCAATTGCGTGGGTGGCTAGATGACAACCGCGATGCGATAAAAATCCAACGTGATATTGAGGCTAATGCGAAAAAGTTTCAGGACAGTAACCAGTCTAAAAGCGCGCTCCTACAAGGGCTAAATTTGAACATTGCCAAAGATTATGCTAAAACACACACTGAAAAAGTGCCATTATCGACACTCGCTCTGGATTTTGTTCAGCGTAGTGTTAAGCGGCAACGCGATTTAAAATGGAGTATTCGGACAATTGTTGCGGTGGTGATTTTGGTGTTGCTTGGAGCGGCTTATTATTCTTATGTACAATGGACAGTGGCAGATGAACAAAGAGTTGAAGCAGAAAATCAACGTCAATTTGCTCAAACACAGCAACAATTAGCTAATGAGCAAAGAATAGAGGCGGATAATCAACGTCAAGTTGCTCAAACACAGCAACAATTAGCTGAAGATGAAAGCCAACGGGCAAAGCAAGAAAAAGATAATGCACTGCGTAGTCAGTCTTTGTTTTTGGCTGATTTGGCACAGCAAGAAACAGAAAATGGTAATGTAACTAATGGGATATTACTAGCTTTGGAGGCTTTACCCAAAGATATGTCTAATCCTGATAAGCCTTATGTGGTTGAAGCAGAAGTACAATTGTACGAAGCTCTTACTAAACAGCCTACCTACATAGAATTAAAAGGGCATAAAGAAGAAATTTCTCATGCTACCTTTAGCCCAAATGGACATAGTGTACTCACAACATCTAGAGATAATACTGCTCGCCTTTGGGATGTTAAAACTGGTAAGCAATTTACTACATTGATAGGGCATAAAAATGACATTAATCAAGCAGCTTTCAGTCCTGATGGAAAACAAATTGCTACTGTTTCAAGTGATGGAACTGCCAGATTATGGGATGCTAATACAGGTGAGCAACTCAGTGTGTTGATAGAAAATGAAGATACAATTTTGCACGTTGAATTTAGCCCTGATGGTCAACGTTTAATCACAGGTTCTGGTAGGGGGGTTTTAAGAATAGGTGGTTCTACAGATACAAATGCTCATTTATGGGATCCTAACACAGGCGAACAAATTGCTGTGTTGACAGAACATGAATTTGGTGTTCATGATGTTGCATTTAGTCCAGACGGAAAACGTGTAATTACGACATCTTTTGACACCATCCCACGTATATGGGATGCTAAGACAGGTAAGCTACTCACTTTATTAAAAGGACACAAGCATACCGTCTTTAATGCTGTATTTAGTCAAGATGGACAGAAAATCGTAACAGCATCAAGGGATGCTACTGCTCGTGTATGGGATGCCAATACTGGAAAACAGTTATATGTATTAAAACATAAAGAATTTGTTATGCACGCTGCAATCAGTCCTAATGGAGAATATATAATCACTGCTTCTGATGATGCCTTTGCCTATCTATGGAATACTGAAACAGGAGAAAAAATATTCACATTAGCAGGACATAGTAGAATGGGATATGGAATGAACCATACTGCATTTAGTCCTAACGGACTGCAAGTAATAACTGCTTCTTCGGATGAAACTGCCCGCATTTGGGATGTAAATACGGGTAAGCAACTCCTTGTGCTATCAGGGCATGGTGCTATTAGCTATACCGAATTCAGTCCAGATGGGAGATACTTACTAACTGAAGGAAATAATACAGTTCGTTTATGGGATTTGAAGAGTAGTAAACAATTTAACCAACTTGCTGTGTTGAGGGGACATACAAAATCTGAAGTTGATACTTCCACTAGCTTTCAGAATGATGACGAAATGACGTACGCTGAGTTTAGTCCTGATGGACGTTATATAGCTACAGCATCCTATGATAAAACTGCTCGCATTTGGAATGCTGAAACTGGCAAACAACTTGCCGTATTAAGACATGAGGTATTTGTTAGAAGAGCTTTTTTCAATTCTGATGGAAAACGTTTAATTACGTCTACAAATGACGACAGTACTTATTTATGGGATATTAACACTGGTAAGAAACTAGCTGTGCTTGGAAGTAATCAAAGTTTCTGGGATGTTATACTTAGTCCTGATAGGCAATATGTAGTTGTAGGTAATAAATTGTGGAATCTCAACACAAGTAAATTGGTTACAATATTAACAATAAATCAAGAAGATAAAGTTAGCCATATTGAATTTAGCAAAGATGGACAGCAAGTAGCTACAACGTCAAATAAAACTGTTACCATATGGGAAACTTCTTCTGGCAAACGACTTACTGTACTGATAGGACATGACGGTGAAACCACACATGCTTCTTTTAGTCATGATGGACAATATTTAGCTACAGCATCGAAAGACAATACTGCTCGTCTTTGGAATGTGAATACGGGGAAACAGCTCACTGTATTCTTAGGTCACACAGGTGAAGTCACTTCTGTGGATTTTAGCCCTAATGGATCATATTTAGTCACAGTATCAGCAACAGTAAATGATGGTACAGCTCGCCTTTGGAATACTAAAACTGGTAACAAAATGGCTATAATGAGTAAGGATATGTGGATTGACAATGCGTTGTTTACTCCCAGTGGACAACATGTATTTATAAAATGGGGAAAAGGATCGTCTAATCCTATTATATGGAATTTTAAGACGGGCCAACAGTTTGTTGTGTCCGTATTAAAAAATTACGAAGACACTGTTGGACATCATGATGAATTTAGTCCTGATGGACAACGTATGATTATTGAATCAATATTAGATGAATCTCCTCATATATGGGATATCAACACTGGAAAGCCGCTTGTCACATTGCATGAAGATAAATTACACCATGTTGCTTTTGGTCCAGATCAATTACACTACGCTACTTTCAGTCCAGATGGAAAGCGTGTAGTAGCAACGTATAATGGAATAGCCCGTATTTGGCGTATTTTTAATACACAAGAACTAATTAACTACGCTAGTAAAATTGTTCCACGACAGTTAACTCCTGAACAACGTAAACAATTTTTTGTTTTTACCGATGAAGAAGGAAAAACACAGGCTTTGGTAGATAAAGGGAAATATTTAGCACAGCAAGGCAACATTGAGTCAGCAATAGCTGAATTTAAAAAAGCATTAATGCTAGATTCTCACTTGGATTTTGATCCAGATACCAAAGCACGAAAAATTGCCGTTGATGCACTGGTTAATACATTGATGGACAAAGCTAGTAAATTGGAAGAACAAGATGAGATGGACAAAGCTATTACTATCTATACAAAGGTAAGTAAGCTTGCTCCATACCATAAAACAGTTTGGAGAGCGATAGGGAATATTCTGTCTAAACAATATAAACTTGATGAAGCGATGGCAGCTTACAAGCAGCAAGTTGAAATTGATCCTGAACTAGAACATACTTGGTTTTATATGGGGAATATTTTATCTGTTCAAGGCAGGTTTAATGAAGCGATTGCGGCTTACCAAAATCAAGTTGCGATCATACCTAGCCATGAATTGGCTTGGTATTATATGGGCAACCTCCTCTTGAAACACGATAAATTTGATGAGGCTATTGCTACCTACAAGAAAGTTTGGGATAAAGAAGGGAAAAATTATTATGATGCCCAAATTGGTATTGCCAAGGCTTTAGCTAAAAAAGGACAATCAGACAAAGCTATTGAATATATCGTAGCAGTGCCGGTAAATACTATCAAAAAGGGGATTAGTTTAACCAAATTTTTAATTAATCAGAAACGTTACAATCACGCATTGGAAATTTGCAATCAATTACTTTCCTTAAAACCAGATAATATCGATGTATTGTATGTGCATGGTCATTTAGCAGAAAAAATGGGCTTGATGGAACAATACGAACTGGATTTTCGTCGTATTTTAGAAATAAATCCGCAACACGTCAATGCACTTAATACCTTGGGTTACACACTTGCTAACCGTACTGAACGTTATCAAGAAGCTTATGATTTAATTAAACGAGCTTTACATTTGCAACCTGATAATTTTGCCTTTTTAGATAGCATGGGATGGGTGTTGTATCGTATGGGAAAGTATTCCGAATCCCTAGAATATTTGCGTAAAGCACAAGTCAAACAGAATGCTCCAGATGTTGCAGCACATTTAGGCGAAGTTTTGTGGGTTAGTGGTGATAAAGATGCTGCCAAAGTAGTGTGGGAAAAAGCTCTCAATGATTTTCATGAAAATGAGAAATTGCGTGAGATAGTGCAACGTTTTATGCCAAAAAGGGAAAGTTTAAATGAAAAGCTTCTCAAATATTTTCCTGACAGTGAAAAGCTACGTGAAGTGCTGCAACGTCTTATGTTAGGAGAGAAAAATATAGGCGAAGTTAGAACCCTATCAGGAAAATCTGTTTTAGATTTTAATGTTCCTTCTAAAATACGTAAAGACTATGAGTTGATTATTCTTATGCTTATTTCAGAATCCATGAATGATGAGGAACGTCAAGATTGGTTCAATCGAACTGAAGTTATGTCGGAAGAACAAATCGAAAAATTGACTGATATTCTTCGTAGAGAACGGAGAAAACTTCTTGAAATTGACGCTAAGTATAAGGACAAGTAAGTGTACATACCACATTTTATGCTATTTTGGGCAGGTATAAATATTCTGTGGAAAATTTTCGATGGCAATACCCTCGCTTCTGGTTAATGATACTGTGAGATTGTGAGACGTTGCTCTATAATTTTAGGTAAAACAAGCTTGTGCGATTGTCAACCGTAATTTCAGTCACAAAGAATGGCAAAAATATATGGGCAATCGCCCTCACGAAAAAACATGCCCTGATTTACCCAAAGACACCCTTGGCGCTATTGAATTAACCAAAAAAGCTAGAAAACTACTTAAAAAAGGCAAAACAAAACTTGCCAAAGCCAAATTATCCCAAGCTAGAGAATGGGATGCGAATGTGGTTTTTGGGGATGATGGGCTTTGAATAGGATTACTTCGTTTTAAGCGATTGATGGGATTGACAGGATAAATGAGGTCTGAATCAGGATTTATAAATAAACATTTCGGCTCGAAGCGATAGTCTTTAAGAAGTCACATAATGAAGCCATTTTATTTTAAAGTTTTTTATTCGTTCAAAACGATATTTATTATTCTGACAATTAAAGAAACAAAATATCACAGGTATTTTTGACCATGCAACAAGTATCCGTTTTTTTACCCGATGAACTCGTGGTAAAAATGAAAATATTAATACCTCAACAACAATATAGCCAGTTCTTTATTCAACTGCTCGAAAGGGAATTACAAATACGTGAATTGGCACTTTATCAGAGTGCTTGTGAAGTTGAAGCTGATGAAACGCTCAATCAAGAAATGTCCGACTGGAACGTCACAATAGCCGATGGTATCCAACATGAATCGTGGTGATATTTATTGAGTCAATTTCGACCCCACTCAAGGCGCTGAAATTCGTAAAAAACGCCCCTGCGTGATAGTCAGTGCAACACCTATCAACAGAGCAAGACATACCGTTGTTGTTGTCCCTTTATCGACAGAAGCCAAACCTCGTCCACCGCTTGCCATTCCAGTAGATTGCTTAGGGCGACAAGCGGTTGCGGTTTGTGATCAAATTCGGGCAGTGGACAAAACGAGATTATTGAAATTGGAAGGTTACTTATCTCAAAAAGACATTGATGCACTTGAAGATGGACTGAAACAAGTCTTATCACTTGATTAACTCAAATTTCAGTCAAAAAGAAGGGTCACAATATATGGGCAATCGCCCTCATGAAAAAACTTGCCCAAACTTACCCAAAGACACCCTTGGCGCAATTGAATTAACCCAAGAAGCGAGAGAACTACTTAAAGAAGGCAAAACAGAACTAGCCAAATTCGCATTCGCCTAGAGAATGGAATGCGACGGTGGTTTTTGGGGATGATGGGCTTTGAATAGGATTTAACTTCTTGACGGATGGATAGGATTAAATAAAACAACTAACAACGAAAAAATAGGAAAACACTATGCAAGGTATTAATTTTATCGTCGATGGACAACAAACGCAAGTCGCCGTTGTCATTGATCTAAAAATGTACGGAGAACTGTGGGAAGATTTTTATGACAACTTGTTAGCTATGCAGCGTAAAGACGAACCCCGCGACTCTTTGGAGAATTTCAAGGCAGAATTACTACAACGAGGAAAATTGAAGCATGGCTAAATACCGCGTTACAATCTGCCGTTCGGCACGTAAAGAATTAGAACAACTTGACCCAATGATACTTGAGCGGATATTTCCAAAAATCGAGGCATTAGCGGAAAACCCATATCCTCCAGGTTGCTTAAAAATTCAAGGACAAAAAAACCTGTGGCGTATTCGTGTTGGTGATTATCGGGTGATTTATTCGGTCTCTGAAGAAGAAAAATGGGTGGATATTATTGCGGTACGACATCGAAGCAAAGCTTATCGTTTTTGATAAATTGTGGAACGTTATGGAATCCCAAAAAGGTAAAATAGAAGAATCCAAAGCCGATAGCCTAAGCAAAAGAAAGGGATGCTTCTGTTGTTTTTGGAGATAACTAAAGGATTTTGAACAGGATTTAACTTCTTGACGGATTGACAGGATTATTTTGTCTTGTCTTAGGATTTTTATTAACCAGGAAATAAAAAATGGAAACAAGTATTTCGACTAGTCAACTATTACCTACGTTACAAGTCTTACCACGAGCAGATAAGCTACGCATTGTCCTATTTTTGATTTCACAATTGGCACAAGAAGAAGGTATAGATTCATCTTCCGTTACTGGAAATTATTTGGATTGGAAACTTTATGATGCTTCTAGTGCAGCAAATACACTGTTAAATATGTTAGCAGAAGATAAACTAAACAATCAAGCACCTAAACATGATTAATGCAGAACCATTTACATACAGTCAAGTTTCTGATGATTTTGGCGGACTCAACTTTTCTCCCTATTTACCGCTTACTTTAAGCTATGGAAATAATAACGTAGAAACATCAGGGTTATTAGACACTGGAGCGAGTGTAAACGTAATGCCTTACCAAATTGGCTTACAACTGGGAGCAAGATGGGAAGAACAAAATACCTCAGTACAATTAGCAGGAAATTTAGCCAATTTACCCGCTTACGGTTTGCTTATCACAGCAACTATTGCCAAGTTTACACCAGTACGCTTGGCTTTTGCTTGGACACGATCAGAAAATGTACCTTTAATTTTGGGACAAATCAATTTTTTCCTAGAATTTGATGTATGCTTTTTTCGATCACAAAAAACTTTTGAAATCCATCCTAAAAAGGAAAACAGATAAAAATAGAAGGTAAAACAGGTTTGTGCTATTGTCAACCGTAATTTCAGCCACAAAGAATGGCAAAAACATAAGGGCAACCACCGCCCCTTTGAAAAAACCTGCCCCAACTAAAGATACCCTTGGTGCAATTGAATTAACCAAACAAGCTAGAGAACTACTTAAAGAAGGCAAAACAGAAGAAGCCAAAGCCAAATTTGCTCAAGCGCGAGAATGGAATGCGAATGTGGTTTTTGGGGATGAGGGGTTGGAATAGGCGGGCACGGATTAAAGGACTGACAGGATTATTGGTGTGAATTAATCCTGTTAATCTTTAAATCCGTGTAATCTTGTTCAAAATACGAGTGTAATATTAGGAGTAAACGATGCAAGCAATGACATTAAATGAAGCCGTGCAAGATTTCTTGAACGTGATAGATCAAGTCAATGAGAATCATGAACCATTGATAGTCACACACGAGCATCATAAGCCGGCAGTGATTATGAGTTTGGATGACTTTAATGCTTGGCAAGAAACGGCCTATTTAACTCGCTCTAGTGCCAATACTAAAGACTTGCTAGAAGCCGTGGAATAAATTCGTCTGCGTCAAAATTTAGTACAACATGAATTGGTCGATATGCTATGATTAGTTTTCGTGATCGCGCTTGGCAGGATTAGTTATACTGGCAAGAAACAGACAAGAAAATTTTGAAACGGATTAACCTGTTGATTAAAGATATTCAGCGTGAACCCTTTGCCGGCTTAGGTAAACCTGAACAGTTAAAACATCAGTTTAGCGGTTTTTGGTCACGTCGTATTACAGATGAACATCGTTTGGTTTATACTTTTTCCAACGATGAATTAATCATTGTGCAATGTCGTTATCATTATAACTAAACAGAAACAGAGTCAATAGGATTGACTTGTTTTAGAAGGCAAGCCAAATTCGCTTTCGCTTAGAGAATGGGATGCTTCTGTGGTTTTTGGAGATGAGGGCTTGGAATAGGCGGCCACTTCTTGACGGATAAACAGGATTAATTCACACAATAAAATCTTGTTAATCCCTAAATCCGTGTAATCCTGTTCAAATACTTTATTCAACCTATTACCTATTGAAGAGGAACTTATAATGGAAACATTAAAACAATCTGCACTCACAGCGATTTCACAATTGCCCGATACGGCTAATATTAATGACATCGTCGTTGTTTTGCACCAAATGAAAACTGAAAAAAAAGTCCAGAATCAGACGGCAACTGACACTCAAGCCGTTTCATGTTTGGCGTTAATGAAAGATTACATTGGCTGTGTAAAAGATGCGCCGAAAGACTTGTCTACTAACAAAACGTACTTTGAGGGTTTTGGTTCATGACAGCAACTCCTATCATTCTTGATACTGGCCCTTTAATCGCCCTTCTCAGTGAACGTGATGATTATCACTATTGGAGTCTTCAACAATTAGCTGACATGAAAGGCCCACTTATCACTTGTGAAGCGGTTATTACTGAAGCCAGTTTTTTGTTAAAAAAGCGCACCACACAAGAACCCGCTATATTATTAGAAATGGTGCATAATGGTTCTATCGAAATCTCTTTTCATTTAGATGATGAAGCCAAAAGCATTGAACAGTTGATGCGGAAATATACGACTGTCCCGATGTCATTCGCAGATGCTTGTTTAGTCAGAATGGCCGAACGCTATCCCGATAGTGCCGTGTTGACGTTGGATAGCGATTTTCGGATTTATCGTAAAAATAGAAATCAAGTCATACCCGTGATTATGCCAGAACTTCACTGATTTCATGGCAAACTGATCTCAATACTATCAATAGAGCAAGACATACCGTTGTTGTTGTACCTTTATCGACAGAAGCCAAACCTCGTCCACCGCTTGCCATTCCAGTAGATTGCTTAGGCCGACAAGCGGTTGCGGTTTGTGATCAGAATAAATAAGCAAGCGTGGGTGCTATAGATGTTCAGGTAATTTCACAAGGGCAGACACGCAGGTCTGCCCCTACAAAACGCTATTTTGTAGGGGCGAACCTGCGTGTTCGCCCTCCTGCGTGTTCGCCCTCCTGCGTGTTCGCCCTCCTGCGTGTTCGCCCTTCTGCGTGTTCGCCCTTCTGCGTGTTCGCCCTTCCTGCTTTAAGACACTGACTGATAATAAAGATTCTGGGGATGTTTCGCTTCGGAAAAAAAGTACCACCGTTCGACAATGAGTCCTAAGTATTGAACGATAAATGCGACAATGAAAAGCGTTAGGGCTTCTTCTACGCTATAGGTAGCGGCTAATAGAAGCCCTATCGGTATTAAAAACACCATCATCAAGAAAATCGTTCGGAGCATTTTTAGCCGGCATTCAGACTGGCCGTGGAAAAATTCACGAGTATTGAATGAACCGCACATCGCGCCTTGCGCTTTTTGAGAGATGATGGTATGGCGCACTCCGATGGCCGTTTGTGGGTTTGATTTTGGTTTTAAGTGGTTGTTGCGTACTAGGCTGGCACTGCGGGTGATGAAGGCCGTGATAGTCAGTACAATTGCCCATAAGGCATAAAAATTGATGATATCATTCCCTATATAGGCGGAAAAGGCGGCGGCTAAAGTGAAGCCTGATGCGCCGCCTAATAATATATAGTTAATGACGGTTAACGGGCTGTGCCATTCTTGCAAAAATTTGAGGCTGGCGTAAATCATCCCGGTGCAAATGAATAATGTCAAAGTGGCAACCGTTGCCAGTGCGCCAATGATCTGGGTGAGATCGATGGGTTGTGTTTGAGCTAAGATGAAAAGCGGCTCATTCCATCCCAAGTAATGAGCGGCTCCATAGAGTGCCACTAAACCGATTGCGATTGGCAATATAATGACTTCGCGCGATAGCCAAGATGTACGCCATTTACTGGCCGAACGCCAGGCTCGCTCCATGCGCCCTAAGTGAAAAAAGGAGGCTAATAGCCCCGCTACTAGAAATCCGAGCGCAATTAAACTACCCATCGCATAAAAACTCATACTATCCTGCGTTGGTAAGAGTTTCATCATTGAATAGACTTGCCCGGTGTATAGGGCTAGAAACAATCCTTGCCCAACTCCAATCAGGGTGGTTAAAAAAATAACGGAAAATGCGGGATGCATAATGATTTCTCCAATTTACCAACTCATATAAATATCGTCTAATGTTTGCTGCTCTTTCGGTGGTTCTGGCAGCAAGCCTTCTTTCTTCAGCGGATTATCGGCGCGTAGCAGTTCATCTTCGTGAATTTTGAGATGAATTTTACGCCGTGGTAGATAATGATTCGCTGGGTTAGTGCCCCATTCTGGCATTAATTGATAGCCTCCATTTTCACGAATGAGTTTGGAGACTTCGGACTCGGGATCGTGAACATCGCCAAATAGACGGGCATTGGTGGGGCATGCGAGTACACAGGCCGGTTTACGCTCTGCTTCTGGTAAGGTTTGATCGTAAATCCGATCCACACAGAGGGTACATTTTTTCATCACCTTTTGCTGTTGATCAAATTCACGCGCACCATAAGGGCAAGCCCATGAGCAATATTTACAACCAATACATTTATCATAGTCTACTAACACTATGCCATCAGCTTCGCGTTTGAAACTGGCCCCTGTGGGGCAAACTGGAACACAGGGCGGTTCTTCACAGTGTAGACAACTTTTCGGAAAATGTAAGGTTTCGGTGTTCGGAAACGTTCCGATTTCAAAGGTTTGTACTCGATTAAAAAAGGTACCAGTCGGATTGGCATCGTAGGGATTAAAATCTGACAGAGGCCCAGCCCAGCCAGAAGTATTCCATTCTTTACAACTGGTGACGCAAGCATGACAGCCTACGCACACATTCAGATCGATAATCAGGGCTAGTTGTTTCATCTGGTATGACTCGCTTTTTTCGATATAATGTAGGGGGCCGGCAACGTGTTTTTTTGCCCACCTTAAGCTTAAAAAGACCTCACCCACCCTACATTTGAATTTATGTATAACGATAAGCTTAAATGGTGGGCAAGAAAAAGACCTTACCCACCCTACATTTTTATTTTTTCCCAAACATGCCTGCAAAATAGGCTTGCCACTTTTTGCGGCGGCCCATTCCGGGTAAGCGTTTCATCGCTTCAAACTGAGGCGATGTTTGGGCCGGTTCGGATGCTGCGGCTTTATAGACACGCACTCGCACATCAAACCAAGCGGCTTGTCCGGTAACCGGATCAGAATTGGACAAATGTTCTCCGTGTTGATGAGAGGGCAATTCTTCTGCAATGATATGATTCAGCAAAAAACCTTGTTGAGATTCATTGGCTTTCGGTGAGAGGCCCCAAGCACCTGCGGCTTTTCCGATGGCATTCCATGTCCAAACAGTTCCGGGTTCCACGGCTTCACTAAAACGACATTGGCAACGTACCCGATTCAGGTGTGATTCTACCCAAACCCAGTCTCCATCTTTAAACCCATTGGATAAACCTAATTTTGGATTAACAAATAAGTGATTATAGGTATGAATTTGTCGCAACCAGGCATTTTGAGAATCCCATGAATGATACATGGCCATCGGGCGTTGGGTTAGCGCGTTGAGCGGAAAAACTTCGGTATCGACTAGCTGCGATTCCAACGGTTCATAGTAAAACGGTAGTGGATCAAAATAAGTTTCAACCCGATCACGTAAGTGATCCGGTGGCTGTTTGCCATCCCATTTGCCTTGAGCGGCCAGACGGAATTTTTGTAAGATTTCAGAATAAATATGAATCTGAATCGGTTCAGCGTAACGAATCAGGCCGTGATGCCGTGCCCAATGTAAGTAGCCTTTATTCCA
>Ga0136651_10001128_pt1 | contig 14747 bp, 9 predicted proteins | sample Mar14236cmmetaG_FD_94867 | JGI IMG/M metagenome (GOLD analysis project Ga0136651, IMG submission 94867) | Marine hydrothermal vent microbial communities from Guaymas Basin, Gulf of California to study Microbial Dark Matter (Phase II) - Marker... ...
AGAAGGAGATATAGAAAAAGGTATAAGAGAAATGTATGCTGAATATGAATATGGCGGATTACCTTCCTTTAGATTACCTTCTACACAAGACATTCATTCTATGAATCGCCAATGGGAACAATATATACTTACGGGTATTAAGAAGAGCTTTGATAGACTCAAGAAAGCTCTGGATGATAAGAGTAGTGAAGAAATAGATACTATAATTAGTAATATGAAGTTGGATAAAGAAGGAAGAGTTGTTTCGACAGATTCCAGTGGTAATCCAATCGTCATTACTACTCCTATCTTCTTTGCTACAGATATAATGACTGGTAAAACTGAAAGAGTAGGTGGAATATTGGGTCCAGAAGAAGCTGAGAAAAAAGCTAAGGAACTTGTTACACTCCCGTCATTTGAAGTGGTCAAAGAAATGGTTGGGTTAGAAAAAGTTGATGTGGATAAAATAAGCAGTAGTATTTCTGAAGAAATAAGGAAAGCCATTCCAGAAGAAGATTTTATGAGGTTAAAATCTCTTATAAATGATTTGGCTACTGGTATGGAAAATGTCGAAGAAATGATTGAAGACTTCATAAATAGAGTGAATAAAAATATGCAGACAATGTAGGTGATATAATGTCAAGAGAAAGTTTATTTGGTCAAAGTTCTGAAGTTATAAGGAAAGTAAACGAAAGAACAGATTTTAAAAATATGAGTGGGACGAGAAGAAGAGTGGTACTTTATTTATTTCCATTTATGTGGGTGGACCCTCATGCTGAAGTATGGGAAGGAACATACGAGAAGAGGAGAAACGAACTCAGTCCTTTAGGTAGATACGGCTCATTATGGCAAAGATTTGGTACGAGAAGTCCCGTATTCAAGATAAGTGGTAAGATGAATTTTGAGAATATTATTCGCCGCTCATTACCTTATTTTAGATTGTTTTCTCCTACTACTGGTATGACTGAAAGTGCTTGGTTTGACCCCCGTGTAGCTAAATTTATTTTGGAGTATTTTTGGAAAGCTGATATGCCGATGTTGATGACATGTGATTTAGATATGAGTATAGTGGTCCTTGATAGGATGAAGTGGAAACAAGATGCCAATGAACAGTTGGCTTACTATTATGAGATGGAATTAGTAGAAGTCAGACCTATACCCTTAACTATTAAAGGACCTTTATCTCTCAAAGCTGGTAGGGGATTGAGATAATGTCATTTATAGAAAGAGATACACAAAGAGTTGTAGCGGTAATAAAGATTTGGAGACAGTATATAAACGAGTCTGGCAAAGTAGAATTCAAACCTATCTTTGAATTTTATCCATATTATAAGGCTTGGATAAGTGAAGATGTCGATTTTAATCTTACTGGTTGGAAAAAGAAAGTAGGAAAAGTTGTTGTGAACCTAGATAAATTTGGCGGAACATTGTTGGGTGGAAAAAAGATATCTAATAAATTTTTAGAATTTATGCTTGACCCAACTAATCGTAATGCTGTAGATGTCTTAGGAATACAAATAGATACCACTTGTAAATTTGGTGCACGAGCTGAGATAGCTTTTGCTGACCAAGATGGTCTAATGTATAACTTTATCAGAACAAATGATTTGATTTTTGTTTGGTTGCTAGATTTGAATGAGATTGATTTTTTTAGAAATATAGGAATGGCTGGTACTTCGATAGATAAAGTGAAATTGGCTGCGTTTTATGAAGGAAGTGATTATTTCGAGGTAGATTGGAGCAAGATAATCAACAGCTCAGATTTGAATGATGTTTATATTAATCCTTCTCTTCTTTTATTGTCAAACGAAAGGGACTTATATAGTAGAATAATCAATATTAGAGATAAACTTAGAGGTGTAGAAACCAACAATAAGAGATTGCTTCCTACATTTGCGGGGTTTATAACCGTTAAAAGAAGACATGTAGCAAAAAGTAGACAATTTAGAATATTATGTCAAGACCCTATCAGATATTTTCAACATTATAAGTTTGATTTATCTGCAGATGAAGGAATGGAGTTTATGGACACTTCATTTTATAAGGAAATATTTGAGCCAGTAATGATGGAATTTTATAAGACCATTCCTACTTCTATGGTTCACAGAGCTACTTCCTTAACTGACTTCTATAATAAGAATAAAAGCACATATTATGAGAGCGAACTTTATGCTCAGTCTAATCCTTCTTCTTCTTTTCAGAAAATTGGTAACATCACTTTGTTGAAATTAGATGCTAAAGAAATCTTTCAAGCATTAATTACATATATGGTTTCGGTTTCTGTATCACAAAAATTTTCTATTACACCCGAAAGTAACAGTAATTGGCATGTTTATTATCAGCTTGTTACTGATAAATTTATAGATGATTTGATAGATTGTAGAGATAAAAATGGTAATATCGATTATACCAAGAGATTCGTTTACGTGAAATTTGTAGAAGAAGGTGATGAAATAACAGAAATAAGAATTCTGTCATCGTTTAACAATTCTTGGACGAAAAACTCTTCGGGAGACATAGAACACGTTGATGTGAATATTACTACTGAGGCATTCAATGAAGCACTTGGGCACATACAAGGTAAGTCCAATACCAGTGGTTTAATAACTATTACTGACCCCACAGATATTTATACTTCCCCTCTTACTTCTGCTGGCAGCTCTTCTATTTTCGATTTCTTTGAAAGTTTTATCCATTATCTTTCTATATATATGTACGGAAGCAAATATAATGTTCGGAGAAGTCTTTGGAGCAAGTCGTTTACATTTATCAATAGTAAGACCTTTGTTTCGCTTTTTTACTATCGTTTCTGTGGTAGGGATTTTGAAACGCTAGATATAGTTAACTCTGATGATTACAACGACATTACAAGGACAAGATTTAATATTTTTAGGTCGGATATAAATGAGATAGATATATGGGAAATAAACACATCACCCAAGAAATACACTGCTTCATTTAGTCCTCGTAGTGGTTTATCAGCTACTCTTTATGTTACTGGTAACTATTCAGATGTGGGTGGACCTACTATACGTTTAGGTCAAGAAATGATTTTTCCTACTCTTATTTCTTATAATCGTGTCGTAGCATCTGTAAATTTTGATAGAGCTGAAGGTTTGTTCAGAGTTTCTGAAGAGTTTGAAAGAGTAGAAAATTTTTACAATACTGTTTCTAATTCTATGAGAGCTAAGAGTTTTCTTTTACATAATGTTAGACTTAAATTTAATGTTTCTAATTCTACTTTTTCTACTTCTGATAAAGTCATTAGAAATTTCAAATATTTTGTTAATGATACTGGTGCAACAAGAACTGTTGGCTTGAATAAAGATGTGTCTATTAGAGAGTTTTTTAATTTCTGTAGAATATTCTTTGGCAGTAATCGTAATCCTCTTGAAATTTCTGCGTCTAAATCTTATGGAACATTTTGGAAAGCTTATGCTTTTATATCACGTGGAAGATATTATGCTAGAAATACTGATAGTATAATAAATAAGCTTAACGTAGAAATGAGCTATCTTCCACAACAAATAATTTATCACAGCATGTTTTCTGACATAATGGATAGTTTATTAGTTACAGACTTTGATGAATTCACTAATAGATACATTTCTTCATCTATGTCGTCATCGGATAAATTGTCTTATTATGAAACGATAATATTATTAACAAAAAGCTTTATACAGTATATAGTATTGGTAGTGAGAACTGGATTACACACAATAATGAGACTTATGCATTCTATAGCCTCATTTGGTGGTAAGAACGGTTCGATATATATCTCAGCTAACCCAAAAATAGATATAGGTGATGAAATAATTTTGTGGAAATATGGAGGTGATGAGATGTTGAGAATACCTCATTATGCTCTTACTAAGTCCATCAAGAGCAATAAAACACCTCTTAAAAAATATGTTGATAATACTATACGATTTATTTCATCACCTCAGAAATACTTGAGTGGAGGAATAAATCAAGGCTCAGAAGGTAAGATATTCATTGAAGACTATGATGACCCATCGACTAATGACTATATTTGGTATGTCTGGAAACACGTTATTTATGTGGGTAATTTTGGTGTAACATCTGGTTACACTTCTAAAGTTTATATAACTAATGAACCTATGGATTTTGGTGTTCAATTCTTAGATGATACAGTGATAGCTAGACAATTAGCCAATTATTTGTTTGAAAGCGGGTTAGGGGGTCAGTATCCTCAAGAAATAAGAAGATTGTTGGGTGTATGAATATGGAAATTATTAATAGAATAATGCTGGGTAAAGTAACTTCACTTAATACAAGTTTTAATGCTTATAATGTTGAGCCTATAATAGAAGACAACGTTACTAATATAAGAGGTAGGAAAAGATTTGTAGGAATACCTATAAGTTTTCTTTCTGAAAACAAACAAGGTAAAGCTTTCATATCTACTTATGAAATAGGGGACTTAGTTCTGATAATAGTTCCTTTTTACAAAGATAGTAAAGGTTACACACTTAAAGATAATTCTTGTTATATCATAGGCTCTATATCTCAGCTAGGTAGAGTGCCTATGATTAATGACCAACTTTACATAGGTGATGGAGAAGGAGCAAGAATGGTTATTGGAGACCAATATCTTGCTTCTGGAAGTACTGGAAATATAAACATCTCTGCAAAAAAGTTAGGTCTAATGAGCGGAGAAAATTATGTTGATTGGGCTAAGCAAACTAACTATGATTACTATTCTAACAATGTCATAATTGATGAGAGTTATAGTGGTAGCCAAATACGTCCAGCTGTTCCAGATGCTGGACTCTTTATCTCTAGGGATACTGGAGAGAAAATTTGGTTAAATAGTGGGTCTATCTCTATGGCAGCTTATGGCTTTTACATAGTCGCTAGCGGCTCATTGAGTGGTGGAGATACAAGTGATAATCCTCAGTGGGATTTGGATATGGCTCAGAGCGGAACTATAGTCATTAAAGACAATAATGGTAACACTATCACCCTCACTTCTTCTGGAGTAAATATTAACTCTACTGCAGATATAACCTATAGTTCTGACGGAGATATAATTATTGATTCTCAACAAAAAGTTATTGTTAACGCCGCCGACCAAATAGAACTTAATGGAAGTGATAGTACTATTATAGCTAGTGGAGACAATATAACTATTAGTGGTCAATCCAATTTCAAAATTAGTGGATTAATAACTACTCAGTATATTACTGGTCGAACAACTAATATGGGACCAGTTCTACCGAGTACTTCGATGGAACAAATAATAGAAATGAAGGCTGGCTCTATAACTATCAACGCTTACCCTACTGGTAATGCGAGTATAACTCATAATGCACCAGCTAGAAAAGTAAAGACATCTGGAGCGTGAAAAAATGGGTACAGAATATTATCGTTTTAAAATTGCTGGAGATAGTAATGACTATGATAATAGTTTCACTGTTAATGCAGATAATACAGTTACGTGGAGTAGCACTCCGCCGAGTGGTAATGCTTATTTAGCTTCTTTTGTTTCAGAATGGAATATAGAACATTATACTGATGGTAATGGAGTACCAACTGGCTCATCTATTAATAGTCCAGTTTGGTCTGGAAGCAGTGGTTTTTGGTTCATTTCTGAAAACAAAGGGATAATAGGTTATGGTAGTGGAACAGTAGGGGATTTAGATAATAGTTTAGACGTAGAATTTGGTATAAAAGCTGATTCGACTGGATTATATGCTATAGTTAGCGGCACGTCTATACCTTATGACAGTTGGGGTGGAAGTGGTTCAGACTTAGAAGCAAGATTATATTCTGTAGGCTCTGGTAGTGGAGCAAGATTAGTCGCTCATCATTACGATAGTGATGGAGTGAGTATTCACACTGTCCATGATATGTTCGAACATGTAACACCTAATTGGTTACTACAAGGGGGACAGATAAGTTCTGAAACGGGGTTAAATATTTCTTGGACCGAAGGACATTATAATGATATTTATGCTAATGAGGTTAAAAGCTTTGATTCTGGTAGTACAACTCTTACAGACAATGCAGTAAACTATGTTTATGTTAATTTTTCTGGCAGTAATGTCGAGACTTCTACTACTTTCCCGAGTTTTGACCATATACTACTTGGTAGGGTCTCGTGTGTAGATGGAGCAATTTATCGTGTGCATCAAGAAGGAAATGTATCTAACTCATTTAATGATGGCTTAAAAGCTCTCAAAGACCTTTTCCCAGAATTCGTTAAAGAAGGTCTTATTGTCGAACCAGATACCACTGCTCTTACTGTTAAAACTTCTGGTGGAACATATTATGAAAATATGAATGTTAAAGTCGAAGTTTCCGAAATCAAAAGTAGCACCGTTCCTTTGCGTAGATGGTATCATGATGCTTCTGGTAATTGGACTTCTGATACTTCATCTACTATAGATACCTCTAATTATGATACTGGAACTGGATTAGCTGCTATACCTACTAATAAATATGTCAAAAGTCTGTTCATCATTTCTCCTACGGAAATTCATTGGATTTATCCTCAAGAATATTTCAATAATTTTGCTGATGCGATAGATGGCTCACTACCTACTATTCCAGATGGACTGGCTATTCTTCCTAAGTCTACCGCTCTTATTACTCAGCAAGGTGATACTTCTTTACCCACTTTTCCGAGTGATGCTTGGATAGATGTCAGAACAACTTTTGATGTTCAGTATCCCAAAACAACAATTACTGACCATGGTCAATTAGCTGGTTTGACTGATGATGACCATCCTCAATATCCAAATATTGCTGATAATGAAACCATTACTGGCTCTTGGACTTTTAAAGAGATTCATTTTGATAATCAAGGAACTGGGGATAACCCAGTCCTTTTGAGTAATGCTGTTGTTCAATTACTTCAAGTAAATGGACACTTTCGAGTTACTGAACAATTACGTGTCGTTGCTGGAACCTCTACAAATGATTTATATATAACACATTCTAATACCTCTCCAAGAACAGCGACTTTTCCCGATGCTGATATTACTGTTTGTGGTAGAGAAATAGATAATAATTTTTCTGCTAAACAAACTTTTTATCAAATTGAAATAGAGAATCAAGGAAGTGGAGATAATCCATTAATTTATTCTAATGGTTCGACACAAACTATTACTTTTAAACATCATATAACAGCATTAGGTGGAGTACATTTTTATTCGGATGGTTCATATTTTGGAAAATTAATACACTCTAATACTGCAAATAGATATTACACTTTCCCCGATGCTAATGGTAATGTTCTGTTAGATAGTTATAGTCCAACATTAACAGGTACATGGACATTTAATTCTTTGGTAAAAATAGGAGATGGTAGTACAACAGACCCTATCGAACTTCTTCGGTTTGTAACAGAAAGGAGTTGGTCATTTAGAAAAAGAGGTACTGGTGCAACAACAAGCCTCTCTCTTGAAAGTGATGTTGATGGTAAAGCTTTTTGGATAGGATATGATGACGGTAGTGCTTATACAGTAAAATTTTTAGTTAGTGATACTACTGCTGGAAGTTCAACATTTTTTGGTGGAAGTGTATATTTTGCAGATGGGACAACATATAAAGTAGATGAAAGTGGAAATGCTTATTTCAATACTATTTATGAAGGAGGGACCGCTCTTAGCTCTAAGTATCTTTCTACTTCCAATCTTAATGCCTATCTAGCTATCGGTAGTTCTAATCAGAGGTGGACACCTTGTATTTTTGAAGGAGGAAATAAATCTGTAACAGTTGTATATGGAAATGTAACTAATGACGATACTGGTATTCCATTTAGCTTGGTTTGGGCTATTCCTTTACCAATAGAGATGGGCGGAAAAACACTTTATATTTCTGGTATTAGATTCTATGTCGCAAGTGCAGATGATAGTAACTATATTGAAACCACTAAACTTCGAGCTATAAAAACCGATGGCGGTGCAAGTAATCTTTATACTTATACTACTGATATAAAATCCACTGGTATGAAAACTATTACTTTTAGCGCAATAGCCATATCTTCAGATTCGGACTATTTTCATGCATATGTTATACTCGATATATCTACTAATACATCATCTGCACTCAAAATACGAGGTATGCAAGTGAGATATTACTATGCTTAACTTATCAATTTCCTTTACAGAGACATTATAGAGACATAAAAACGTTGATATAATATCAATAAAAAAGAAACATAAAAAAGGTTTAAATATATAGTAAAAGATAGTAAAAATTGGTGATATCATGAAATTAAGAATGAAAACGTGTGTAACGATAACAATAATGTTATTGTTACTTCCAATGCTAAATACACAAGCAGAAATACTAATAGAAGTAAAAGTAGGAGATAGTTGGGTATACTCAGAAAATACTTATGCTCAATACTTAAACAAGAACTACGTTAGAACCGTAGAGAAGATAAACTACACAGTAAATGGCAGAGAGTATTATCCGATTAATGATGAGGAATACTTACCAGCTAACAACGTAACACAGAGTAAATACATAAATTTGTTTGATGAAATGTTCAATAGCGTATCTATAAACTTTGGAAACGAAACAGATAATATAAACGCATACTTAAGGTATACTCTAAAAGAAACGAGAGAAATGAATAATTATTACACGGCTAGAGGTTCATTCAATTTTAGGAGAGAAATAAAATATATAGGAAAAATAGAAAGCACATTGTACAATGGGACAGTAGAATTAAAATCAACACACACATTCACAAACTTGGATATGATGAAAACGCTTGTGACTGGAAATGCATATAAATCACAAGAAATGTTTATTATATCATGTAATCCAGTAGAAATAGATGAAGAATATGAATTCTCATTCAAAATAATGTACACTATAGAACTACTTTTTACATCGAGTGATAAGTTCATTTATAATGAGAGAGAATGTAGAAATATGACAATACAAACTTCTAGAGTGATATTGAATGTAGCATCTATACAGATAGTAGACAAACATAACATCAGTAATACTATACAATATTCTATAGAGAATCTTCCATTCTCTTTCAAAAGAAATGAAAAATGGATTTATAGTTATAGTATAGGAATACCATTATTAATAAAACAAAATTTCTCATCGTCTTCTACAATAGGTAAACAAATAAGGACTGCATTTCTAGATAGGAAACTTATATTAGAAAAATACGATATTAAAAATGCCAAAGAAGAAGCCTATCAAACAACAAGCAACATAAATACCACCTCATCAGCGATATATAGTATAGCGGGAACAATAGCGGCAGTATTGACTATATCACGAAGAAAAAAGAAAGAATAATTATTTTTCTATTTTTCTCTTTTATTCAACAAAAAAGAAATATATGAGTAAGTAAAAATGTATAATTAATGTCATTAGAAAACATTTTTACACTATCAGACGAGAATGAAATATTTGGTAGAGACATAAGTCTAACATATACAGCTAATAATTTACCAGATATAGAGATAGATGAAAGTGGAGATTTAAAATTAACAAATGGACTAGCAGAACTGGTAGCATCACAAGTAACAATGATGTTAATAACAATATATGATTATATGAGCGGACAAGGAGAGTTGCCTTATCACCCAGAATTTGGTTCAGCATTATTAACACTATTGATGACTATCGAACCCTCAGAAGAGCAGATAGAAATGCTAAAAAATGAGATATTTCTATCGATTTTTACTCATTTTCCAGACTTAGTAGAAGCAGTAGAATTCCCTTATATAGAATTTGATAATGTTAACAGAACGCTTAAAATTTACATAACAATTTATACTGTAACGGGTAGTCAATCAATGATAGTGGTGGGATAAAATGTCGTATAAACCTAAAACAGCACAAGATTTCAAATCACAAATGATAGAACAATTGAGAGATGGAATAGTAAAGGTAGAAAGAGAAGAATATACATTTGACGAGGAGATATCAGTATACATTCTTTCTGGGTCAACAGACACAGCAAGAGTGCTGTTTATAGATGCAATAGAAGGAATAAATGTTAGTGGGTCATGGGTGCCACCAGAAGGTGCCTATAATGGAGTAAGTGCTTGGAAACAAGCTAGCTGGAATGTAGGAGAAAGTATCCCTTCTTCAGATGAGGGGGATTATATACTCTATTGGACTGGAGCGTCAGTTTCCATGCCAAGTGATTCAGCTTATCCTAATTATCCTCTTTACCAATCTATAAGATGGATAAATCCAGATAATCAACCAAAACATAATTCAAAATTCTATGTTACGTATAGATATTATGATGCTAATCTTGTTTCAGAAATATCTAATTTCAGAGCTGGAGGAGTGATAAATAGCATAGTAGAAGCTGTATCTATAAGTTTAGCGAATATAGAAAGAAATAATTATTACCTCTTTATTAACAATTTTCTAAAATATGCCAATGGAGAAGCATTAGATTTGCTAGCTTATCCATGGGGTATAACAAGGCGTTCAGCTACAAAAACGAGTGGCTGGATAACAATCACTACTTCTTCTGGGACAAATATAGTGATAAGCTCATCTCATAGATTTTCAACGGTAGGAAAAAACATTTCATTTAAAGCTAAAAGTGATTACATAGGAACAGTAATATCGGGAAGCAGTATAGGACACATAGAAATAGAAGCAACAGATTATGGGTCATCATTTAATACTGGACCAAACACGATAGTAAAATTTTGGGAAGATGAAGATATGACTACAGAAGTAACTGGAGTATCAGTATCAAATTATCCATATTATAATGGCGAAGAAAACTATTTTACAAATGGACAAGACGAAGAAACAGACGAGGAGATGAGAACAAGAGTATATAATGCAGCCATAAAACAAGGGTCAGCAACATATTCGGCTATTGAATCAGCAGTAGAAGATATAGCTGGAGTAATAGAAGCAAAAGTATATGACATAGAGAACAAACCCTTTATTTCAGAGAATTATTTTCAAGTATTTGTAGTGGGAGATGAGAAAATAATAAAAAACAGCTCGTTATTGAGCCAAATATATGACACAATAAATGAGAAGAAACCAGTAGGAACAACATTTTCAGTATTACAACCCATACCCAAATTCACTTACATAGATATGGTGATAACACCAGATGAAGGATACTGGTATAACAAAAACGAACTCATATCAAGAGTAAATTCAGCCATATCAAACTATTTATCATCACTAAAACTAGGAGAAGATGTTGTTTACTCAGAAATAATAGAGAGAGCAATGGACGTAACGGGAGTTTATTCTGCGAAAATAAATAATCTCTACACTTCTACATATGTTTTTTCAACGGAAACATCGAGTTATCCACTAGAATATGTTTATGACATAAGTAGTGCAAGTGGAACAGCATTTGCACAAGAGTTTTACATGGGAACAAAATCATGGAGACAACATGAAACCCATTCATCTGGAACCACAACTTATACAATAAGCGGTTCGTATATTTCTTCAAATTATTCCAACCCACTGGTTTATCTGTCAATAGAAGACGAAAATGGAAAATGGATAAGAAATCCGCTCTATAATGCTAATTATTACAGCTCACATACATCCACACAAATAACTATTACTGAAACACCTCCATCGGGTTCAGTAGGCAGATATCTACAAGACGGAGATGATTTGGTATTTGTATACGAAAGCTTTGATTACAATCAGATAATAGGAGCGATAGTATCACTGAGTGGAACAGCGGGAGATATAATAGAATTGTCAATATGGTCTGGGTCGGGAGGGTTACCTTCAACAAAGTTAGCTAGTGGAACAGTAACTCTTTCGTCTGGAGTGGGATTGTATTTTGCAGAATTTGATAATACCTTAATCTTATCAAATTCTGCGACAAAACATTGGCTGGTAGCTTCGGGAATATCAACAAGTGATTCATGCTACATAGGAACAAATACAAATGACGAGGTACCAGATAAAGGAGAAAGTTACAAATATTATAACGGAACAACATGGGTTACTCCTTCAGCACCAATGAAAATGATAGTGATGATACCAATAAGCGGAACAAATGACATAATAGTAGATAATGAAATATGGAAATCAGAAGTAGCAGTAGAATATCAAACTAATATTACTGCTGAAAGAAAGAACTAAAAAAGTGAGAGAAATGACTTACACGGGTGCATGGAATAAAGATTTCGGAGAAATAATTTCAAGTGGAACAATTAGTCATCTACCTAACATATTTTCTTCAACAAGCGAAAGTAATATCTACAAACTCTGTTTAGCATTTGACCACGTAATAGACAGAGTAAATATACTCCAAGAACATAGAAATAAAGGAAGAAGTATAGAAATACCCTTCGATGATAATGCCATAGGAGAAATGATTGAAGAATTAGGAAAATATTTTGGTTTAGAAAGAATAAAAGGTGAACCTACAGATTCGTTTATTAACAGATTATCATATCATTGGGGTTATTTCGAAGGGGGAGGAAGCTCTGGGTCAATAAAACAGACTATTTATTATTTTATTGGTCCAGAAGCTTTTGCAGACAGTTTAGATAATACTAATGCCATAATCATTAGTAATGCAAGTGGAAGTGGAACACAGATTTATTATTGGAACAGAACACCAGAAAGTAAGTGGGGAAGTGGAACAACAGTATATTCCTATTGGTCAGAAACAGAAGCACAAAATGTAGGATTTGTAATAGACATATATTTAGAATATAATGATTATACAAATCTTCCACAGCGACACCATTATGATTATTGGACAACAACAAGTGGAAGTTATGCAGAACAATCAGAAAGAAATAGAATATTTCTAAAAAAAGTTATAGACAGTGTTAAACCACTTGGCAAGACGTATATTATAAGATTTCATGGTTCTACACCTCCATCATAATTTATGTTTATCAAAATCAATCAAAAAAGTAAAATATCTAAAAATAAAAAATAATTTAGAGGTAAAATAAATGCCAAATAAATACGAAATAACAGAATCCAGCATATCAGTAGGCTCGGCGATAGTAACAACTCAATTAACCTATAGTGGAGATGATACGCAATCAATCTTAAAAAATACTCAGCGTTTCATAGAAGATATGCTCAGACATTACAGCTATGGACACGTAGCTTCTGGTTGTTCAGTAAGTGCTGGAGCTGGAGCATCAGTAGATATATCAGCTGGCAAAATAGTGATAGCTGGAAGAACACTAGTTTTATCTTCTACTCAAAATATTACAGTTTCAGATTCTGGTCTAAATTATATTTATGTGGAATTGAACAATTATAGTGAGAGCTCTACAAGAGACCCAAGAAATGAAGATTTTACAATTCATGCTTCTTCATCCTACACTCCATCATATGGAAAGGTATTGTTGGCTACGGCTGTGTTGAGTGGAACAACAATAACCAACGTATCAAATATACGGCACGCACCAGACTTCACTATTTCAAATATTTTTCCATCATTAGATACTCCAGTAAGAATTTATGACCATTATGGTTATAATATTTCCTCATTTTCTTCTGGAACCACTCAAAACTTTTCTAATAATTATTATATGACTGGTAATCTAATCGTCAGCGGCTCATCTTCGCTCAAGAATAATGTGGATATAACTGGAAGTATTTCTGCAAGTGGAGACATATCTTCTACTGGGGATATTTCATCTGTTAATGCTAACTTTAGTGGAAATATTGATATTAATGGAACATGTACTATAAATGGTAATAGTACTTTTGGTGGAGATTTAAATGTTTCAAACAATGAGGTTGTTTCTGGTAATTTAACCGTTAGTGGAAGTACAAATCTAGATAATACTACAATAGGTGGAACGTTTTTATGTTCTGGCACATCCACATTCAGCAGTTCATCTTCTTTCAGTTCAGACGTGGATGTTTCTGGAGCGCTAACAGTAAATGGTAATACTTCTGTTGGTGGCACATTTTCTTCTAGTGGAGACTTATCAGTAAACACCAATAAGTTTAGTGTAGATGCTTCAACTGGTAATACCACCGTATCTGGTGATATTTCCGTTTCTGGTAATGAAACCGTCTCTGGTAACAGTACTATTGATGGTAATTTATCAGTTGGAGGAAATATCTCTGTTACTGGTACAGTTGATGGCGTAGATATTTCTTCTCATGCGACTAATTCTTCTGCTCATCATACTCGTTACTCTCTTACTGAAGACTTAACTGCTAGTGTAATAGCTCAACTACAAAATATTAATTCCACTTCTATATCATCTACTCAATGGAGTTATTTAGGCGTTCTTGACCAATCTCTCACTAAATCATCTTCAGTTCAATTTGCTGGTGTAAAAATTCCTTCTTTATCTTCTCTGTCTTTTAACTCATCTCAGACCATAAGGGTTTTGGTTTCTCCTTTCGAATTTATTCCAGAACGTAGTTCTGATACGTCTGACCAAACAACAACTTATTACACCAATGGTGCTTATTTAGAGAACACTGATTCTGCAGCTGACCAAGATTTCTTCCTTAATATCAGAACACCAATCGGTGCTACTATTACTTCTGTTTGTATCTATGGCTCAGATTCTAACAACAATGTTATAATTCATTACTCATCGCTTAATGGCTCAACTTCATTATACAGTAAATATGGAAAAATAAATTCTGCTATTTCTGATAGTATAGTTGTGAGCGGTTCATATCACTATTATCTACAAGTAACGCTCGGTAGCAATGACAAAATATATGGAGGGTATTATGAGTATCAAATGAGCAATCTTAAACTGTAACCTAAAATATTTTTGCAAAACTTCTCTTTCTTCTAGGGTTTATTC
>Ga0136651_10001130_pt1 | contig 14735 bp, 15 predicted proteins | sample Mar14236cmmetaG_FD_94867 | JGI IMG/M metagenome (GOLD analysis project Ga0136651, IMG submission 94867) | Marine hydrothermal vent microbial communities from Guaymas Basin, Gulf of California to study Microbial Dark Matter (Phase II) - Marker... ...
CCTCCGGCCTGAACACATCCCCGTTTCCTATCACGGGGATACAGAGGCCTTCTTTTACCTCCCGGATGACGCGCCAGTCCGCCTTTCCGGAAACCCCTGCTTCACGAACCGGGGATGGACGATCAGGGCGTCCGCCCCGCACTCCTCCGCGATCCCGGCTATCTCCATGAAATTGGCCTCTTCCGGGGACCAGCCTGCCCGTATCTTGACGGTCAGGGGGACGGTGCAGTTCCCGCGAACGGCCCGAATTATGCCATAAACCGCCTCCGGGTTTCTGAGCAGGGCCCCGCCTGAACCGTTTCTGACCACCTTCCTGGCCGGGCAGCCCATGTTGATATCCACCAGGTCCGCTCCCCTTTCCACCGCCATTTTCGCGGCCCTGGCCATGGTTTCGGGATCAGCGCCGAATATCTGTACCGACAGGGGCCTTTCCCCGGGAAAACCCCTCAGATAGCGAAAGGTCTTTTCATGACCCCGGCAAAGACCCTCGGCGCTTACCATCTCGGTGACCACCAGGCCCGCGCCCAGGCGCTTGACAATGAGCCGGAAGGCCTGGTTGGTAATCCCGGCCATGGGGGCCATGACGAAACGGTTCTTCAACGAAACATTGCCGATCTTTAACATAAATCGATCTTAGACAGACGAGGGGTGAAAGGCAAGCAGGATTCAGTCCACTGTCCCTGCCGCACAGGTCATCTGTCAGGGTGGCGCCTGGTTCGTATTCCCTTCCAGGGTGATGGCTCCTACAGGGCAGATATCCACGCAGGCCGTACAGACATTGCAGGGCCGAAGGTCAGATTCCCCCGGTCCGTGGAAGTGGATCATGGTCCTGAATCCCCTGTGGGCAAAGTCCATATGAGGGAGATGACCGTCGGCGCGGCAGACCTGAATGCACCTGCCGCACAGGACACACCGGTTGGGGTAGTGGATGAGAAAGGGATGATCGTTAACTGTCTCCTGATCCTTCAGGAAGGTTTCAAGGCCCCCGGGTTTAAGACCCCTTTTCAGGAACCGGGCGATCTTCTGAAGTTCGCACTTCTTGTTGGCCGGGCAGTGGCCGCAATCCACACGGTGAACCGAGAGGAGCAGGTCCAGGGCCCTGTGCTGCAGTCTGCGCACCGCCGGTGTATCGGTCCTGACCGCCATCTCTTCAGCGGCCTCCACCTGGCACGAAGGGACAGGGCCTTTCCGCCCCTCGATTTCCACAAGGCAGAGCCTGCACGATCCCGGCGCATGTTCAGGCGCATCCATATGGCAGAGGCTTGGAATATATATCCCGTTTTCAAGGCAGGCCGTCAGCAGGTTTGTACCCGGCTTCACCTGAATCTCCCTGTTGTCCACTACGAGTTTGATCATGGTTGTTTTTGTCTTTTGTGTCTGGCGCGCGGGATTCCGGCTTCGCCGCAGGCCCATCAATCCACGGGAGGCCGTTCAACCTCCGGGGCCAGGTGAGGGGGCGACACCCTTCTGACCGCATCATACTCGGGAGGGCAGGCTGTGACGCACTCTCCGCACTTGACGCACAGGCCATGGTCTATCCCCTTTTTACGGCTCAGGGTGGTAAAGATGGCCTCAACGGGACAGCAACCCACACAGGCATCGCATCCACGGGCGCATTTTTCCAGGTCGATATAGAAGGCCGTCAGATCCCGGCACATGCGGGCCGGGCACCGTTTTTCCTTTACGTGGGCCTCGTACTCATCCCTGAAATATTTCAGCGATGTGAGCACCGGATTGGGGGCGGTCCTGCCGAGACCGCAGAGTGACCCGGCCCTTATGTCTTCACCGAGGGATTCCAGCATCTCCAAATCACCCTCCCGGCCCTCCCCCCTCGTGATACGGGTCAGGATCTCCAGGAGATGATATGTTCCAATACGGCAGAAGGTGCATTTACCGCAGGACTCCTTCCTGGTAAAATCCAGGAAGTAACGGGCCACATCCACCATGCAGGTGTCCTCGTCCATGACGACCATGCCGCCCGACCCCATCATGGCGCCGGCCCCGGTAAGGGAGTCAAAATCGATGGGCGTGTCAAGGAAATCCGCCGGGAGGCATCCACCGGAAGGCCCGCCGATCTGTACCGCCTTGAAGGCCTTTTTGTCAGGCACCCCGCCGCATATGTCAAAGATGAGCGTACGCAGGTCCACGCCCATTGGAATCTCCACCAGACCGGCATGGCGAACATCTCCCACCACGGAAAAGATGGCGGTCCCGGGGCTCCTCTCCGTCCCGATGCTGCGGAACCATCCGGCGCCCCGGCTCACGATCGGCGGAACCGCGGCCATTGTCTTAACGTTATTGATCACAGTGGGCTCTCCCCAGATGCCGCTCTCAACGGGAAAGGGGGGCCGGGAGATGGGCATTCCACGCATTCCCTGGATCGATTGAATCAGGGCCGTCTCCTCTCCGCACACAAAAGCGCCCGAGCCCTGAAAGACCTCCACTGAAAGGCTGAAACCGGTCCCAAGGATATTTTCTCCGAGCAGTCCCCTATCCCGGGCCTGCTCAATGGCCCGGACTACCGTCTTCACTGCGAGGGGGTACTCGGCCCTTACGTACAGGATGGCCTTCTTCGCCCCCACGGCGTAGGAGCAGATGGCGATCCCCTCTAATACCTGGTGGGGGTTGCTCTCAAGAATGGTCCTGTCCATGTAGGCCCCGGGGTCCCCCTCGTCCCCATTGCAGATAACGGTCTTTTCCCGGCCCCGGGCCTTTGCGGCAAGCTCCCATTTAACTCCGGTGGCAAAGCCCGCCCCGCCACGGCCCCTGAGACCGGCCTCCTTGACCTCCTCCACCACCGCCTCAGGAGAGGTCTGAAGGGCCTTTACAAGACCACCGTAACCGCCCAGGGCCACATACTCCAGGATCTCTTCGGGGTCCACCTGTCCGCATTTTTCCATTACGATCCGTTCTTCCATACTGAATCTGGGAAAATCCCAGACCTGGGGGATCATCTCGTTTTCCTTCATGGCACCCATGAGGTATTCAAAGAGGGGATCTCCCTTTTCCAGAAACGATCTCACAAGCATCCTTGCCTTGCCTGGGGTCACCTGATGATAGAAGATCGGAGGGAACATAGGGTTTTCGATGATAACCACGGGCTCTGCGTAACAATGTCCGAGACAGCCCACCTTATGGATGCGGGCCTCCATGCTCCGTTCACGCAGGGCCTCCTCAAAGGCCCTTTTCGTCTCCAGGGCCCCGGAGGCAATGCCGCAGGTGGCCATGCCCACATGGATCTTCGGGACAGGATCTTCATTAAAGGCCTTCAGGCGTTCCTCTGCCTCCTGGCGGATGGCGCGTAACACCTGGGCCGGATCTTTCCTACTCTGGTCCTCCATCTTCCCTGCTTTCTCTCTCTTCCTTCTCCTTCTCTATCTGAAAACCCAGGATCAATCCTTCCACCTTGCTGGGGGCCACATGCCCATGGACCTCTTCATCCACAACGGCCACGGGGGCCAGGGCGCAACAGCCAACACAGGCCACCCGATCAAGGCTGAACTCCCGGTCGGGGCTCGTTTCCCCCTCATTGATCTGGAGCTTACGTTCAAAATTTTCAAGTATGATCTCACCGCCTCCCACGTGACATGCGGTACCAAGGCATACCCTTATCTGGTGTTTCCCCGGCGGGTGAAATCTGAACTGGTTATAGAACGTGGCCACCCCGTACACCTCACACCGGGCAATCCCAAGGTGTGAGGCAACCATTTCAAGGGCCTCCGGAGCCAGATAGGCGTGCCTCGCCTGGATCATCTGAAGTATGGGGATAAGGTTTCTTCGCTCCTGTCCAAAACGCGCAAGCTCGGCAGCTATATCATCCAGCATGGCCGCTTCCTGGGCGCGAATCTCTTCATCCATCAGAACACTCTCTGTAACCATGAGCCGTTGAACCTTGTGAACCCTGGGACAAGGCTATATCTTTTCCATTGCGCCCAGCGTTCCCTCTATTCTGTCTTTGAGCAGGAAGCAGAGCTTCTCCAACAGACTGAACCCGAGATCACTGTTGCCCGTCATCATATCTCTCAGGTCTGCCCCTTTTATGACCACCAGCCTGGTGGGTTTCTGGCATATGGCCGTAGACATGAGGTTGTGGGGCTCGCCCAGGAGGGTGGACCAGCAGCCCAAGACCCGGCCCTTTCCCAGGACTCCGATCACGGCCCTGCCCTTGCGCAAACCAAGGTCCATGGACCTCTCCAGGAATATATGGCCCTCGGCTATTATGTACAGGTGCTCACCGAAATCGCCCTGACTGAACACGCATTCCCCCGGTTCAAATGTCCGAACCTGGCAGAGAGCGGCTATTCTGTCGAGATCTTTCTTTTTAAGTCCCTGGAAAAACTCGCAACCTTCAATCACCTGTCCAATCTCTTCCCGATCCATAGCCCACCTCCCTGATTTCCGCGTATCCCTCACGTGGGAGATTTCCCTCTCTCCGAGAGTCTCTCAAACCTTCAACGGCAGCGCCGCATGCCTGGTTCCATGATCGTTATCCGGTCAGCCTGTGCCACGGTTTAAAACCGCATAGGGAATCATACCTTTACGTGGCCGTCTCTGTCAATACGTATGGGGTCCTGATCCAGCGCTTCGTCATTCTTGCTGATAACAGGTTGAAATCATGTTGGTGTATCCGCCTTCTAAAATTCTCGCGCAAAGCCGCAAAGAACAAAAGGGGAAACCCTTAGCGACTTTGCGACTTTGCGCGATATCATGTTCCTTTTAAGTTGCGTCATGTCCCTTGATTTGCGTCGACTTTGACGTCTCCTTGGGGCCTGACCCTGATCTATGGGCCGTGATACCGTATCCTGATCTCAGGGTGCACCGGTTCGGGCCCAATAAAGGAGCGCCATTTGGTTTTTCTATGGTTGACACATCTCCACACAGCGGGCAAAATGGGGCATCCAAAGGCCGGGAGTCGGGTTTTTTGTCCGATGTCCCAGGCCTCAATCAGGAAAGATTCAGGGGCAGGCTGAAGCCTTGGCCCCATCTGAAACGCTTTTTAAAGAGATACAGAGGTTCTGATTATGAAAGGAATAATCCTGGCAGGGGGTGCGGGAACCCGCCTCTACCCCATAACCCGGGTAGTGAGCAAACAGCTCATGCCCGTATACGATAAACCCATGATATACTATCCCCTGTCGGTTCTTATCCTGGCGGGGATCAGGGAGATACTCATTATCTCAACCCCCCAAGACCTGCCCAGGTTCAGGGAGCTGCTGAACGACGGGTCCCAGTTGGGCCTTTCCTTCTCATACGAGGAGCAGCCGCGACCCGAGGGCCTGGCCCAGGCCTTTATCATAGGAAAGGAGTTTATCGGTAAAGACCCCGTAGCCCTTGTCTTGGGGGATAACATATTTTTCGGCCGGGGACTCTCCGAAATACTGAAGAGATGCGCGCGGACCAGAGAGGGCGGGGTTATTTTCGGGTATCCGGTAAAGGATCCTGAACGATACGGGGTTGTGGAGTTTGATGGTGAGGGCAGGGTCACGGGAATTGAAGAAAAACCCCAAAGGCCAAGGTCACGATATGCGGTTCCGGGGCTCTACTTCTACGATCATAATGTGGTATCCATAGCTGAGAACCTGAAACCCTCGGCCAGGGGAGAGCTTGAAATAACCGATGTCAACCTGGCATACCTGCGGCGCGGCCAGCTCAGGGTGGAGATCCTGGGCCGGGGATTTGCATGGCTCGACACCGGGACCCACGACTCCCTTCAGCAGGCGGGAAGCTTTGTCAGGGCCATACAGGAACGTCAGGGCCTGAAGATCGCATGCGTTGAAGAGATCGCATACCAGCGCGGCTTTATCGACCGGAATCAGTTAAAGAGACTTGCGGGAGACACCCTGAACAATGAGTACGGCCAGTACCTGATAGATATACTCGCTGAAGAAAAAGAGGGGAACATGAGAAATGACACTGAAATGTACTGAGACGTTACTACCCGGGGTCCTCCTCATTGAGCCACAGGCCTTTGAAGACGTTCGCGGCTTTTTCCTTGAGATCTACCATCAACAGAAATACCTTGAGGTGGGGATGGACACCCCCTTTGTTCAGGACAACCACTCCCACTCATGCCGCAACACGCTCAGGGGGCTTCACTATCAGCTCAGCCATCCCCAGGGTAAACTGGTGTACGTGATAAGGGGAGAGGTCTTTGACGTTGCCGTGGATATCCGCAGGGGATCGCCCTTCTTCGGCAGGTGGACAGGGAGCATTCTCTCTGAGGCAAACAGGCGTCAGCTTTACATCCCCCCAGGCTTTGCGCACGGTTTCTGCGTCCTCAGCGACACGGCAGACGTGCTCTACAAATGCACGGACTTCTATGCCCCCGGTGACGAGCACGGGATACTATGGTCAGATCCAGCCATAGGTATCGACTGGCCCCATCAGGATCCTGTCCTTTCCCAAAAAGATGCGGCAAACCCCCGTCTCCGGGACGTCCCTGAAGAGCTGCTTCCCAAGATGCAGTCCTGAGCGATGGGAGCATTACCCAATTCTTACCACACAGATGATATGAGACCATCTCTGGTAAGGCTTCTTCGGGAGCAGCACCAGGGTAGGTGCGGCTGAAGCCGCGCCTGCCTTTGCCGGAGATGCCGTTCTGACCCACGAACAGACAAGGCCCGCAGATCAGCGCCAGATCCACGGGCCTTAGAGGTTTCCTTATGGGTCTGAGGGAAGGTGGCTGTCTGTCAGCCGATCATATCCTTCAACTTCTTCAGGGGCCTGATTCGGACAACCCTGTGGGCAGGCTTGGCCGGGATTGTCATGGGTTCTTTTGTCTGCGGATTTATTCCTTCTCGGGCCTTGGTGGCGGATTTCTTTCTGACCTCAATCTTGAAGAGTCCCGGGAAGACCAGTTTGCCGGGACTGCGCTTCTTGATATGGCGCTCGATGAGGATGGTGAACTCATCGAATACGGATGAGACCTGTTTCTTGCTCAAACCGGTGTTGACCGCAATCTCACTCACCAGCTCGGTTTTGGTCATCGGCTTTCTAACGGCTGTAATTTTCCTCTTGGCAGGTTTTGCTTCTGCCGGCTTTTTCCCGCTTTTTTTGGCTGCCATAGGACTCTCCTTTCTTTGAGAATTGAAGTTTGTGTGTTCCCTTGCTGAGCAGCTTAACGGCCCAGAAGGCTCAAGAACCAAGCAAGACGATAAGGATACCCAATTGGGAAATATCAATATAGGGCTTTGACCCCGTTGTCAACTAAATTCCTCGACTAATCTTAATATATCTGTTTTAGACGTCCATTTCTCCCCCTGATTAAACCGGGACCTGATCAGAGTCGTCTCACCCAAACCATTTCCCCAGTCGCTCGATGGCCTCGTCCAGGGTCTCATCTTTCTTACAGAAGCAGAACCGTACAAGCTCCCTTCCCCGGCGTCGATTATTCCAGAAGCACGAGCACGGTATGGCTGCAACTCCGGCCTTTCCCGGAAGCATGCGGCAGAATTCAACGTCGTCGTCAAACCCCAGACTTCTTATGTCAACTATCAGGTAGTAGGTTCCCTGAGGCGCATAGACCTTGAACCCCATTTCACTTAAGGCCCCTGAAAGCCGGTCCCGCCTGGTCACATAATCGGATAAGAGTCCCTTGTAATATGCGTCAGGGAAACCCATGGCAAAGGCCATGGCCTCCTGCAGCGGGGCCTGACCGCAGAAGGTAATGAACTGATGACTCATGCGCACGGCCCTGGAAAGCTCTGGAGCCGCAATCACATAGCCCACCTTCCACCCGGTCATGGAAAATGTCTTGGCCGTGGATGAGATCACAAAGGCTCGATCCCTCAGCCCGTCCACGTCCAACAGGGTCACGTGCCTCCCGCCGTCGTAGACCAGGTGTTCGTACACCTCGTCGCCGACGGCATAGGCGTCATGTTTTGCGCACAGCCCTCCAATAAACTGGAGTTCCTCCCGTGAAAAAACCTTGCAGCAGGGGTTTTGAGGGTTGTTTATTATGATGGCCTTTGTCCTTGCCCCGAAGGTCCTGGCCAGCTCTTCCCTGGGCAAGGCGAATTCAGGGCCTTCCAGAGAAACGTACCTGATGCGCGCATGGGCCATTGCGCTGAGAGGGGGATAGACATCATAGCAGGGTTCAAGGAGTATCACCTCGTCCCCCGGTTCCAGGATACCTAAAAGGGTGGCGCATAACCCTTCCGTGGCCCCGGAGGTGACCGTCACCTCGGTCTCCGGGTCCACCTCCACGCCGTAGAATCGTTTCATCTTCCTGGCCACTGCGCGGCGAAGCGCCGGGATACCGTGTGACAGGACGTACTGGTTGGGGCCGCGCAAGATGGCGTCGGAGGCCCGGGCCCTGATCTCCATGGGCCCATCAAAGTCGGGGAAACCCTGTGATAGGTTTATTGCGCCATGGGTGTTGGCCAGGACGCTCATCTCCGTGAAGATACTGGTTCCAAAAGGGCGGAGGGCCTCCACCACCAACTCTTTTCCCATCTGACTCTCTCCTGCCTGGACCCTGAACCGGTTCAGGACAATTCCACCGCCTTCTTCGTTGCCAGGAGCGCCGCGCCCAGGGCACCGATGATCTGGGGTTCCCGGTAAACGTGTATGGATCGCCCCAGTTTCTCTTCAATAAGGCCTACCACACCGCAATTCTTGGCCACGCCCCCGCTCATGGTAACCGCACCATGGATCCCGACGGTCTTCACCATGCTCCATACCCTGTTTACTATGGCCTGGTGCAGCCCCCGTATGATTTCATTCTTGGGGTGGCTCCTGGCAACCAGGGAAACCACCTCGCTTTCAGCGAAAACAGTGCATACACTGCTGATCCTCACCGTGCCTTCCCCTTCCAGGGAGAGAGGACCCATATCATCAAGAGCGACCTGGAGTTTGTCCGCCATCACCTCCAGGAAGCGGCCCGTGCCTGCGGCGCATTTATCGTTCATTGTGAAATCCAGGACCTTCCCCCCCTCTCCCACACGGATCACCTTGGAGTCCTGGCCCCCGATGTCTATAACCGTGCCCGTATCGGGAAAAAGGTGGTGGGCACCCTGGGCATGACATGAGATCTCGGTCACCTTCTTGTGGGCAAAGGGTATGGATACCCGTCCGTAACCGGTTGCCACAATACCTTTGATCCGGTCTCGAGTGATTCCCGCCTGAGCAAGGGCCTTTTCAAGGGACTCTGAGGCCGCGTCCACGCTGTTGGCCCCTGTCCTGACGATGGAGTAACTGACCTGCCCTCCCCCGGCGTCCAGTATTACTGACTCGGTGCTGAGAGACCCCACGTCAATACCTGCAAAATAGTCGCGATCCTTCATGTCAGTCTTCCAGGCCTTCGAAAAAGGCCTCCAGGCGAGTGCGCGTCTGCTCTTCTGAATAGGCCCTGAAATCGGTGATGTCCGCGTCTATGATAACGGAAGGGATGCCCAGTCTATCCATTAGCAGACGTTTAAGATCGTACTGTCCAACTGAATAGGGCTTGCAGCTCCTGGCTGAATGGATTACCAGACCGTCCACCCTGTACTCTCTGATGAGCCGCTCCATGAGACCGAGCCGATGGTCAAGGTTGTTGTTGAGCACCACCAGACTGTAAGTCCTGCTCAGGGACTCGAAAGGACTGTCCGAGTCCAGGTGTGTAATAGTCTCGGCCCAGGCGTTGGTGTAGGTGGCAGTAACAAAGTTCATGCCCTGTTCCGCAAAGAGGTTTGAAAAGTCACGCACCTTGTACCATATGGCTATATTGTCCCACATGAGCCGCTTTCGCTCATTCTTGACGGCCCCGATACCCCGATCAATCCGATCCTCCAGCTCGGCAAGAAGGGTCTGGTAATAATCAAGGGCCACTGGAAGGCCCCTGAGGGAAACGATGGGTGCCAGGTGAATAAAGGCATCAAAGATGGTCATGGGGGCGGGCTGGGTCTTCATGGTGGCGAGCACCTGACCCCAGGCAAGGGAGGAGTCACGTGCGAGGCCGATGATCTCTTCAAACCTGCGGCTGTTAAAAGGTTTCCCTGATACCTCTTCCAGTACCGGGATCATCTCTTCCAGCTGGCGTACCATATAGGAGACGTCCCCGTTAGTGATCTCCTGAAAGTTGTAGGGGGTGTCGAAAAGAAGAAGGGGAATCTTCAAGCGATGGGCCAGGACCCTGTACCAGTAAACCACGGTCTGGCAGATATTGTTTGACGCGAAAAGGAGATCGGGTCTGGGCAGTCTGCCCACCGGGGTCTTTCCCGATAGCGAATGACCTATATCGATGCGGGCATAGGAGCAGAGATCCTGATGGTAGCCATGCTCCTCAGCCACGGAGCAGAGATCGGGCCCCATCCTCTGGGCCCCGCACAGGGCACCGTGGTTCTCGGGGTATATGGTGTAGAAGTCAAAGGGCCGAAGGAGTTCCACCGGGGCACCGCTTGTGACCCATGCCACGGGCCTGGCCCCTTGCGCGTACCGGGCGAGGAGATAATGCCTGGTCATGATCTCCTTGAGCCGAGAGGCGCATTTGAGCGGCGGGCCGAAAAAGGGCCTGGGCCTGGACCGGCCCTTCTTCCTGCGCCTGCCCGCCGCTCTCATAAGCGCAGGCGCGCCTATCTCCTTCATGAAACTATAACGGATTTTTCCTGTCAACGGCACGTCAAATCCACCGGTTGCTGTTTTTCTTTGCGGACTTTGCGGCTTTGAGTGAGACCTTACTTCAACTTATCATCTCCACAAAGGCCTCTACTCTGGTGGTCAACTGGCCGGTCAGGCCCTGATTCAGGTCAACATCGACCATCAGGGTTGCCACCCCTGCCGCCTTTATTGCCGCGGCCATCTCAGGCAGATCGAACAGTTCGGGCTCACAGAACTTCACCAAATAAAATATAACACCCTTTGCCCCACTTTCTTCAACCTTCCTCAGGATCTGATTAATTCGTTCTTCGATTGGCGACGCCTTTGTGGTGCACGGAGGCATGGTAAGATAGGCCTCTGTGAGGGTCTCAAAGGGGTCATCCACCAAGACCGGTTTCAGGGGCAGCCGTCGTCCGCAGTTGATAAGATCATCGTCCGCCACCCTGACCCCGAGCCCGTCTAAAAGCTCCAGGATCTCAGGGGGGTTGGGAAGGACCCCGCTCATGATTACGGCTGGACCTTCAGCCTGACCAGACCTGTGTCTTTCCATAAAATCGTTTAGCACCGGAATAAAATCCTCAGGAAGAAGGTACTCACCCTGGCGGATGGTGCGGTAAAAATCGGCATTGGAAGCGGTCAGCCCCCCATTCCTCCTCAGGCGGTAAATCTCCCCGAGCAAAAGGGCCAGATCGTGTCCCTGTTTCACCCTGCCCTTCAGGTCATCCCTGTCAAGGGGGCCAAGATCGATCTCAAGGCGGGACACAAGGGACTTGAGCTGTTCCAAATAGTAGGCACGGGAAGACTCCCGGTAAGGGGCCTTTGGATGATAAAAGAAGTAGCAGGGTTTGTTCAGTCCCAGGTAATCGAAAACAATGGACGCCAGGTTCTGGATGGAATCACAGGTATGGGGGAATAGGAACCCATTCAGGATATCTCCCTTTCCCTGGAGAATAAGCTCCAGGCCGAGCCTGACCACCGAACAGATATAGGGTTGAAGGTGAGAGTTGGCCCCTGTAATTTCAAGGGGAGGATCCCAGATCTCCACTGGTACGGCGTTGAAGGCCCAGAGGATTTCCCTTGGGTAGTGGGCAGGAAACACACCGATCAGGCTCTTTCCCCGGTCTTTCTGCGTGGCGAGGTATTCTGTGCGCGTCATCAGGGGGCCATTTCCAAAGAGATATTAGGGTTTCAGATAAAGGTTTTGGCAAGGCCAGAGGGAGGAATCGGAGTAAGTCGTACCCATAGTACGTCGTCGACGATTCCGACCGATAACGCAGTCCAAAATCTTTATCTGGAAGCCTATAGCCGGCGTACCGCAGGACCAGGCCTCTTAATATCAGGCCGGTAAGGGAATCTATAGGGGATATGCCGTGGCGTGTCAAGCTAATATGAACTTGACACCCCCCTCCCTTTCCCATATTTATCATGATCCGGGCAAGGCTTGGCGACCATGCTCGGCCCACGGGGGTAATTTAAGGCCTGATAGGGAGTATCGCCTGATTCTTGACGTATGGATGAGGGGTGAGATTAAGACGACTGTGCGGCTGAAGCCGCACCTACCTTAACGCCGTTTCCGGAGGGGCCTTATCTTAGATAATGCCATGTTATCTATCTGGTAAAGATCGGGGAATGCGCCCGCCTGATACGATCGATGACCCCTCCACAGTGTTGGGACCCTTGAGGCATAGAGACTTCAGAGTCATGAAAGCCCACCTGCAGACATCCGAGAAAAAAGAGGCTCCACCCCTGCTGGGAGAAAGCGTTTATATCAGGGACCGTCTTGCCGAGTACCGTACAGGCCTTGCACTCAAAAGGACCCTGCTATCATACTTCCGCACCGCCCTGGCCTTTTTCGGAGGAGGACTGGCCATGATAAAGTTCTCCGGTCATCCCCTTGCCACAATACTCGGATGGAGCCTCCTCCCCGCAGGCGTCACCATTCTCGTCCAGGGATGTCTTGTTTATATGAGAATGAAGCGGGCACTGGAAAAGGAGCAGGAAATAGCGGACAGGGCCGAGCGGGGGGAGCTGTAAAACTTTGGGGGGGGGAAGTTAAAGGTGCTGGGAAGAAAGGAGTGGCTGTGCCTGTTCATGAGGGAGCTCACAAGGGTTGTGTTCTTGCTTTTTTACCGGATGGAGACAGAGGGTGAGCACCATCTCCCCAGGGAAAGGGCCTTTATACTCCTGCCAAAACACCAGTGCTGGCAGGACATCCCCATAATAACCCTTGCTACGCCAAGGCACCTTTACTACATCGCCAAGCATGAACTCTTCCAGAACCCGATTTCAAACCGGTTCCTGAAGGCCCTTGGAGGGATCCCTCTGAACCGGGAGCGCCCGCTTGAGAGCAGGAACTCCATCAGGGCCATGATCAAGTTTTTAGAAGGGGGAGAGGGCCTGGTGCTCTTCCCCGAAGGGACCTACTACAGGAACAGGATGGGGCCTGGAAAGAGAGGAATGGTGAGGCTGCTTGTTTCCAGGTTATCCTTGCCACTCATACCCGCGGGGATCAGCTACAGGAGGAGGGGATTGAGGATTCTTGCCCGGATCTCTTTTGGAAGACCCATACTCCCCGACAGGGAGACCACGCCCCAGGAGATGCTTGAGGCCGTTATGGGAGAGATAGCCCGCCTATCGGGCCTGGGATGCACAAGGCCCAAGGCGTAAGGTACAAGGCCCAGGGCTCAAGGCGCAGGGCGTAAGGAAATAATATCGAGCATCAAGCATCCAAAAAAAGGAGAAGCAATATGTCGGACCTGACAGGGGTTTTTGAACGGATAGACGGATATAGAGAGGAGATAGTACGCCTTCAGCGGGACCTGACCGCCAGGGTGGCCTTAGGTCCCGATAATGGGGGTACGGGTGAACACGAAAAAACCGAGTATATAAAAGATCTCCTCAATACCTTGAACCCGGATATACTGCGGGAGATCAGGGCACCTGATGAGAGGGCCCAGGGGGGCTACCGTCCCAATCTGATCGGCAGGTGGGAGGGCATGGAAAAAGGCGCCACTGTCTGGGTCCTGAGCCACTCCGATATCGTCCCGCCCGGAGACCTATCCCTCTGGAACACAGACCCCTACCAGGTGACGGTGGATGGGGACCGGGTTGTGGGAAGGGGAGTGGAGGATAACCAGCACGGCTTTCTAAGCTCCTACCTGGCACTCAAAGCCATCCTCGATTCGGGTCTCACGCTCAGAAGACCGGTGGGGCTGGTCATCGTGGCCGACGAGGAGACCGGGAGCGATTATGGGCTGAGCTATCTGCTCAAGGATCAGGAGGGCTGTTTCAGTCCTGAAGACCTTATCATCGTGCCGGACGCCGGCAACGAGGACGGAACGATGATCGAGGTGGCCGAGAAATCCATGCTCTGGCTGAAATTTACGGTAACAGGCCTCCAGTGCCATGCAAGCACCCCCCAGAAAGGGAAAAACAGCCTGCGCGGTGCGGCAGAGATGATCCTTGCCCTTGGGGCCCTGGACGAGCGATTCCATTTTTCAGACCCCCTTTTCCGACCCCCTGTTTCCACCTTCGCGCCCACAAGGAGCGAAGAGAACGTGCCCAACGTAAATACAATCCCGGGCAAAAACATTTTTTATCTTGACTGCCGGATACTCCCCCGGTACAGCGTGGATGAGGTTATCTCCGCGTCAGAGGAGATGGCGGCCTCGGTCAGCGAAAAGACCGGCCTTAAGATCCGGGTGGAAGCGGTTCACAGGCAGGAGGCGGCCGCGCCCACCCCTCCCCATGCCCCTGTGGTGAAGGCCTTGGCAGATGCCATAAAAAGGGTCACTGGAAAACAGGCCAGGCCCATGGGTATAGGCGGGGGCACTGTTGCGGCCTTCTTCCGCAGGGCAGGACTCCCGGCCGCGGTCTGGTCCACATGTCCTGATTCCGCCCATCAACCAAACGAATACTGCCCGATTCCCAACATAATAACAGACGCAAAGATATTTGCCTCTGTCTACCAGTGGCAGGAATGACCGGCAAAGGGGCTGGGGCGGATATGGAAGGAGGCCCGTCCTGTTGATCACTCTATAGACTTCCAGATAAAGATTTTGGACTGCGTTATCGGTCGGAATCGTCGACGACGTACTATGGGTACGACTTACTCCGATTCCTCCCTCTGGCCTTGCCAAAATCATTATCTGAAACTC
>Ga0136651_10001132_pt1 | contig 14718 bp, 19 predicted proteins | sample Mar14236cmmetaG_FD_94867 | JGI IMG/M metagenome (GOLD analysis project Ga0136651, IMG submission 94867) | Marine hydrothermal vent microbial communities from Guaymas Basin, Gulf of California to study Microbial Dark Matter (Phase II) - Marker... ...
ATCTTAGTACATGGCTCTGGTCCAAACGATAGAGACGAAACTATTGGACCAAATAAGCCATTTTTAGATATAGCACTTGGATTAACCAATAAAGGTATTGCCGTTTTGAGATACGATAAGAGAACATTCATATACAAAGAAAAGATCGATGTCGGAACTCTGACGGTCAAAGAAGAAGTGTTGGACGATGTACTGAGTGCGATAGAATTTGCAAAGACACTTCCGGAAGTATCAAAAATTTATCTGCTTGGCCATAGTTTAGGAGCCACACTCATACCAGAAATAGCTCGAATCAGCAACGATGTCGATGGTTTAATATTATTGGCCCCTATGATCCAAAAACTCGCTGTTACAATGTTAGAACAGTTGGACTATATAGCATCCTTAACAACATTGAGTGATGAAGAGAAAGAGCAATACAAGAGGATGAAGGAACTACTGGAAAAAATTGAAAAACATCAACTCGATCCCAAAGAACGTGTTTTTGGAGCGAGCGCAAATTATTTCTATGATCTTGACAAATACGATCCAGTAAAAACTCTGAAAGATTTGAAAATACCTGTCCTGATACTTCAAGGTGGAAAAGATTACCAAGTAACTGTGGAGAAGAACTTCAACGTGCTGAAACAAGAACTTTCAAATAAGCCGAATATAACATTCAAACTTTATGAGAATCTCGACCATCTTTTCATGTACACCGAGGGTATTTCAAAACCTGAGGACTATGAGAAACAAAGAAACGTTGATGAAGATGTTATAAACGATATAGCAGATTGGATACTTGCTAAGTAAAAGATGGAGATGTATAATCCTTCTTTGAGAAGGGAAGTGCTGAGTTTGAAGGCTCTTTTACTCATAGATCTCCAGAACGATTTCATTGATCCAAAAGGTGCATTGTATTTTGAAGGTGCTGAGGATATCATACCCTCTGTAATTGAGAAAATTGAAGAATTCAAGAAAAAAGATTTGCCTATAATTACCACTCAAGATTGGCACGATATAGATGATGAAGAGTTTAAGTTGTTCACCAAGCACTGTCTTATGAACACATGGGGTGCTATGCTTCAACATGATATAGAAAAAGCCCTTGAAGGATATGAAAAACATTATAAAATAACGAAAAAGCGTTATAGTGCCTTTTTCAGGACAAATTTTGATGAGTTAATAGAAGATTTGAAACTGCATGAAATAGAGGTATGTGGTGTTGCCACCAACATATGTGTGTTGTTCACCGTTGAAGAGCTAAGAAACAGAAATCTGAAAGTGAAGGTTTATAAAGACGGCGTTAAATCTTATGATGATAATTTCCACAAATTTGCCCTCGATACCATGGAAAGAGTCTTAGGAGTAGAGGTGATCTGATTGAACGAGCGGAAGAGATTAGATCCAAGGGTTTTCAAAGTTCCCATTGACAGGATAAGAGCGGGATATTACAGTGATAAATATTTCACAAGGTATGTTGAGGTTCTAAAAAAAGACAACAAACACAAGAGGGCGTTGTATCAATTTTTTCCTCGAAAAGATTCCATAGTGGTTGGTATAGATGAAGCGATCGCTATTTTAAAACATGGAACGGGTTATTACAAAGATGAAGATAAAGCTGAGGAACTCTTTGGAAAGTTGCTCGAAATCGAGCGAAAGATACAGGCGGCTGCTTATGATTACGATCGGAAAATTCTTGAAGAATGCTATAAAGAGAAATGGGATGTAAGAGAACAGCTTAACGATCTTTGGATAGACAAATGGAATGAAATAAACGTTTTAGCCCTATACGATGGAGATTTCGCGAAAGAAAACGAGCCAATACTCGTGATCGAAGGAGATCCTGTGTACTTTGGCTATTTGGAGACCGTCTTGTTGGGTGTAATAGCGAGAGCCACGAGCACCGCAACAGCAGTTAAAAAGGTGGTAGAAGCTGCTCGTGGAAAGCCAATATTGTTTTTCAGTGCCAGATTTGATCATTACTGGGTTCAAGCAACTGACGGATATGCGGCGCTCAAAGCAGGAGCATTTGGTGTTTCCACAGATGCGAATGCGGATTACTGGGGTGTTGAAAGTATGGGTACGATTCCACACGCTTTGATAGCATGTTACGATGGCTCTACCTCTAAGGCGACGATTGCATTCGATAAACATATAGCTCCTCATGTAAACAGAATTGTGCTAGTTGATTGGGACAACGATTGTATAGGGACTACAATAGAAGTCCTGAAAGATTTCTACGAGTATAAAATTGGCAAGAAGTTCGTCCCTGGGATCACAGATCCGTCAGAAATAATAGGAACAGGAAAAGGAAAAATATGGGGAGTGAGATTTGACACATCAAAAAGTCTGAGAGATAAGTCAGTTGTTCCGAAGGATGAAGGATCACTTGGGGTTTGTCCAGAGCTCGTTTGGAAAGCTCGCCAAAAGTTCGATGAAATAGGGGCAAAGGATCTTAAAATAATAGTATCGAGTGGTTTTGATGCTAAAAAGATAGAGCTGTTCGAAAAACTTCAAGTTCCTGTGGATTCATATGGAGTTGGTTCAGCACTCTTGAGGGATAAGATACAGATAACAGCAGATATTGTGGAAGTTGACGGAAAAGCATGTGCAAAGTACGGTAGAAATAAAGGAGATTTCTCAAGACTTGAAAAAGTAATTCTTTAGATTCAAAGAGGGAGGTGAATACCATGGAAAATAAAGGCACATGGGTGGTTAAGAAAGGTTTTGCCGAGATGTTCAAAAACGGTGTGATAATGGATGTTACAACAGCAGAACAGGCAAAAATAGCGGAAGAAGCAGGTGCTGTAGCCGTTATGGCACTTGAAAGAGTGCCTGCAGACATAAGAAAACAGGGTGGAGTTGCAAGAATGGCAAGTATAAGTAAAATAAAAGAAATAATGGATGCAGTTTCAATACCTGTTATGGCTAAATGCAGGATAGGTCACATAGCTGAGGCGAAAATTTTGGAAGCTATTGGTGTTGATTTCATAGATGAATCTGAAGTGCTCACACCAGCTGACGAAAAATTTCACATCAACAAACATGAATTCAAAGTCCCGTTTGTATGTGGTGCAAGGGATCTTGGAGAAGCACTCAGAAGAATAGCTGAAGGTGCAGCGATGATAAGAACCAAAGGAGAAGCCGGTACAGGAAACGTCGTTGAAGCTGTTAAACATATGCGACAAGTTATGGATGAAATAAGAAGAGTTAAGAACATGCTTGACGATGAGTTAGTTACTTATGCCAAAGAGATAGGAGCACCAGTTGAGATCGTAAAAATGGTGAAAGAACTCGGCAGATTACCTGTTGTGAATTTTGCAGCTGGTGGTGTAGCAACTCCAGCTGATGCAGCTTTGATGATGATGCTTGGAGCAGATGGTGTTTTTGTTGGATCAGGTATTTTCAAATCAAAAGAACCTCAAAAAATGGCGCGAGCAATAGTCCAAGCAGTTTTACATTATGATGATCCAGAAATGCTCGCAAAGATAAGTGAGGACATTGGTCAACCAATGGAAGGAAAAGAAATAAAAGATTTAGAAGTTAGACTTCAAGAGAGAGGATGGTAAGGAATTGGCACCAATAATTGGGGTTTTAGGGATGCAAGGTGATATAAGAGAGCATGTTGAATTTCTCAAAAATATGGATGTTGGGGTTACGATAGTAAAGCTTCCAAAACATCTGGAAACTATTGATGCTTTGATAATACCAGGTGGTGAAAGTACAACCATATGGAAACTTATGAAGATAACGGGATTGGATGTGTCACTGAAGGAGAAAATAGAACAAGGATTACCAGTGTATGGCACCTGTGCCGGTATGATCGTTCTGGCTAAAGAAATAGAGAACTTTCCAGCTCAGGAAACACTTGGAGCTATAGATATAAAGGTAAAGCGAAACGCGTTCGGAAGACAAGTTGATAGCTTTGAAGCCGATTTAGAAATAAAATATATAGATGGAAAGCCTTTCAGAGGTGTTTTCATCAGAGCGCCTTTAATCACAAGTTATGGAAAAGATGTTGAAATACTCTCTGAATATGATGGTAAACCTGTTATGGCGAGACAAAAAAACATATTAGTTTCGTCCTTCCATCCTGAATTAACGAATGATTCAAGGGTTCATGAGTTTTTTTTAAAAATGGTCTAACATTTAAAAGTGAATCGATGTTGATCTCTCCCTGAAAAAGGGAGAGATTTTTGTGATTTCTTTGTAGGAGGTTGAATCAGAGTGAAAATAGCTATTATAGGTTCGGGAACATCAGCAATAGGTTTTATAGAAAAGATGTATGAGAGTAATATTAAAGATGTGAGAATCGATGTTTTTGAACAGGGCGAAAATCCTTTCCTCAGAAAGCCCGTCGGTAAGGGTTCGATATATGGTTTTGGCGGTGCCGGAACTTTTTCCGATGGAAAATTATCGATCTCTCCAGAGATAGGTGGTGAAATATCAAAGTATTTAGGCGTAGAGGTCTATCGAAAATATGTGAAAGATGCTTTAAATCTTTGGACCTTAAATGGAAAGATAGACAACATCGAAAAAAGTGCTCAATTGAGTGATCCGAGAATATCAAAGATAGCCGATGAATTCTTTAAAAATAATCTTTCAGTGGTGTTGAGTGAGTTCGTTCATATAGGAACAGACAATCTTCAAAAGATTATAAAAGAGCTGTACAAAAAATATTCAGAGGATGAATTTCATAGATTCAACTTTTATTTCAATAAAACTGTTGTTGATCTACAAAAAGAAGATGGCAAGATAAAACTGCTATTTGAAAATGAGGAATCCACCGAACTCTACGATAAAGTGATCATCGCTACTGGTAGAGGAGGGTCAAGATTTATCGATTATCTCCTGAAAAAGTGGAGAATACCCTTCACGGGAACGAAAGTGGATTTGGGTGTTAGATATGAAGTAAGTCATAGAGTTACGAAAGATATAACTGATGTTTTATACGAATTCAAGGTGAAATATCTATCCAGAACGGATGATGAGGTAAGAACATTCTGTGTTAATCCACAAGGTTTTGTTAGTAAGGAAACCGGCAACGATTTTATCACTGTGAACGGTCATTCATACGTCAACAGAAAAAGTGAAAACACGAACTTTGCTATTCTCGTTACCCATAGTTTCACCAAGCCGTTCGATGACCCTACAACTTATGGATTATCGGTTATAAAGTTAGCAAACAAGCTTGCAGGTGAAAAAGGAATAATAATTCAGAGATATAAAGATTTCACCATTGGAAGGCGTTCAACCGACAGTAGAATATCAAAATCCTATATCACACCAACTCTCGATGCAACACCTGGGGATTTGAATTTAGTTTTACCTCGACGAACTGCAACAGCCATAGAAGAATTCATAGAGGCATTGAACACCGTTATACCAGGGATAAACAATCCGGGAAACTTCTTATATGGAGTTGAAGCAAAATTCTATTCATTAAAACCGAATTTCGAGAAGCCATTCAAACTTCCAGAAGTAGAAATTTATGTGATAGGAGATGCTTCAGGGTATACAAGAGGAATAATGCAATCAACCATGTCTGGAATGTACGTCGCAGATGAGATACTAAAGAGAGGTGGATGAGTTTGTTCAAATCTGGATTCGTTGCTCTTGCAGGTAAACCGAATGTCGGAAAATCGACCTTGATCAATGCAATAATGATGAAAAAAGTAACTATAGTTTCTGAGAAACCTCAGACCACTCGCAACAGAATAAACTGCATATACACAACAGAAAAATTTCAAATCATCTTCGTGGATGCTCCGGGTATTCACAAACCACTTCACAAATTAGGAGAATACATGCTCAAGGTGGCAATCAGGGCATTGAAAGGCATCGATCTAATACTGTTCGTTGTAGATGCTGAAAGGCCTCTCTCTAAAGCCGATGAGTATGTTGCAAAATACGTTTCTGAAAGCGGGACATCAACCATACTGGTAATAAACAAAATAGATCTCGTCAATGATAGATCTACAATAAGTGCGATAGAAAAAAAAATCGAAGGATTATGCTCTACAATAGTCGATACTATTGCTGTCTCCGCATTGAAGGGTGATAACCTGGATAAATTGATAGATTCCATTGTTGAAAGACTTCCAGAAGGTCCAAAATTTTATCCTGATGATATGATAACGGATCGTCCCACTTCTTTCATCGCAGCAGAGATAATAAGAGAAAAAATACTTCATCTTACCCGCGAAGAGATACCCCATTCAGTCGCTGTTATCATCGAGGATATGATTGAGAGAAACAATGGTGTCCTCTACATCAGAGCCAATATAATCGTTGAAAGGGATTCGCAAAAGGGTATTATCATCGGCAAAGATGGACAAATGATAAAAAAGATAGGCATTCTATCAAGAGAAGAAATAGAATTCTTCACAAGCAAAAAAGTATTCTTGGATCTGCACGTAAAGGTTAGAAAAAACTGGCGAAATGACGACTTTTCACTTTTGAACGTCGTTGGTTTCAAAAACGAACTAAAAGATTGATTTTTTAAAAACTGATGCCAAAGAAGGTTGATACAGCCGGCTGTATGAACCCAGCAAATAGCCATGGAGATGTCGCCACACCAATCCCGCCTATCCACATGGAATGAAAGCTGATATTCTGTAGGTCCCAATCATGGAAAAATGTTATTCCTGCACCAGCGGATAAATAAAACGGGATAGGTGAAAAGATCGAAAACATGGCGGTACCATTGGCACCAGGGCCGATTCCCATTCTCCATTCTCCCAGTTCTCCAATTCGTACCTCCAAAAGATTCGCTGCTCTATATCCCCCCTGTAAACCAACTCCCAATAATCCACTGAATCCATATGAAAATCCGCCATAAATTGTATAGGAGTTTTCTTTGTGGGCCATACCGAAGGTAGCAATATCATTGAAGTTTCCAAAACCTATATAATTCTGTGAAAACAAATGATTCTCCAATGAGAATATAAAAACAATTATTATAACAAATAGGAACATCCTATAGGACTTTTTCATCGAGGTCTCCCCCCTTTACGTAATGGATTCTTCCCGAACTCTTTTCCTTTGTCATCCTGAGCGTAAGCGAAGGATCTTTCGTCGCTAACACTCCTTCGGAATGACAAGGAAAATGTCATCCCGAACGAATGTGAGGGATCTTTTATCCTCAATTGCTACTACTTCTTAGACTTTTTAAAGACTTCAACAATATCTATCTGCTATTTTTGCTTCATTGAATATCATCATCGCTACTAATTAACACTATCTTCGTAATCAAAATTCGAAAGATATTCCAAAAGAAATTTTAGATGGGTTAATCACCGTAATCGGTGAATTGAGATTATATGATGCTTCGCCGAATAAACCTAAATTACTCATTTTTATCTCTAAACCAATTGTTCCGTACAAATCAGTGCTAAAATCGAATATGTTTGACAAATTACTCAAATTGAATTCTTTGGTTAATCCCCCATAAGGTATTAAATCTCCTGCAGGTATCGCCAAAAATAATGAACCTTTCATATAAAAACCATTTGTCAAATCCTTCAACACGGAAAGATCAACACCTAAGAAACTGTTGAATGATCTTATTCCCCCACCAAGAGAAGTGATATTAAGATTTTCCATTTCTGCTCTCACGGTTAATTCAATGGGAAAAATTAGAATTGGTAACAACAAAAAGACAAATAGAGGTAAGAACTTTACCAATCTCATAGCGTAACCCCTTTCTATTTAAAAGCTTGCTGCTCGCAAAGTAATTATAAAATACTTGGTACTTAAAATGCAAATTTTCTATTTTTCCTGCAAAAACACGGCCATTTGTGTTCTGTAAATCCCTACATCTTTATCGAGTTCCAACAACACGTTTATCATGAGTTTATTGCCTTTATAATCTAAATTAATATCTCCACCGTAAAAAACGAAATTGAAAGAACCATCTGGAACATCCATTTTCAATCTTTTAATATTCGAGAATTTACGATTTTTTCCCTCGCCTATGACAAACTTTTCTGATCTGTTCGTGTTATCAAAAAAGACTTCCATTGTTGACATATAAAAACTGATAGTTGGTATCTCGAATTCAATGAAAAACCTCTCCACTACTGGATTCATTACATTCAAAAGAACTGACAATTTGAATATGTGAGAGGTGGAAGCCTCAACCTTTACCTTTCCAAAATAATTGTTCTCGTTTTCAAATTTGTACTCATACTCAGGTTCGTTTAATGTCTTGAAGATAAGCCTTAAATTCTTCAGCAAAACAAATTTCTGACTTTTCAAAGTACAACCATCACTGCTTTTCTCAAAGATCATATTCGTTTCAACGTAAGGAACGAAAATATCCATAAATTGGCCCACATCCAATTTTTCCGGATTGGTGAGTCCATTCCTTTTAACTAGAATATCCGGTCGTGTAGCAAAAAACCGGGAGATCCTGTATAAAGTATCTCCCGGTTCAACCATATATCTCCAAAGAAAGGTTTCTTTCGAAAAACTCAGAGCACTTATAAATAACATTATGATTAAAATGATGTACTTTTTCATAATCGAATCAATCGAAATATTTTCTTGCAGCAATAGTAGCCGCAATGGCTCCATCAGAAACTGCGGTTATCACCTGTCTCACTGATTTCACCCTAACATCTCCTGCAGCAAAAATCCCTTTAACGCTCGTCTCCATATCTTCATTTGTTATTATGAAACCATTCTCGTCCGTTTCAACAAAATCCTTGAATATTCCACTGTTCGGTTCCAAACCTATGAATATGAAAACTCCATCAACTGGTAATTCCTCTATCTTTCCTGTCTTAACATTTTGCAAGACAAGGGCTTCAACCTTATCATTTCCTTTTATTTCTTTAACCACCGTATCCCATATGAAATCTATCCTTGGATTTTTAAACGCTTTTTCTTGCAAACTCTTAACGGCTCTCAATTTATCCCTTCTATGGATTATAGTAACTTTCGATACTATCCTCGATAAGTATAGAGATTCATCAACTGCAGAATCTCCACCACCAATCACGACAACGTTTTTATTTGCAAAGAATGCACCATCACAAACTGCACAATATGACACACCTTTGCTTATGAATTCATCCTCACCTGGAACACCCAATTTTCTCGGTGAAGCACCCGTCGCTATTATTATCACCTTCGATTTGTATACCCTTCCATTATCAAGGTGTACAAGTTTGGAATTTTCATTATCTAACTCGAGCTTTACAACTTCCCCGTAATCAAATTCTGTTCCAAACAAATCGGCGTGTTCTTTGAATTTTTGGGCGAGTTCATTGCTATTTATTATTCCATATCCGGGGTAGTTCTCCATAACATCGGTCAGAAGAATCTGACCCCCTTCAATATTTTTTTCTACAACCAAGGTGGAAAGTCCTGCTCTTCCTGAGTAAATAGCTGCTCCCAAGCCTGCAGGACCGGCACCTATTATTATTACATCGTATTCTGTTTTCTCGGGCCCTGTTTTCTTTGCCTCGAGGTCGAAAAAAACCATCCTGCGATCACTCCTTGGAACATTTTTTACTTTTTCAATCCCTTCAATACTTCATTCAAGTAATTGGCTTCCGGAAGAGCTCCCACAAAGCTGTAATCCTCGTTAACTACTATATGTGGAACTGCCGAAACCCCAAACTTCGTTGAAAGCTCCATGAACTCATTAGCCTCTATCATCTCTCCGATTATGTTGTCGTTGACAAGTGCAAAATGATGTGCCATCAAAACAGCCCTTGGACAATAAGGACAAGTTGGAGTAACGAAAACTTGTATTCTCACCTCATGATCGATCTTTTTGAGTTGCTCAATCGTCTCAGGTGAAAGATTAGGAACAGGACCCTTTGAAAAGGTTACTATATCATCAATGAGAGTTGAAAATTCATGACCAGACGGTATACCATAGAATCTGACACCGTAATCTTTTCCATTCTCGTCGAGGATGATCAACGCCGGAACTCTTTGTACATCATACTTTTGGACCATTTCTTCATCTTTGCCGAAATCGTAAACTTCAAGTTCTATTCTTTCATCAACATCGATGAGTTCTTTCAAAAGATTCTGAGTCAGATCACAGTATTCACAGATCGATTCATCGTCGACTCTGAACAGAAGAATTTTCACTTTTTTCTGCAACTCCTCAGAGAAAATTTTTTTTAAGTCGTTTACTATCTTGCTATTTAAAAGCTTGGGCATCAAATCACTCTCCTTGTTAAATTTTTCCTATACCCTTATATGGTAACATTACAACTTGTCCAATTAATGACTGCAACGTTTCAATACCCTTAATTTTTCCAAGAAAAAGATTCCAAATCCTGTGAGAATCAAAATCAATTGGATTATTCCTATTATCTCCCTGGGTATCGACTCCGATTTACCAATGATGAAAGCCAAGAACAGAATGCTGAAGGTTTCCAAAAAGTGTGAGACTATGGATTTTATATTCCTTGGGAGTAAATACTTCAAAAAATATTCTCTTTTCGTGTAACCAAGCGACAAGAACATCACTTTATGTCTGACGTCATAACCAAAGAGTATTTTTAAGAAAAAATTCAACGTTTTCAGGTAGGTCAGCAAGCCAATTATAAATATTTCTAACGACAAAGAAGTGCGCACAGATATCACGAGCATGGATAGTCCAAACAGAGTATATATATTCACGATATCTAAGAAAGTAAAAACATCTCTTTCTTTTTTCCCTGCCAATAAATAGGCACCTGGAATTCCTAAAAAAGTAGCTATGAGAACCAAAAATAGAGAGTAGAAAAACATATCCATTAACATACCGACTCCCTAAAAAACATCAATTTTCCTCTGATTCCTGATCTTTCTTTTCTTTGAAAAGCTCCGATATTCCGGCTATACTCCCAAGTATTCCACTTGCCTCCAAAGGCAGGAATATTTTAGTTGCCTTACCATTTGCAATCTCTTTCAAAGCATCGAGATATTTAACTGCCAAAAGATCATTCGAGGGATTCCCTTCATGAATTGCACCGAAGATTTGAATTATAGCTTTTGCCTGCCCCTCAGCTTCGGCAATAAATTGATATTTTCTTGCAGCCGCAACCTTTTTAATTGCCTCAGCTTCTCCTTCAGCCTTCAAAATCGCTGCCTGCCTTTGTCCTTCAGCCCTGAGTATCTCAGATTGCTTTACACCCTCTGCTTCCAAAATTGCTGCCCTCTTTGTTCTCTCAGCTTTCATCTGCCTACTCATAGCTTCCATAATGTCATTTGGTGGATCTATTTTCTTTATTTCCACTCTCGTTACCTTCACACCCCATTTGTCAGTTGCTTCATCTAAAACTTCTCTTAATTTCGCATTTATGGCTTCCCTCGATGTTAGGGTCTGGTCAAGCTCGAGTTCACCGATTACATTTCTCAAATTGGTTTGAGCAAGTTTCACAGCCGCGGTTTGGAAGCTACCAACATTATATATCACTCTAAACGCATCGGTTATTTCATAATATATCACAGCATCTACCGTAACGACCACATTGTCTTTTGTTATGACTTCTTGCGGTGGAACATCTATAACCATCTCACGCATATCTACTTTTATCATTCTGTCAAAAAACGGGATTATAAAATGTAATCCGGATTTAACCTCTTTTTTGAATTTTCCCAATCTTTCTATCAAACCTCGTTCATATGGTCTGACAATTCTTATACCACTCGCAGCTATTACGAGTATAAAAAAGGCTATTATTCCCCAAAAAATCAGCATGCTCACTCTCCCCCCTCCTTTAGAGGTTCTACGATCAAAGTCGTTCCCTCCAACTTCAAAATTTTGACTCTCGAATCCTTACGTATCACTCCCTCAAAATTCGAGACAGCTCTCCATTCTTCAGAACCAACCTTGACTATTCCAAAGCTACCGGGTTTTATCTCCTTGGTTACCCTACCTACTTGCCCAATGATTTCATCCACATTTATCTCTTTTTCAGAAGATCCAACAAATTTCTTGGCAAACGGTCTGGTTAAAGCAACCAAGATCCCAGAAACGAGAACAAAAGTAACCGTTTGAAACAAAATGGAGAAGTCAAAGTACGCAAGCACTGAAGCTGCAAATGCTCCAAGACCAAACCAAAATATGAAAAACGTGGGAGTGACGATCTCTATCACGGTTAGAATGACACCCAATATGACCCACGTTAGGAAGGCATTGAACATATTATCGCCTCCTAATATTTTTAACGGACCCAAATCTTACCTGGATACACATAATCCAAACTAACATCACTCAACTGTGAGCCGGCCTTTCTAATTATTTTATCAACAACTGATTCATACCTACTCGATATATGATACAATACAGCATTTTTGACTCTGGTTTTTTCAATCAGTTCCAAAACTTCTTCCAGCGATGCGTGAATCTCTCCCTTTCTATCTTTTTTACTCAAGAAGGTGCATTCATGCAACAGAAAATCAGTACCCTCGACGACTTCGGGACTCAATGCCATTGTATCGCCACTTATAGTGAGAATCTTCTTCTCGTACGTGTACGTCAAATGATCCCTACCCATTTTATTCATTAAAGCTATTATTTTCTCCTTTGGTAAACATAAAAACTCTTTTCTGAGTTTTCTTCTCTCTTCAATAATATTGTAACCAAAAGCTGGTTCACTCAACGTGTGTCTAACTTGAAAGGTTACTACAAACCTTTTGGTATTGCCATTGTCTTTTACGAGTATTCTTTCACCAACACCTATTGGAAAAAACTCCAATTCGTACTTCAATTCTGAGTTCACTTTTTTTATGAAATTTGAGTACTCCCTTATTGCATTACTGCCCTTTGGAAAATAAATCTCCAGTCTCTTTTCTCGATCACCCATCGCATTATTTCTGGAATTGATGATCCCCCAAAGTCCTGCAATATGATCAGCATGTCCGTGAGTCAGAAATATTCTCTTTATTGCGAATATCTTATTCCCCATGTACGAACTGATACCTTCACCTGCATCAAACAAAAGCCTATCCGGTGAATAGTATATCCACGTCGAAAACAAGGCCTTCGAATATATCATTAATTGCAATAATTATCCCTCCGAAACTATCTCGATCTTTATCTTCCCTTTCACTCCTCCAGGAAGCCTGATTCCCACCTCGTAAGTCCCAAGTTCTTTTATGTGTTCATCCAATTCTATATTCTTTTTATCGAATTCATCCCCTATTTCCTTTGAAATAGCCTCTGCAATGTTTGCTGAAGTCACAGCACCATAGAGCTTTCCACTTGATCCAGCCTTTGCCTTTATGATTATTTTTTTCTTTGAAAGATCCTTCAATTTGTTTTCATTTTCTTCTTTGAGTTTTTCAAATCTCCTCTGTTGTAGTTTCTTTTCCTTCTCGTAATGTTTCAAGTCCCCCTCTTTCAACTCTTTTGCAAGACCACGAGGTATCAAAAAATTTCTCGCATAACCGTTGGATACTTCCTTTATTTCGCCCTTTTTACCCAACTTCGCTACATCAGTCAAAAGTATTATCTTCACTTACATCACCCCATAAAACAGAGGGGACATTGTCCCCTCAATCTTTTGTGTATGGTAATAAAGCCATCTGTCTTGCTCTTTTTATAGCTATTTTAACCATCCTCTGATGTTTTGCACAATTACCGTTCGTTCTCCTCGGAATGATTTTACCTTTATCCGTTAAGAATTCTCTCAACAACTTGATGTCTTTATAATCAACATATTCTACCTTTCTTGAGCAGAGCCTGCATTTTCTCACTCTCCTTCTTTCTCTCAAAACAAGCTCCTCCTTTCAAGCTAAATTTTTCAAAAATGAACATCAAAATGGCACTTCATCACTATCATCGGAGTCAATATCATCGTTATCGACATTATCATCGAAAAGATCGATATCTTCTTCGAAAGTGTCCGTACCATTCGTATTCGTCTCTTCTTTTGGTTTTGGTTCCATAAACTGGATATTGTTAGCAACTATCTCCGTTGTTGTCCTGTATTCTCCGGATTGAGTCTGCCAACTCCTTATCCTCAGTGATCCTTCAACTAAGATCAACCTTCCCTTTGACAGGTATGTTCCAACAAACTCTGCAAGCCTACCGAAAGACACTATTCTTATAAAATCCGCAGTTTGAGAATCCTGAGATGCCCCTCCATTATAGTTTCTGTTAACAGCAAGAGTAAACACACTCACTTGGGTGCCATTGGGTGTGAACCTTATCTCGGGATCCCTGGTCAAGCGTCCAACAAGGATTACTTTGTTAAAACTGGACATCAAAAATCACTCCTGAGAATTTTCTGAGTCACTATCATCGGTAGCAACCGTCTCCTCGACGACTTTCGTTTCTGTCTCAGGGACCTTCTCCTCTACTCTTTCCTTTACCTCGGCAGTACCTTCTTTTTTATTTATCTTCTTTTCCTTCTTTTCAAGATCTTCCCTTCTGAACGTTTGCCATCTGAATATTTCCTGAGTGATGTGATAGAAACTCTCTAATTGATTCACTTTTTCTGGAGAAGCCCTGAAGATTATGATAGTGTAATCACCTTCTGTGAATTTCTTCACCCTGAACGCAAGTTTTCTGATTCCCCAACGAGTTACATCCTCAATCTTACCTTCAACTCTCTCCTGAATGAAGTTTTTAACCTTCTCCACAACGTTTTCTCTTTCTTCTTCATCGAGGTTTGGAACAACGATGAACATAGTTTCATAAATTCTCTCCACTAAAAGCACCTCCTCCCACGGACTTATTATGGCTTTGCCTTCAAGACAAAGCGGGATTTATTTCTCGCC
>Ga0136651_10001133_pt1 | contig 14702 bp, 12 predicted proteins | sample Mar14236cmmetaG_FD_94867 | JGI IMG/M metagenome (GOLD analysis project Ga0136651, IMG submission 94867) | Marine hydrothermal vent microbial communities from Guaymas Basin, Gulf of California to study Microbial Dark Matter (Phase II) - Marker... ...
GTCTTGAGAGTCAAGGAAAGAAAAGGAAAGATCTTTGTAATCTTGGATGCCGGTATGAATGATCTGATAAGGCCCGCATTGTATTCAGCTTATCATGAAATAATACCTTTGAATGATGAAACAGAGGAGTGCACAGTAGATGTTGTGGGACCTCTGTGTGAGGATGGCGATTTTCTGGCGAGAGATAGAAAGATGAGAAAAGTGAAAACAGGTGATTTGGTGATTGTTGAGAACGTTGGAGCGTATGGATTTTCAATGTCGTCGAATTACAACGCACGCTTGAGAGCAGCGGAGGTGTTGATCAATGGAGGGGATATTAGACTTATAAGAAAGAGGGAAACATTCGAAGATCTCATCAAGAATCAAATTATATGAAAAGATTTAGGAATAACTCGGGGGGAAGTTGAAAAATTTTTTGAGAGATAAAAGGGCAGGGGGTGATTAAAATAAAATACTTGGCAATCGTCCTAATGGTATTGTTGATCTCTGTGTTGGTAATTGGAGCTGAGTTTTCGCGTTTCATACTATCTGATTCTGAAGTAAGTGAGACAATCGGTAAATTTTTGATACAGAAAACCGGCTCCCAGTTGGCTATGATAATATTTCCAAATATCAAGAAAATCAACAGTGTCAATTCCAAAGATGTATTAGTAGGAGAAATCAGAAAACTGGGAAATATCAGAGTGATAAAACTCAGCGGTAAAGAAATAAAGGAAATACTCGAGGATGTTGGCCGATCTTTCAGTTACAATGGTATGCACTTCGAAATCAATGATGGTATATTCGCGATCTTGGAAGGAATTGAATACGTGATAGATTTAACCAAATTGGATGGTGAAAAGGTTGTTTTCCTTAAAAACTCAGATGGTTCGAATGTCAAACCTGATCAAGAATTCAAGGTAGCTGTACTTGGACCCATATTTGAAGACAAGGAGATTATAGAGGACTTTGGAGATATAAATCAATATTTTGAAAATGGCGAAATAACAGATCCAGAGCCAGATATGAACTGGCAAGTCTATTTTAAACCCTTCTTCTTCAGTTATACCATAAGACCTGGGGATACCTTGTGGAAACTATCGAAAAGGTTTCATACGACGATACCAACAATAGTTTACTTCAATGATTGGATCAAAGATCCAGATTTAATATACGCTTTCTGGAATCTGAGAATTCATGTAGGAAAGTGGAAATGAAAGTTTCTGATCAATCTGAATTGGTTGATGTTGAAATCAGTGAGTCCAAGATTCCTTGAAGGACCTCGAGTTTTTCTTGACCCATTACAATTATCTCTAAGTCACTGTTTTTGGTGGACACTATGTTAAAGTCTTTTGGAATACTCGTAATATCTTTCAATGATGATTTTAGTTTCTTTGAATGTTCAATTATTATAACAACCAACTTGTGTTTATTATAGGTTTCACCCGTTACAAAGGTAACTTTCATGTCCTTTATCGATAAACGGTTGATCATAAATGCCTTGAACAATGATATGGCCTTCTGAACGTATTTGGCTGAGATATCTTCCTGCGTTTCTTTTTTGCTTATTTCTAATCCTTTTGCATACTTATCTACTTGAAAATCAAAAGTTTCTTCATCAATGTTTTGTACATTATCGTATATTAAAACGGTTCTTATGTTTGGAACCGTTCTCTCTATCTTAATGATCTGCCATTCATCTTTGGTCACCATGAAATCGTAGAGCTGATCTTCATGATTGATTTTCAATTCGTATAAATCTCCATTGTTTCCGGTTGTATCAAAACTTACTATTTCATACTTTCCGGAGTTCAAGATATTCATCAATAGATCCTCAAGATCATTTATGGAGACGGAAGGTTTTACTAAAACACCATTATTCCAAACAAAACATCCTTTATCATTTCTTAACCACACAACAGCCTCTGGGAATTTGACTTTCACGAGTTTCTCAAATCCGTTTCGATAAATCTCCTCATATCTGTACCTGTTTTTTAAACCGTTCTCAGTGACAGTACGGATACCATAGATTATTTGACTTTTGTATGACTCCAAAACTTTCTCTATAACTTCTTCAGCAGTGAAAAGCGCAAAAACACTTATCGAGACCGTAACTATAACCAAGAATAACAAAACTTTTCTCATTCCATACACCTCATTATAGATCTGCTACGTTGATGAAACATTGATTAAAAGCTGTCGTTCACCAATTTTATTTTTTCCAAGAGATTGTCAACACTGTTTTCAACATATGTGGAAGTGCTTTGAGATAACATTTCAATACCTTTTTCAAATATCTTTGCATAGTAGTTTTGTGTGGAGGAAGTATTGAAATAACTTTGAAGTAAAAATACACCAAAGAACACACTTACCGTTGCCAGAGCCATTCTGTAAGGTAGAAATTTCTTGTTTCGTATTTTCTTCATCACTTTCTTTTTGTTACTAACACTGGGATGGTAAGAGGTCCTTATCTTCTCAACAGATATAAAGATTTGATAATTTTTCAAGAAATCCTGGCAAAAATCACAACTCTCAACGTGTTTCTTAAAGTGATGTTCTTCTTCCTCCGTCATTTCACCATCCAAATACTTCATACAAAGTTCTTCACATGATTCCTTCATAAATTAACCTCCTCAACACCACATATCATATCAGATCCTTTATCAACTCACTCAATCTCTTTCTTGCGTAGTGCAGACGACTCTTCACTGTTCCCACCGGCTTGTTGATTATATGAGCAATTTCATCGTAACTCAACCCTTCTATATCTCTCAGTTTTATTAACAATCTGTCTTCTTCTGATAATTTATCCATCGCACCTTCCAAAGCTTCCAACGTTAATTCCGATATCATACTCTCAACAGGACTACTGCTACTCTTTGGTTCTATATAAGGAACTTCCTCACTATCAAAATCAGTTAAAATTTCTTTATGCTTTTTGTATTTTCCCATCATATCTTTACAAACGTTGACCGCTATCCTGTAGATCCAAGTTGATAATGACGAATCTCCCCTGAATTTCTTAATGCCTTTATAGACCCTTACGAACACTTCTTGGATAACATCACTCACGTCATCTATCCCAAGATAGGATTTTGCTATCCCCGCTATCATGGGGACGTATTTGTCATACAGTTTGCTATATGCCCATTCCTCTCTTCTTTTAAGTGCTTTAACAAACTTTTCCTCATCTTTGTTTACTCCCAAACTTATTCACCCTACTCAATTCATTTGACTACCAAAGGTGGCAATTGTTCAATTGGATTATAACAGATCATCCCGATTCATTAAATTTTATCATATTAAAGAAGTGGATTCTTTTGATTGGATCTGGAAAATGATTTACAATAAAAGTAAAATAAAAAATTAGAGAGAGGATTGAAATTGGTAAATTCAGATTCTTTCAAAAAGGATAAGATGTTTTATAAATTCTCCTTGTATGGATTTCTAAAAAACCAGAGGTTCTTTGATCCTTTTTTGATCCTGTTTTTCAGAGAAGTAGGATTATCTTTTCTTCAGATAGGCGTGCTTTTAGCGGTAAGAGATATAACTACCAACATCTTTGAGATTCCAACAGGAATGTTCGCGGATATTTTTGGAAGAAGAAGATCGATGTTGATGTCTTTTTCCGCGTACATATTGTCTTTTTTGATATTCTTCTTCTTCCCAAATTATTATCTTTACATGATAGCAATGATCCTGTTTGCTTTAGGAGAAGCATTCAGAAGTGGAACCCACAAAGCTATGATCTTTGAATACCTAAGAATTAAAAATTGGGAAAAACATAAAGTTGAATATTACGGTAATACCCGTGCTGCTTCTCAATTTGGATCGGCTATATCCTCTTTGATCGCAGCGGCTTTGGTATTCTACAACGGGAGTTATAGGATAGTGTTCTTAGCGTCTATAATACCCTACGTACTCAATTTAATAAATCTCGCGACTTATCCAAAGGAATTGGATAATCCACCATCACAAGATTCAACCGCAAAGAGGAAAATGGAGCTGAATTCTAAGGTAAAATCGACTTTTAAAGATTTTGTGTATATGTTCAAAAATCCATCGTCTTTAAAACCTATCTTGAATTCGTCTGTTTTTGATTCTTTCTTCAAAATAACCAAAGAATATCTTCAGCCCATCGTCAAAGAGTTCGCTTTGTTACTTCCAATAATGGTTGGTTTGAGTGGCACTAAAAGGGTTTCTGTGATCGTAGGGATAATATATTTCTTTTTGTACCTCTTGACAAGTTATTCTTCGAAGAACTCATCAAAATTTTCTAAAAAGTTCAAAGACCTTTCACATGCGATCAATTTAACTTATCTTTTTGGTGGCATCTTTTTGTTGCTCGCCGGAATAACCACCGCATTTAAGTTAAACATGTTTGCCATAATTCTGTTCATCCTGTTCTACATGTTGGAGAATGTTAGACGTCCTATGAATGTATCCTTGATAAGTGAGAGAATACCCCACCGAACCATGGCAACGGGACTTTCAGTTGAATCACAGTTGACCACCACACTCAAAGCGATTATAGCCATAGGGATCGGGGCACTTGCCGACAAGTTGGGAATTGGTGTGAGCTTGTTGATAGCAGGAATGTGTATGCTTTCACTCTATATATTTGTGAAAATAGATTGAGTTTACGTTTCTGACCTTTTGGTAATCAAAAATCGAGTAATCTATAAAACTCACATGTTTCGTTTTTATACAATCCCTCAACTCCAAGAGGTATCCTGATCATTCCGTCCGCTCTTCTGATAGTGCTTATAAGCCCAGAATCTCCAAGTATAGGGGTCGCAAAGAGATTTCTGTTTTCTCTATAAAGTTTCACCATAACGAAGCGTTCCCTTCCTTGGGATGCTGGAACATTTGTATCTATTTTCACGTAAAACTCTGGTTTTGGGAAAACGTCTTTTTCACCAGATAGTTTTTTGAGGATTGGGATTAGGAACAACGTGGTACTCGAAACGAAGGAAGTTGGATTTCCAGGAAGTCCTATCAGGACTTTATTTTTACTCAATCCAAAAACAGTCGGTTTACCAGGTTTTATCAATACACCATGATATATCACTTCACCAACCTCAGAAAAGGCCGCCATTGTGTAATCACGGGTGCCTAAGGAACTTCCACCACATGTGATAACAACATCATGATTTTTCAAGGCAAATTTTATTATTTCAAGAAGTTTCACATAATCATCCTTTACGTGCCCCAATCTAATAGCCTCGAATCCTTGATTCTTCAAATAGTTAGCCAAAAAGTACGTGTTGGAATCCCTGATTTGATATTTTACCTTTTTCTTTTCCCACGGCTCAATGATTTCATCACCGGTGGAAATGATACCGATTCTAACTTTTTTGAAGACCTTAATTTCCATTTTTCCTATTGCAAGGAGACTGTGGATATCCCTATCGTTCAATCTTTTTCCTTTTTCTATGATAGTCTCTCCAACTTTTACATCTTCATCTTCTCTTAGAATGTTCTCCCATGGTGAAACGGTTTTGTAAACTTCCACGAATTCTCCAATCTCTTTTGTGTTTTCAACCATTACAACAGCGTTTGCTCCTTTTGGAATAGTACCACCCGTTGCTACCCTAATTGCTTCACCACTGTTCAGGGTTATCGATGGTTCTTCTCCTATCTTTATTTCACCTATCACTTTGAGAAAAGCTGGCATTTCCATAGAGGCACCAAAAGTTTCTTCTGCCTTTACTGCATAACCATCGACATTTGAACGATAAAAACCTGGGAGGTTCTCATCCGAAACCACATCTTCTGAACAAACACGGTTCACAGCTTCAAAAACGCTTATACTCTCAACATCAAATATTGGTTTCAATTTCGAGATATATTCACTATAAACTTCTTCTCTGGAAACGAATTTCAAAAATTCACCCATTTTTTCACTCCTTGGTGTTGTTTTATGAACAAATTGATTTTTCAATTTGACCTTCTCCCCTCACTTTAGTGAGGGGATTCCCACTTCACAGATGGAATATTCTACGTATGGTAGATTATTTAAGAGTTTGTTTAGTACCTCAACCTCCATCTCCACGGGCATAGATATTTCACCCTCGGATCGGTCCAATTCGAGGAATTATTTTTAATTCATAGGTCATTGGAATTAAATTTATCCAAATTCGATCTTTTAAACACATTATCACCCATTAAATTTTATCATCCAAATTCATTTAAAAACGTCTGTATCTCCGTATTGAAATACGAGTTTTTAGACGTTAGGGGATTATAAACAAAGTAAATCTGATGCTTTCTAATTTGGAATGTTAAAAATTTAAGTGTTAAAATTAAAATAGAGTGTTTTATTCCGCTTCATTAATGATGATAGTGTTAACTAATAGTGATGATGATATACGATAAATCAGAAATAGCAGATGAATATTATTGAAGTCTTTGAAAAGTATAAAAAGTAATAGCAATTTGGGATAAAAGATCCCTCACATTCGTTCGGGATGACATTTTCCTTGTCATTCCGAAGGAGCGTTAGTGACGAGGAATCTTATCCTAACAAGCAATAAGTTTTTTAATCAATACTTTTAATTAACAGAATCTTAATGATTCAGGTGGGCTGAGATAATGATGTTCGAGAGAAAAATTTTCGATGATATCAATCAGATTTATGATTACTTAGAAGAGAATTACGGTAGAGAGTGGTATGTGGATTATCTCGCTGATATTAAAAAGCTTAAGAATGGAAAGTATGAAGTTAGAATATACAAAACGTCGGATTTTCATCTTGAGGATAAGTTGGATATAGATCCAGAGGAATTGGAGCAAATACTTTCCTATGAGATAACCCAAGGTTCTGAAAAAGTCGAAACAGAGGAATATATGGAACCATTAATATTCGTGAATGTTTCTGAGGACGAAATGCTTGCGAGTATAACAATAATACCTGGATTAAAAAAGGAGCTTCCAGCAAAGGAAGAAGTCATAGAAATATTGAAAGAAAATGGCGTAGTCATGGGTATAGATGAAAAAGTTATAGAAGAAGCTTTGGAGGAGAAGAAAATATTCTCATCTATAATTGTCGCCAAGGGTAAAAAGCCGGAACCTTCAATGGATGCAAAACTTGATGTAAAGTTTCAGAGTGGTTCGCATTTAAAAACCCAACCTGAATGTGAGGAATTTAAAAAGATTATAAAATGTTGCGATAAACTCGTGGTTTTGGCTGAAAAGATTCCGCCAATTGAGGGAAAAGATGGTTACACGGTTACTGGAAAGATATTGAAAGCGAGGAAACCAAAAGATTTGAATCTGTATGATTATCTCGGCGAAAACGTTGAATTATCTGAGGATGGAACAAAAATAATCTCAAAAATAGCTGGTGAACCTTATATAGACCGTTGGGGCAAAATATCGGTAAGAAATGTTTTGTTTGTAGAAGGAGATCTGAAAGAAGTTGGAAATATAGATTTTCCGGGTACAGTTGTAATAGAAGGAAACGCAGAAGGTTTATATGAAATAAAAACAAAAGGTGATTTGGTTATAAGGGGAGTTGTTGGAGGGGTAACCATAAAATCTGAGGGAAATATTGTTATAGAAAAAGGTATTTTTGGAAGATCCAAGGGTGGAATCGAATGTGGAAAAGATTTTAGAGCATCTTATATAAACAATTCTACAGTTAAATGTGCCGGAAACATATTTGTTGATGATTACATAATGGATTCTATAGTTTTGGCTAAAGGATCGATAGTAGTCAATGGAAGAGGCATAATCGTTGGAGGAAAAATTTTCGCCGGCGAGAACATATCTTGTAATACAATAGGCAGTTCTTTTGGAACAATTACACGGGTTGGTTGTGGAATCGATTATGAAAAAACGTTGAAACTCGTGGAGTTAGAAAACGAACTTGAGAGTATTATCATGAAGTTATCAACAGCGATCAAGCTGATATTGAAATTCGAAAAGATCGTGTCTTCTTTATCCAATCAAGAGAATAGAAAGTACATAATCATATTACGAAAATTGAACGAAAGGAAAATGGATCTACAAAAAAAGATAAAGACCTTAAGGGACAAAATAAGGTCTCTCAATAAGGAAATAATGATTGAAAATTTGAAGATCAGAAATAGAATCTTAGTTTTCAAGAATTGCCGTGAAGCGGTTGTACAAATTGGGGGCCATATTTTAAAAGTCATTAAGGAAACAGGTCCAGGTTTTTTCGAACTTGATCATATAAAAAATGAAATTGTGTTCAGGGGTAAAAATATGTGAATTTCTTGTGAAATATTTTGTTTTTAAACAAGAAACATCATGTTTCTTGAAACTCTTTTTTTACTTGTGTATAATTAACTGAGATGTTTGAGGAATACAATGAGAAAAGGAGGTAGAATAGATGTCTAAAAAATGTTATGTATGTGGTAAAGGTCCTTCAACTGGCAATCATGTGAGCCATTCCAATAAGAAGACTAAGAGGCGTTGGAAACCCAACCTCCAAAGAGTCAAGATCGAGATTGATGGCCAGATAAAAAGAGTGAGGGTCTGCACGGATTGTTTGAAAAGTGGGAAAGTAGTAAGAGCAATATAGCGCGGGAGATAAACCGCGCTTTCTTTCTCGCCTTTTGCGTATTTCTTCCATCGAGGAAGTGTGAAATTTGGAAAGAATAAAGGTGTACAATTTCAGATATTCATCATGGGTCAGATGGCTGTGGTTTTTGATAATGATTTCCCTCCTGTTGTTCCTTCAATATATTTACCCAACCAACAATAAATTCCTCATATGGATTACTTTGTTTCTTATTTTTCTCACTGCTTTCAGATTCTACAGAGTCTTGAGTTACAGAATTGTCGTGGATCTTGAGAATTCTCAAATTAAAATAGGAAAAAGGATTATTCCATTGAGAATACGTAACATGAGTTCCTATACAGATCTTTTAGGATTCAACAAACTCACCGTAGAATTTGAAAATGAGATAATAACTGTGAGTTCTTCGCTGGAAGATTTTGAATTTTTTGGAGAACTCCTACAAAAACAATGGGAGGAAGAACAAATTGAAAAGCAGAGGCACCTGGATAGAGATTGATACGAACGCCTATCTCCACAACCTTGAGTATTTCTCAAACCTCCTTTTTCCAACGAAGGTTATGCCTGTATTGAAGGCGAACGCATATGGTCATGGTGCAAAAGTGCTCGCCAAAAAAGTTGAAGAAATCGGTTTAGATTACATAGCCGTTGCATTCCTTGAAGAAGCTTTGGAATTGAGAGAGAGTGGTGTGAAGATTCCTATATTGGTTTTCAATTACTTTTCAGAGAAATACGTTGATTATTTTGTGAAAAACGATATTACAGCCACTATATATTGTCATGAACAATATAAAAGCCTTGAAAGCGAATTAAGGAAAAAGAACATGAAGTTGAGGGTTCATATAAATGTCGATACAGGAATGGGAAGACTCGGCTATAAAGTAGATAAAGCGTTGGAACTTTTTGAAATGATCTATCGATCACCTTATTTCGATTTGGAGGGTGTATACACACATTTTTCAGATGCTGATAATATCGGTAGTGGATTCACAATGGAACAAAATGAAAGATTCAAGAGTTTTTTAAATGAATTACCTGAGAAACCAAAGATAATCCACAATTGTAACAGTGCGGCTAGTATCTTCTTCAGAGAGTTCAAAATGGATTATTCCAGGATAGGTATAGCAAGTTACGGCTTGCAGCCTTCTAATGCGAAAAAGGATGAAAACATAGAACCTGTGTTATCATGGTACAGTGTGGTATCATTTGTTAAAGAAATATCCCCGGGTGATACCATCAGTTACGGTAGGACATTCATTGCCAAAAGCAAGATGAAGGTCGCAACGATACCTGTTGGATATGCCGATGGATATCCAAGAGATCTGAGTAATAAAGGCTATGTTTTGATAAAAGGAAAAAAGTGTAAGATACTTGGTAGGGTTTGTATGGATCAATTCGTGGTTGATGTGAGCCATGTAAAGGATATAGAAATAGGCGATCAGGTTGTTTTGATTGGAAGACAAGATGGAAGTAAAATAAGTGCTGAGGAATTGGCTAAATTAATTGGTACTATAAACTATGAAATAGTGTGTAGAATAACCAGCAGGGTACCACGAGTGTATCTTTGATTGGAGGAGAGATCAGTGAAGATAGGTGATATACTGAACAGTAAAGCTAATTTGAATAACAATAAAAAGGATAACTATAAATATATATCCGAATTGAAAAAGGACGATGAGATTGTTTCAATATACAGAATTGCAAGCAAGAGAATGCAAGTTTCAAAGGATGGTAAAAAGTTCTTGTTGTTAACGTTGAGTGATAAAACTGGTGTTATAAGAGCTATTGATTGGCATAATGCGGAATTAAACGACAACAAAGTTTCCGTTGGAGACGTGGTGAAGGTGGAAGGAAAAATCGTCATTTTCGAAAATAGGCTCCAACTTAACATATCCAAAAATTCGATGTTGAGGGTATTGGATGAGTCAGAATACGATCATGAGAGATTCATAGAAACCTCTAAAAGAGATATAGAAAAGATGTATCAGGAATTAGTCGGCATAATAAAGAACATAAAAAACAAATACTTGAAATCCTTATTAGAGAGAATATTTGTTCAAGACAGAAATTTTCTCGAACTGTTTCTCAAAGCCCCAGCGGCAGTTTCAATTCACCATGTGTACAAAGGTGGTCTTTTGGAGCATACATTGGATGTCGTTGAAGTATGTTCGAAAGTAGCAGAAAAATATTCGGAGGTAATAGATTCGGATCTTCTAATAACTGGAGCTATACTACATGATATTGGAAAAGCTTATGAATACGAGATAACATCGTCGGGAATCAATGTTACTGATAAAGGTGAACTTTTAGGACATATCTCGATAGGTGTCAATATCGTGGAAGGAGTCGTGAAAGAAATAAAAGGTTTTCCAGAGGAACTTTTAATAGAAGTGAAACACATGATTCTGTCGCATCATGGAGAATTCGAATGGGGCTCTCCAGTGCTCCCAAAGACTCCTGAAGCACTGGTTCTACACATGATAGATAATTTAGATGCGAAGATCTCTCAATTTCTGAGATTAACGGAAAAAGGTGAACCCGGAGGTTGGAGCGAATACGATAGAAGACTTGGGAGAAGAATAATGATTCGGGGTGAAAGAAAATGAAAATAAGATTTGGAACTTCTGGTTGGAGAGGAATAATAGCCGAAGATTTCACAGTTGACAATTTGAAAAGACTTTCTCAAGCGATAGCAAATTATCTTAAAGATGTATCTGATAATCCCAAAATCGTCATTGGTTACGATACGAGGTTTATGACGGAGTACTTTGCCCAAATCGTGAGAAAAGTAATGAATGGTAATGAAATAGAAGTACTCATGTGTGAAAATCCAACGCCAACACCCGTTATTTCCTTTTACATCATCTCAAAGGGATTAGATGGTGGTATAAACTTAACCGCTTCTCACAATCCACCTCAGTACCTTGGATTGAAGTTCAATCCTGGTAATGGAGCACCTGCACCCATCGAGGTCACAAAAAAGATAGAGGAAATAGTTAAGGATATAGAACTGTCCGATGTAAAAGAAGCAGATGGATTAATGAGTGAGTTGTTCGAGGTTGTAAATCCATCGAAAGAATATTTTGAATATCTATCAAATAGAGTGAATTTTGAGATTATAAGATCCAAAAGATTAAAAGTGGTAGCAGATATGATGTATGGGACTGCGATTGGATATTTAAATAATTTACTTTTGGAGAACACAGAAAATCCAGTGATACTACATGATTATAGAGATCCTTATTTTGGTGGCTATAGACCGGAACCGAATGAAAGAAGAATGGGAGAGATTAGAGAAATTATCAAATCCAAGGATCTACATTGCGGTTTGGCAGTTGATGGTGATGCTGACAGATTCGGTGTTGTTGACGACAGGGGAGATTTCATACCACCAAATGAATTCATAGGATTGGTTGCTTATCATCTCTACAAAAACAAAAATCTTAAGGGACCTTCAGCACGAAGCATAGCGACATCGCATCTATTGGATGAAATAACCAACTCATTCGGATACGAAACGTTGGAAACACCGGTTGGCTTCAAATACCTTGGAGAGCTTCTATTAGAAAAAAACATCGTTGTAGGTGGAGAAGAAAGCGGCGGATTGACGATCCAATCTCATGTACCAGAGAAGGACGGTATATTGGCTTGTATGCTTGCTTTGGAAATGTTGGCATACAGTGATAAACTATTGAGTGAGCTCAGAGAAGAAATTAAAGAGAAATACGGTAGATTTTTAGATAGAAGACTCGATGTAAAACTCGAATCCACTGAAGAAAAAAATAAGTACATGCTTGAATTTGAAAAGTTACCCGAGAAGGTAAAATCAAAGAAGATGAAAGAGAGAAAAGACATTGATGGCATACAATATATATTCGAGGGTAAACATAATTGGGTTCTTGCCCGTCCTTCGGGTACTGAACCAGTAGTACGAATATACATCGAAGCTACGGATGATGAGTTTTTCAATGAAGTCGTACAAGAGGTGAAAAATCTGATATGAATAAAAAAACATCAACTGTTTCAGCCAAGAATGGAAAAAAATTAGTCATAGTGGAATCTCCTGCAAAGGCCAAGACAATACAGAAATACCTTGGTGGTTCGTATAAAGTTGTATCTTCAATGGGCCATATTCGAGATCTTCCAACGAAGAGCTTTGGAGTTAACATAGAGAAAGGATTCAAGCCTGTTTTCACTATAATAAAGGGAAAGAAAAAGCTCGTAGAAGACATAAAAAAAATGGCCAAGGGTTCTAAAGTGCTTTTAGCGTCGGATTTGGATAGAGAGGGTGAAGCAATAGCTTGGCATCTTGCTCAAATATTGAATTTAAGTATGAACGAGAACAACAGGGTGATTTTCAATGAAATAACCAGAGATGTAATCCGAAAAGCAATTGAGAATCCGAGAAAGATTGACATAAACAAAGTAAACGCTCAGCTCGCTCGAAGAATATTGGATAGGATTGTGGGGTACAAAATATCACCATTACTGTGGAAAATATTGAAATCGGGCCTAAGTGCTGGACGTGTTCAGTCGGTTGCTCTGAGGTTCATATGCGAGTTGGAGGAAGAGATCAAGAAGTTCGTTCCAAAAGAATATTGGAGAATATATGGAATAAAGAACGAAAATAGGATTTACTTATCAAAGATGAATAATAAAAAATTTGATCCTTTGAAACTCGGAATCACCCGTGAAAAGGCTGAAGAAATAATCAAAGAACTTAAGGAACGAAAATTTTTCATAAGTGATATTAAAGAAAAAATATCAAAGAAATCTCCTCCTTCTCCGTACATAACCAGTACGTTGCAACAAGATGCCGCGACTAAATTGGGATTCTCTGTGGCTAAGACGATGAAAATAGCTCAGGACTTATACGAAGGTGTTGAAACACCTGATGGGAACGTGGCTTTCATAACTTACATGAGAACAGATTCGACGAGAGTATCAGAGGAAGCAGCAAAGAAAGCAAAGGAGTTCATAAAAGAAAAATTCGGTGATGATTATACATCTAAAGGTTCAAAACGAGCTAACACCAAAAAGAATGCCAATATACAAGATGCACATGAAGCCATCAGACCAACTTACATTACTAAAACACCAGATGAAGTTAAAGACATCCTCAAAGGTGATCATTGGAGATTGTATAAACTAATATGGGAAAGATTTTTGGCATCACAGATGACACCTTCAAGATACAAGGTGAAAACTATTCAAATATCGAGTGATGATGGAAAATATATTTTTGTTGTAGAGAAAAGTGAGAGAATTTTCGAAGGTTTTGAAGCTGTTTATAGAATATCAAATGCTTCAGATACTTTCGGTTTTGAAGGTTTTGAAAAGGGTGGAGTTTTCAAATTTGATGAATTCAAGAGTGAACAGAAATTCACAGAGCCTCCTACAAGATACACCGAAGCTTCTCTCGTTAGAAAACTCGAAAAAGAAGGTATAGGGCGTCCAAGCACCTATGCAACTATAATAAACACACTGTTTGAGAGAAAATATGTGATAAGAAGAAAAAGATTCTTGGTTCCTACATTCATTGGTTTTTTGGTTAATGAGTTCCTCATCAAAAACTTTCCGAAGATAGTTGAAAGTAAGTTCACCGCTATTATGGAAGATGAACTCGATGAGGTAGAAAATGGTAAAAAGAGTTGGAAAGAAGTCTTGGAAGAATTTTATAAAGAGTTTGAGAAGGACTTTTCTGAGATATCTCAAAAAATAAGCAGTGGAAAATACGATCTGGAATTTGTAACCGATATGGAATGTGAAAATTGCAAAGTACCGATGAAATTAAAATTTGGAAGGTTCGGTAGCTATTTGAAATGTGATTCTTGTGGAAAAACACTCTCGACGAAAAACGAGGAAAACTTTTACATCGAAAAGGATATTCTACACGTTAAAGAAGCAATAGAAGCGTTTAAAGAGGAAGAACTGGATGAAAAGTGTCCAAAATGTGGAGCATCGTTGGTTGTAAGAAAGGGAAAATATGGAAAATTCATAGGTTGTTCGAGGTATCCGGCATGTGATTATACAAGACCTATAGTTGAATACGCTAGGGGTAATTGTCCAAAATGTGGTGGAAAAGTTCAAATAAAGAGATCTCAAAAGGGAAAGACATATTACATATGCGAGAACAACTTGGAGAAAAAAGAATGTGATTTCATAAGTTGGTATGAAC
>Ga0136651_10001134_pt1 | contig 14701 bp, 14 predicted proteins | sample Mar14236cmmetaG_FD_94867 | JGI IMG/M metagenome (GOLD analysis project Ga0136651, IMG submission 94867) | Marine hydrothermal vent microbial communities from Guaymas Basin, Gulf of California to study Microbial Dark Matter (Phase II) - Marker... ...
ACGTCACATTCGTTCGGGATGACATTTCTCTTATTTTGTTATTTTGTCGTTCCAATGATATTTTTCTTGTTTTTACCGTTCCGATGACTTTTTTGTTGTTCCAATGATACTTTTCTTGTTTTCATCGTTTCGAGGATATTTCTCTTGTTTTTGTCATTCCGAGGAACGATAGTGACGAGGAATCTTATCCTAACAAGCAATAAATTTATATCAATACCCTTAGTTAACAGAATCACAGCTTTTGGAGGAGGTGAAAATATGCCAATGTATAGGTATAGATGTCCAAACTGTGAAAATGAAATAATACTTTTAAGAAGTATGTCAGATCGATCACCAGTTTTTTGTAGGGAGTGCGGAGCCGAAATGCAGAAAGTCATAAGCAACGTTGGGATCATATTCAAAGGGAGCGGTTTCTATAGTACGGATAGCAAGAACAGTGGAAAGAACGATACGAGTGCCTCCAAAAGCTCCAAAGCCAATACTTCTAAGTCCCCTTCTCATCCAGTTAACTCATCGACAAGCCATTCAAAACCATGAATTGTCATCCAAATTCAAGTAAGGAATTGCATTCAGGGAGAGATCATCGAACTCTCCCTTTTCGTATTTCATCCATGCTGCCCTTGCTATCATCGCTGCATTATCAGTGCAGTACTTTAAATCAGGTATATATAATTCAATCCGTTTCTCTTTTGCAAGCTCAAAAGCCCTCTCTCTAAGTCTCGAATTCGCCGCTACACCTCCAACCAGCGCGATTCTTTGGACCCCATATTCTTTTGCCGCTTTAAAAGTTTTGAAAAGTAGTACGTCCACAATAGCTTCCTGGAAAGAAGCAGCTATATCCTCCTTTTTTGCGTCTTTGTTATCTCTCAAGAAATATTTGATGGAAGTTTTCAAACCACTGAAACTGAAATCATAATTATCTTTGTTCATCAAAGCCCGTGGGAAATGATAAGTGTTTGGATTACCATTCCGTGCTAATTTATCTATCTCTGGCCCACCTGGATAATTCAATTCAAGTAGCCTTGCAACTTTATCAAATGCCTCACCCGCAGCGTCATCACGTGTTCTTCCGAGGATTTTCATCTTCATTCTCTCATCCATATAAATTATTTGGGTGTGTCCCCCTGATACGAGTAAAAGTACCAACGGTGGCTTTAAATCTGGATAGGAGAGAAAAACAGCAGATATATGACCAATTAAATGGTTAACTCCTATCAATGGTTTCTTCAAAGAATATGCTAAAGACTTGGCAAATGATATACCAACAAGAAGGGCCCCCACAAGTCCAGGGCCCTTAGTAACTGCTACTACATCTATATTCTTAAGATCGAGCTTGGAGATCAACAAAGCTTCTTCCAAAAGATATGGTAAAAGTTCCAAATGCTTTCTCGACGCGATCTCTGGTACAACTCCTCCATATTTTTTGTGAAAATCTATTTGTGAGGCCAGAACATTGGCCAAAATTTTGCTTTTATCTTCAACGATGGCAACAGCTGTTTCATCACATGAAGTCTCAATTGCTAACAACCTTACCATTGAACTATGCTGACTCCTTCATAATCCGCATAGGTTTTGCTCCCTTCGAAACTACATCCTCGGTTATAATTATCTTCTCCAAATTTTTCATGCTTGGTATTTCAAACATAGCATCTACCATTATCTCTTCAACTATACTCTTCAAGGCTCTTGCACCAGTACCTCTGGACATAGCTTTGCGAGCGATTGCTCTTAAAGCATCCTCAGTGAACTCCAATTCAACATCATCCAATTCGAGAAGTTTTTGATACTGTTTTATAACGGAATTCTTTGGCTCAACAAGTATTTTAACCAGAGCATTTTCATCAAGATCATCCAAAGTAGCTAATACAGGGAATCTTCCTATGAATTCTGGAATTAAGCCATATTTGATCAGATCATCGGGTGTTACTTGTGAAAGTATTTCACCAATTCTCATACTCTTTTTAGATCTAACGTCCGCTCCAAATCCCATAGTGGAATCTTGTATTCGTTGTTTCACTATCTCATCGAGCCCATCGAAGGCACCACCAGCTATAAACAATATGTTCGTCGTGTCCACTTTGATGAACTCCTGATAAGGATGTTTTCTTCCACCTTGAGGTGGAACATTGGCGATTGTACCCTCAACGATTTTCAAAAGAGCCTGTTGGACACCTTCACCAGAAACATCTCTGGTTATAGAAACGTTTGGTCCCTTTTTCGCTATCTTATCTATCTCATCGATATAAACTATTCCATACTGTGCTCTTTCAACATCAAAATTGCAAGATTGCAATAATCTGAATATAACATTTTCAACATCCTCTCCAACATATCCGGCTTCCGTCAATGGTGTGGCATCAGCTATCGCGAATGGTACATCCAAGAACTTTGCGAGCACACGTGCTATAAGTGTCTTACCACACCCTGTTGGACCTATCATCAAGATATTGGATTTCTCCAATTCAACGTCATTGAATTTTGAACCAAGAAAGACTCTTTTGTAGTGATTGTAAACGGCAACTGATATTATTTTTTTCGCTCTTTCTTGTCCTATTACGTATTTATCAAGCTCTGCTTTTATTTCAAAAGGAGTCGGCAACTTCTTTTTCGTATCACGTACCATATGATCTTCTTTCAATATATCATGGAAAAGCTCAACACATTCATTGCAGATATAAACATTTGGTCCCGCTATGAGTCTTTTAACTTGAGATGCTGGTCTTCCACAAAAAGAGCATCTTTTCTCTGGTTTCACATGATCACCTCTTCAAATTCTTTTTGGAATCTATGACCTTGTCAATGATTCCATATTCCAATGCTTCACGGGCACTCATGAAGAAATCTCTATCGGTATCCTTTTCAATCTTCTCTATTGGCTGGCCAGTATGCTCACTCAATATTTGATTAAGCATGTCTCTCATTTTCAGAATTTCTTTCGTTCGTATCTCTATATCCTTCGCTGGTCCTTCGGCACCGCCCAACGGTTGATGTAACATAACCCTTGAATGTGGCAGGGCGTAGCGCTTCCCCTTTGCTCCACCTGCCAATAGAACTGCCGCCATAGACGCCGCTTGACCAACACAGATAGTCGCCACATCACAGTTTATATATTGCATGGTGTCGTATATCGCTAAACCCGCTGTCACAATTCCACCGGGACTGTTGATGTATAAACTTATATCTTTATCAGGATCTTGGGCTTCAAGAAAGAGTAATTGAGCCACTACAAGATTTGAAATGTGATCATCTATTGGGCTACCTATGAAAATTATTCTATCTTTCAAAAGTCGTGAATAAATATCATAAGCTCGTTCGTAACGACCAGTGGTTTCAATAACTATTGGGACGTATTGATTCTTCAAATCATCCATTTGTTATTCCTCCCCGTCGTTTTGGTTGCCTTAACCGTTGGATTCACTATTTTCATCGGGACTCTCTCCATTCTTTCGATTCTCATCCTCTACTTTCGGTTCAATTTCAACGATTTCCGCATTTTCAACCAGGAACTCTCCCACTTTCGATTCCAAAAGATCCTCGTGTATGTCATCGAAAAGTCTCTCGTCTTTCTTTATCATCACCTTGGCCCTTTCAAACGAAACATTCCAAGCCTGTGCAAGCTCTTTCAAAGCTTCATCTATCTCAGATTCTTCGACTTTTATGTTTTCCTTCTCTGCTATCTTAGCCACTGAATAGGTAGTCTTGAACAAATTGAGATACGAATTTCTTACTTCTTCTTTCAACTTTTCATCGTCATTATCAAATTTTCGTAATTGTTCATTGTATTCACCTGACTCTTTCATCTTCTCTATGGCCATTTCAACCAATCTATCCATGGTTTTCTCCGAGATCTCCAATTCCGATTCAAGTGCAAGTTTATCGAGTGCTTGCTCGATCAAAAACTCCTTTTTGTAATATTCATAGAGCTTTTCGCCTTCTTCTCTAATCGAATTTCTGAGCTCTTCGAGAGTTTTAAATTCTTTACTCACTGTTCTCACAAATTCATCGTTTAGATCCGGGAGTATCCTCTTATATATCTCCTCTATCTGAACATAGTAGGTGAATTTCTTTGTTTTACCCTCATCTTCGAAAGTCCTTTCAAAAACTATTTCTTTACCTTTCTCACCACCTATAATTTCCTTCACAATTGGTCTAAGATCATCATCCCTAACAACTATGTCAAGTGTTTGGCTCTTATAAATTTCTTTTCCATCTTCATTTAACACTCTATAATTCAATTTTACAAAGTCCCCAAGTTCAATTTTTCCATCTTTTGGCTCCAAAATCACATTTTTCTCTCGTAACTCGTTTAGCCTGCTTTCCACATACTTTTCAAAATTTTCCTCTTCGGATTTTGGTATTTCAAGCTTGAGATTTTTGTAGTCCGGTAGCTTTACCTCGGGCTTATAATGTACTTCAAATTCTATTTCCAATTTCCCGTTATCAAATTTGTAATCCTGAACGAATGGATTGAGCAAAAGATCATCGCCCTTCTCTCTAACGATCTCCTTGGCAACTTTATCTATGAATTTTTCGGCGACTGAATATCTTATGTAATCTTCACCTAAGCGCATTCTCAAAATATTTTCTGGAACTTTACCCTTCCTAAATCCCGGTATATCGGCTTTCTGTTTTAGAGCTTGAATAACTCTTTTTTCCTCTTCTTTGACCTCATTCTCATTGAAAAAGTACTTTACTATTTCTACGTTTCTTTCTTTGCTGATGAGATTCAACTCCATCATAGTTCCTCCCGTATCAAAGATTTATGTTAACTAAACAAATTATATCAAAAAGAAATTCATATCACTTTTCAATGTTTTTACAATCCTTTTGCCAGAAAACCCGTTTCCAGGATTTTCGAAATCACTGACAGAAATAAATGATCATTTTTTACCAGCATTCCGTATTTTTTATCATACTAATTTGACATTTGGATTTAAAAAGTATAAAATATGTTTTAGTTAGAAAAATTTACTAATTATTAAAAGGTTGTGGCTCCAATGACTTATAAAAACGAACAAAGCAATATTTCAAAAGTTATAAAAACTGTGAGAAACAACAAAAGAATTTCACGAGCTGAGATATCGAGGATAACCAGATTGAGCAAACCTACGGTTTCTTCAATCATACGGAGACTTATCAACGCCAATGTGATCGTAGAGGTTGGAAAACATAGAAATAAAAAAATAGGTAAGAATCCTGTGTTATTGACCTTTAACCCTTTCTACAAATTAGTCCTGTCCCTGGACATCGGGGGCACCAATTTCAGAATAGCATTATTGGATTTAGATGGTAATATATTGGACAAAAAAATTTATTCTTCTTCAAGTATAAAAGATGAGACGACCTTTTTGAACATGATCAAAAAAGCTGTGACGGAAATTTTGAATGAATCGAGCGTTGAGTTTGAAGACATTCTTGGGATTGGAATTGGAATACCAGGTACAGTTGATGCTCGGGGGGTAGTTAGATACATTCCTGCTTTCAATATAAGCGATTTTGATTTGAAGACCGAACTCAAGAAATTTCTGGAAATTGAGGAACTCATCATAGAAAACGATGTCACTCTTCAAACGGTAGGTGAGATGTGGAAAGGTGCCGCTAAGGGTTCTAAAAATGTCTTTTGTATTTCTATAGGTACGGGAATTGGTGGTGGGTTCGTGATAAATGGAAACATATATTCAGGTAGCCATGGAATGGCTGGAGAAATTGGTTATTCGGTAACGGATTATTCAGTGGATAAAAATAGGGAGATAAAAGATTTTGGCGCTCTTGAGATTTGGGCTTCTGGGAATACATTCGAAAAATTGAGTAAAAAGTTAAAAACCTCTGTTAAGGAAATTTTTCAAAGATATCGAGAAAATGATGAAAAGATTAAGGAAATGGTCAATGACGCGATGGAGCATGTGGGCGCAGCTATTGCCAATGTTATAAGTCTTATAGATCCTGAAATGGTTATATTTGCAGGTGGAATAGGTACCAATCAATTCGAAACAATCATCGATACTATATTGAGAGTCATAAAAAAATTTGTTCCAAAGGAAATCGTAAGTGAAATAGATTTTAAAAAGGCCGTTCTTGGAGATGATGGAGTTCTAATTGGTGGATGCTATGAAGTTCAGAGAAACTTTCTGCTGAAAGATTTAGATAACCTAAAAACTAAACTTTGATTCCGAGAATCGAAAAGTTTCACAAAGGAGGTGAAAAAACATCCGATTATTTTAGATCATAGAACCACTTGATTGAATGTTGGCAAGAAATCACAAATTCCAAGGGGGGATTAACAATGAGAAAGTTGTTCTTGTTAACAGTATTTCTGGGATTGGTGGTATTTTCATTTGCAGTAGTTGAGTTAAATACCATACTTGGCCCCAGTGATTTAGATTACTATATCAAAAAGAATCAAGAATTTTATGACAAATATGGTATCAGGGTGAATATAACAGTGGTGCCATACGGAAGAGATCAAAATGCCAAATTGATCGCTTCGATGCTTGCTGGTGGCTCACAATATGATGTTTTCGTAATTGACTGTGTTGAAGTTCCGAAATACGTTGAGGCCGGCTGGGTACTTCCCATTGATGAATGGTTGACAGAAGATCTGAAAAAGGATGCCATTCCATTTGCACTGGATGGTATGGCTTACAAAGGCAAATGGTATGGTTTACCATTCATTTCAGAATGGAAATCATTTGTCTACAACAGAGAAATAATCAAAAAAGTCGGCTATGATGAATTCCCGAAAACTTGGGATGGTGTGGTCGAACTTGCTAAAAAACTTCAAGATGCTGGATTGGTAAAATATGCAAGTGCCTGGTCTTGGGCTCAAAAGGAAAGCTTAATTTGTGATTTTGTCGCCATTTTGTCCAGCTTCGGAGGTAAATTCTTCGACGAAAATCTGGATCCAGTTTTCAATAACGAAAAAGGAGTTCAAGCGGTTCAATTCATGATCGATATGATTCACAAATACAAGATAGTTAATCCAGCATCTCTGGGATGGACGGAAACCGAAGTGGACAAGGCGATGTACAACAACGATATAGCATTCGGTATGAAATGGGGGCTCCCACTCGTGGATTTGGATAATCCCGAACTTTCAAAAGGTGTGGGACAATGGGAGATAGGCCTAATGCCATCTGTGGATGGAGAACACCCTTACACCGTTTCAGGTCCAATGGGATGGGCAATATCCTATGGCACCAAACATCCAAAAGAAGCATTCGAATACATCAAATTCTTAGCGGGGCCTGAAGGGGCACTCGATGCGGCGTTACAAGCCGGATTAGTACCCGGTTGGAAATCGGTATGGGAAAATCCAGAATATCTAAAAACCGTTAGAGGTTTAGATATGATGTATAAACAAGCCATGTATGTTGTTCACAGACCAAGAGTGCCGTGGTATCTGGAATTTTCAAGTGTTCTTCAAGAAGAACTCCATAAGGCTTTAACACTCAAAAAGTCACCGAAAGAAGCCTTGGATGATGCCGCAAAGGCTGCTATAAAGTTAAGAGAAGAATATAAGTAATTGAAATCTTGGTAGGAGGCCTTGTTCATTCAAGGCCTCCTATGTTTTAAAGGGGGAAACATTTGTGGAACGAAGGAAACGGACCCTGGGGTATTTGATCATTTTACCTGCGATTTTGATCATCGTTTTTGTCCTTTTATTTCCACTTTTATACGCATTGTATCTCAGCTTTTTCAAAGTTACGCTCGGTAGGCAAATTAAACTCGATTTCGTTGGTATCAAAAACTTCATAGATATTTTTAGTGACTCGGATTGGTGGAAATCCTTCTTAAATACCATCTACTTTGTTTTATCTGACATATTAGTTGGAATTCCTCTCGGGTTCATCAGTGCGTTACTGCTCAATAAAAAGATAAGATTGAAAGCTCTTGTGTTGTCCATAGTGTTGTTGCCATATATCTTACCTCCGATAGTTCATGCGTTAATCTGGAAATGGGCATTCAATTCGGACTATGGATTTATAAATATGACCTTGATGAGTCTTGGAATAATAAAGAATAACGTGTACTGGTTGACAAATCCCAATCTCGCTCTTCCAGCACTCATAGTGGCGAATTTGTGGCAAGGAACAGCTTTTGCAACGATAGTATATCTTGGTGGGATGAAATCTATACCCTCAGAACTTTATGAAGCATCTCAAATAGATGGCGCATCAAATTGGCAACAGATAAGGTTCATAACCATTCCCATGTTACGTCCCTTCACCAATCTCTTACTTGTCATGAAAACCATAATGACTTTCAAAATATTTGAACTCGTTTATGCAGTTACAGGTGGTGGACCAGCGGGAACCACAAAAGTCGTTTCCTATTCAATCTATAAAAGTGCTTTTGAGGCTTTCAAATTTGGTAAAGCATCGGCCATGTCATATACTCTTTTGGGAATCGTCGCTGTTATAGTGCTATTTTATCAAAAGCTTTTTAAAACTGAAAACGAAATATTGTGAAACATAGGGGGTATTGAATTTGAGAAGAACTATTTGGATCGTGTTTTTAATAATTTTGGTTTTGATTTCAGGGATACCGATATATTGGACGTTTGTTACGAGCATTTCAGAGGATAAAGATTTGGTGGAAACATCCTCCAGATGGTTTCCTCCAAGTCCCACGTTTTCCAACTACAAAGAAATATTCTCTGCATCGAAGCAATTCTACAGTGTTGGATATGAGTTCAAAATCACGCTTTTGAACAGCAGTTTGGTTTCTCTGACTGTAACCGTGTTGTGTTTAACAATAGCGAGTTTAGCAGCATACTCGATCGAAAGATTAAAAGTTCCTTTGAGGAAGGCTATCAGTTTTTCTGTTGTTTTGACTCAGATGTTACCCCCTGTGATACTCGTTATACCGATATATCTTCTATTTGGAAGACTTGGATTGCTGAACAGAAAATTATCGTTGATAATAATATATACAGCTTTGAATCTACCTTTTTCCATATGGATATTGAGTTCTTATTTCAGGCGATTGCCAGTATCTGTAGAAGAAGCGGCAATAATTGATGGCTGCGGATATTTAGAAACACTCTGGAGAATTGTCGTTCCACTTTCAAAACCTGCTTTTTTTACAGCGGGGATATTCGTCTTCTTAGCCGCATGGAATGAGTTTCTGATATCTCTCGTTCTAACCACAGATCTAACTGCCAAAACTCTTCCAGTAGCTATCGCTGAATTTATGGGAAGGTACTATACAGATTATCCATTGATGTGCACGGCGGGTATTATTTCAATGACACCCCCGATAATCTTTGCGAGTATTTTCCAAAGATATCTCGTTGAAGGTTTGGCACAAGGAGCAGTGAAAGAGTAAAATAGATTCTGTAAATTATTAAAAGGAGGGTCAAACATGCCTGCAGTGAAGATCAGTATAATAGGTGCTGGAAGTGCGGCGTTTTCTTTAAGACTTGTTGGTGATTTATGCAGAACCAAAAATCTTGAAGGAAGCTTAATATCATTAATGGATATCGATGGGAACAGATTGAATGCTATTTATAACCTTGCTACAAAGTATGTAAATGAACTTGGAGGAAATGTCAAATTTGAAAAAACAACTAATTTGGAGGAATCAATAAAAGATTCAGATTTTGTTATAAACACCGCCTTGGTTGGCGGTCACAAATGGATGGAAGAAAATAGAAAAGCCGGTGAAAAGCATGGATATTACAGGGGGATTGATACACAAGAATTCAATATGGTCTCCGATTACAACACTTTCACCAACTACTATCAATTGAAGTTTTTTCTCGATGTTGCCAAATTGATAGAAAAAATCGCACCCAATGCATGGCTTCTTCAAACTGCTAATCCTGTATTTGAGGGTACCACACTCATTGCTAGAGAAACAGGAATAAAAGTAGCAGGATTTTGCCATGGGCACCATGGTGTTTTTCAAGTTATTGAAGCACTTGGAATTGATCCCAAAGATGTGGATTGGCAAGTGGCTGGTTTCAACCATGCGATATGGTTGAACAGGTTCATGTACAAAGATGAAAATGCATATCCGTTGCTTGAAAAATGGATAGAAGAAAATTCTTCAAGTTGGAAGCCAACTGATCCATTTGATGATCAATTGAGCCCTGCTGCAATAGATATGTACAGATTTTACGGTATGCTTCCAGTCGGAGATACAGTGAGAAATGGAAGCTGGAAGTATCATTACAACCTGGAAACCAAGAAAAAATGGTTTGGAGAACCTTGGGGAGGTGCTGACTCAGAACTTGGATGGGCATGGTACAACGAGAGATTGAAAATAATAACGAGTATCATAGCGGATATAGCATCGGATCCGAATTTAAAGATACTGTCTCGGGAAACTTACGAGAAACTTTTCGAGAAATATAATCTACCAAAGGAAATGTTATCAGAAGCTTCCAACATAATTGATCCTGAAAAAATGAGTGGTGAACAACACATTCCATTTATAAACGCTATTGTTAATGATGAAAAACAAAGGCTGGTACTGAATATAATGAACAGAGGTGAAATAATCAAGGAGATACCAGAGAATGTTGTTGTTGAAGTACCAGTAACAGTTGATAAAAGTGGGATACATCCAGAAAAAATCGATCCACCGCTATCAAAAAGAGTAGTTAAATTCTATTTGTATCCAAGAATGGTGAGAATGGAAATGGCACTCGAGGCATTTTTAACAGGCGATAGAAAGATCTTAGAAGAGGTTCTTGTTAGAGATCCAAGAACAAAATCTTTCGAACAGGTGGAAGCTGTGATAGATGAAATTTTTAGTTTGTCTTTCAACGAAGAAATGAAAAAACATTACAATCAGTAATTGATTTAAGTTGGTGATAAATATGGATGAGAGAATAATAAACCACATAAAAAATATACTTCCCATCCCAAAAATTGAAGATCACAGGAATGTACTCTGTGTTCTTCCACATCCAGATGATGGCGAAATAGGTGCTGGGGGAACCATCGCAAAATTGAAATCTTTGGGAGCTACCGTTACATACATAATGGTCACCGACGGAAGTGCTGGCATACGTGATAAAAGTAGGGAAGAAACCGCAGAAATAAGAAAAAAAGAGCAAGAGAAAGCTGCGGAAATACTTGGAGTGGACAAAATCATTTGGCTGAACTACCCCGATGGCGGTGATTACAGAATCGAAGATTTAAAGGCTGATTTGAAGAAACATGTGGATACCATAGATCCGGATATAGTGATAACAGTCGATCCATTTTTGCCATATGAAGCCCATCCGGATCATAAAAACTGTGGCTTAGCGGTTGCTCATGTTATGATGTTCCATTCCATGCTCGTCCCAATAGCCCTCTTTTTCACTGCTTATCCGAATCAATACGTATGTGTTGATAAATATTGGCAAAAAAAGTTCGAAGCAATAATGGCTCATAAAAGCCAGATCAGTGAAGAAATACTCGATCTTTACAGAGGATATTTTGAATTGAAGGCAAGCGTAAATGGTGAAAAAATTGGTTGTAAATATGCCGAAGCTTTCAAAGTCATGTCTCCCATTATGTTTCATGCTTTTGAAGAGGCGTTGTGGGTATAATTTTGGAATGTAACAAGGGGGTATGAGGAATGTCGCGCAAACTTTTTCCAGTATTATTGATTTTATTCTTATTTTCAATGGCGTTCTCGCGTACCGTTGTAACCTTCATGACTCAATGGACAGGGCCCGAATATCAAGTAATAGCTTCAATGGCTGAAAAATTCAATTCCATTCAAGATGAATATGAAGTCAAAATCTTGAGTGTGAGTAATATAGCTGAAAAATTTTTGACTTCTCTTGCAGCTGGAAATCCCCCGGATATACTTCATGCAAATGATCAATATGTTGCGCCATTGGTAGCGATGGGAGCAATTGAACCCATAAATGATATAGAAAAATACGGCGTGAACTTGGATGAATATCGAAAAGAAGCTTTAGAGGCTATTAAGTACAAAGGAGACTTGTATGGTGTTCCTATCAAACTGGATATATTCGGAATTTTCTGGAACAAAGATCTTTTTAAAAAAGCTGGATTGGATCCTGATAATCCCCCTACTTCCTTGAATGAGCTAATGGAGTACGCAAAAAAGTTAACGGAATATGATCAGAACGGTGATATAAAAACCTTAGGTTTTGATCCGGGTTACAATGATAAATGGACCTGGCCTCATGTATGGCCTTATTATTTTGGAGGAAGTTTGATAGATAAAGATGGCAAAATAACCGCAAATGCACCCGAATGTGTGGAAGCATACAAATGGTTCCAGAAATTATCTGAGCTCTATGGCACAAAGGACATGTTGGAAAAATTTGTGGGAGGATATGGTCCTTATTGGTCAGCGAGTAATCAGTTCGTTAGTGAACGTGTTGTAATCACCTTCAGTGGTGATTGGCTGGCAAAGATAATAGATCTTTATAATCCAGAAATGAACTGGGGCTTTGCACCTTTTCCAAGTAAAGATGAAAAGCCAAGAGCATACACAGAGATAGATATAGCGGTAATTCCTAAGGGAGCTAAACATGTTGATGGTGCTAAGAAATTCTTGGCTTTTGTCTCAAAACCAGAGAATACTTTGAAATTCCTAGTACCAGTGTCAGTTTTAAAGGAAGATTATGTGAACAAATACCGAGATGCCATGATATCATTCCCACATAGAGATCTATTCCAAAAAATCGCCGGAGGGGTTAGATTATTTTTCGCGCCAGCCACCCCTGTTTGGCAAGAGTACTTGACACATTTAACTACAGCATTTTTGGATGTTCTATTTCTCAGAACAACTCCGATAGATGCCTTAAACGATGTTCAAAAGAAAGTATCCAAGGCTCTAAAAATGATGAGTATGTGAATTCTCAACTTATAGTGAGAAAACCTCCAAAGAGGAGGTAATTTTTGTGTTGAAAAAAAGTAGAAAAAGAGAGATAATCTGGGGAATAATTTTTGTCTCACCATGGTTGTTGGGACTCATGATATTCTATGTTTATCCTATGATCTCATCTTTTTACTACAGTTTCACTAAATATACGGTTATCAGTGGTCCAAAATGGATAGGAACCTTCAATTATGAGTGGTTGATCTCAGACGATATTTTCTGGAAAGCAGTCGCTAATACTTTCTATTTTATGATGATTGGTGTGCCAATTACACAATTGATAGCACTCGTTATAGCATATATGTTCAACTATCTCAAGGAGATGAAATCAATAAGTTTTTTAAAAGTCTTTTATTTGTTTCCAATCTTAATCCCAGGTGCTATCTTAGCGATTGTATGGAACCTCATTTTAAATAGTCAATATGGCATACTGAACTCTTTCTTGAGAGTATTGAAAATAAATGCACCTAATTGGTTAGAAAGTGTGCAGTGGTCAAAACCAGCCATAGTTCTTGTCGGGGTATGGTATATTGGAACAAGCATGATAATATACACAGCCGCATTGAACGATATACCAGTTGAATTGTATGAAGCAGCCAATCTCGACGGTGCAAAATGGTGGACAAAACTTTGGAAAATAACTGTTCCAATGATTTCACCTGCGGTGTTGTTCAATGTAATTACAGGTATGATTTCAATCATTCAGCTTTTCGACCTTCCATATATATTGACAAGCGGTGGGCCATCTTATTCGAGTTATACTTGGGCAATGTTCATATACGACAACGCCTTCAAATATATGAAAATGGGTTACGCATCTGCCGCCGCTTGGTTGCTATTCTTAGTAACATTGGGATTGACACTAATGATATTCACTTTAAGCAGAAATAAAATCTACTATGGTGGTGAAGGTTAAAGTGAAACTATTGACGAAAAAATTCTTAACAGTGACTATTTTGGTGTTATTGGCTTTGATCTTCGCCTTCCCTTTTTATTGGATGGTGGTAACGTCCCTACAGCCGTTAAAAGATTTTATGAGGTTTCCACCTGTTCTCTTCCCAAAACACTTCGTCCCAGAAAATTACATAAAAGCAGTTAAATACATTCCTTTCTTTAAATACTTTATGAATTCAGTACGAATATCGATCATGGTTACCATAGGTGCAACGGTTACTTCTTCATTTGTAGCATATGGTTTTTCAAAAATAAAATGGCCTGGAAGGGATATTCTTTTCATGATCACGTTGGCAACTTTGATGATACCCTTTGTTGTCCTTATGATCCCATTGTATATAGAGTTCAAAAGTTTTGGGTGGTTAGGTAGTTTCAAACCATTGTGGATTCCTGCATGGTTTGGAAGTGCTTGGAGTATATTTTTCCTAAGACAATTTTACTTGACCATTCCATCAGAATTAACTGATTCTGCCAAAGTTGATGGAGCCTCACATTTACACATTTGGTTTAGGATCATTCTACCTCTGGCCAAACCAGCTTTGTCAGTAGTCGCATTGTTCAATTTCATATGGACATGGCAAGATTTCCTCAGACCACTCATATTTTTAAACGATGAAAATATGTACACGATAACATTAGGGCTGGCATCATTTCAACAGCGTCATGGAGGAGTTGAATGGAATCTCATGATGGCAGCTGCTACATTGGCAACCATTCCAATTTTAATTCTTTTCATATTCATGAATAAATATTTGATCGAAGGTATTCATATAACTTCAGGATTAAAAGGATAAATACGGAATTTTGCCGTTAAAATTCAGATCAAATTGGATGTTATAATATATTGGATAATCAAATATGCGAGGAGTCGATTTAGTGCATAATACAAACC
>Ga0136651_10001135_pt1 | contig 14696 bp, 8 predicted proteins | sample Mar14236cmmetaG_FD_94867 | JGI IMG/M metagenome (GOLD analysis project Ga0136651, IMG submission 94867) | Marine hydrothermal vent microbial communities from Guaymas Basin, Gulf of California to study Microbial Dark Matter (Phase II) - Marker... ...
CCGGCCGGCAAATTCCGGATCGACGACGTTATAGACGAATTCCGAGATTTTGGGAATGTTGGACCGCAAAGGAAGAACTTTTGCGCCGGCCGGCATAATGTGGTCGGTAGTGATATTGTCACCGACTTTAAGAAGCACTTCGCCTGTTTCCGAGGCGGCCATCTCTTTATTGAGCGGTAATTCGGCAATATTCGGCCCGCGGACGATTTTTACTTTGGCCGGTGTCTTCGATGGCGGAATGATTCCCGAATCATCAATCTTGATAGTTTTGGGCAGTACCACCTTTGGGTATTTTTCGAGTTTACGCGGATCGGTTATCTCGCCGGTCAGGGCCGCGGCCACGCATGTTTCGGGACTGGCCAGGTAAACGCGGGCGCTTTTGGTGCCTGAACGTCCGAGGAAATTGCGATTGAATGACCTGACTGAAACGGCATCGGTCGATGGGGCCTGACCCATGCCGATGCATGGTCCGCAAGCCGATTCGATAATCCGCGCGCCGGAACCGATTATATCGGCCAGTGCACCGCTCTGAGCGATAGCTTCAAAAACCTGTTTGGATCCGGGGGATATGGTCATGGAGACACCGGGATGGACCTTTTTACCTTTGAGCAGTTTAGCCACGCGGGTAAGGTCGGTCAAAGAGGAGTTGGTACAGCTTCCGACACAAACCTGACAGACCTTTATTTTTTTCAATTTCTTTACTTCTATCACATTGTCGGGCATGTGCGGCCGGGCGATAAGGGGCTCAAGTTTGCCAAGGTCTATTTCTATTACACGGGAATATTCGGCATCGGGATCGGCCTCGAGTTTTTTAAATGCCTTGCCGCGTTTTTGCCAGGTCAGGAATTCTTTAGTCTGGTCATCAGATGGAAATATTGATGTTGTGGCTCCCAATTCGGCGCCCATATTGGTGATGGTGGCGCGTTCGGGGACGGTCAGGTTAGCCACACCGGGACCTCCGTACTCGATGACTTTGCCAACACCGCCCTTGACGCTGAGAATACGAAGGACTTCGAGAATAACATCTTTGGCAGTGACGAAAGGCCTCAATTTACCTTTGAGATGAACCTTGATGACCTCCGGCATTTTCAAATAGAAGGGACCGCCGCCCATGGCCACGGCGACATCGAGTCCGCCCGCACCCATGGCCAGCATGCCGATACCGCCGCCGGTGGGGGTGTGAGAATCGGAACCGAGAAGAGTTTTACCCGGAGCTCCAAAGCGTTCGAGATGGACCTGATGGCAGATTCCGTTTCCGGGCCGTGAGAAAAAGATACCGTATTTTGAGGCAACCGACTGCAGATACTGGTGATCATCGGCATTTTCAAAACTGGCCTGCAACATATTGTGGTCGACGTAAGATACCGACACCTCGGTTTTTACTTTTTTCAAGCCCAGGGCCTCGAACTGCAAATATGCCATTGTTCCGGTCGCGTCCTGTGTCAGAGTTTGATCGATCTTAATGGCTATATCTTCACCGGGAATCATTTTCCCGCTGACAAGATGCTCGGCAATGATTTTTTCTGCTAAATTTTTACCCATTCTCTAATTTCCTCCAATAGACATATTTCATATCAAGAATACATAAGAAAGCGACTGCACCGGAAAAGTCAATATTTTTGTTTTTTGGGCACATATGAAGGGTTTTATGCAGACAAAGATCTCCCGAGTTGATATAATTGGATTAATAAAAAAAGCGTCGATTTTTTAAGAAAAAGTCGTTTTTTATGTATTAAAATGAAGTCTTATTACTCTTAAAGGTATGGAGATGCTGGAATTACGGACACCTGCCAAAATAAATCTATTTCTCAATGTTTTGGGAAAAAGATCTGATGGCTTCCATGATATTCAATCGTGGTTTCAGGCCGTGGGCCTCTTTGATAAACTAACCTTTGTGGCAAAGGATAAAAGGGGGCTAAATCTATATTCCAATGGTGCTTACGTAGTTCCTGCCGATGAAAACAATCTGATAATCAAGACTGCTCGGTTTCTATTTGAACGATTTAAGATAAAGGGCGGGCTTGAGATAAGATTGCAGAAGAACATACCCGTTGCAGCCGGTCTGGCGGGAGGATCATCTGATGCGGCTGCCACAATCCATGCTGTAAACAGGCTTTTTGAGTTGAATCTCGATATCGATGAAATGAAGAGTATTGGTCTAGAGATGGGCTCAGATTTGCCGTTTTTCTTTTCATCGGGACAGGCAGAAATCACCGGCAGGGGTGAAATAGTCAGGAATATTAATTTACCGACGGATTATTCGGTTGTTCTTATTGTTCCGAGGATAGCGGTATCGACTGCCGAGAGTTATAAGCTTCTTAATTTAGGCTTGACATCATCAGATACTGGTGTTAAGTTTTCCGGCTGTAGGGATTTCCCGGATTTGGTCGCACAGATAGCGGATTCCGGTAATGATTTTGAGAAAAGTCATTTTAACCGGTTTCCGGTCCTGGGTCAAATCGGGCGCATTCTTAAGAGTGCCGGGGCCGCTGTAACTCGAATGAGCGGGTCGGGGCCGTCAATGTTTGGACTCTTTGAGAATAAACCTGAAGAGAGGGTAATCGGTCAGTTTACCCGGGGCGAGTGGGATGTCTTTCATGTGCGTCCGATAGCCCTTCCCGTCTGGGATTAGTCAAAAACTCATTTTGTCGGCGGGAGGTTTGCTTTGGAAATCACAGAAGTGCGTATTATATTACATCAGGAACGGAAATTGAAAGGCTTTGCGAATGTGACTTTCGACGACATGTTTGTTATTCGCGGGATCAAGATCATCGAGGGGAGTAAGGGCTTTTTTATCTCGATGCCGAGCCGAAAGAGACCGGACGGAACCTACCATGATGTTGCTCATCCCGTCAATAATGATGCGCGCAGGTTACTGGAATCGACTATTTTGGCGGCCTACGAGGAGGAATTGAAAAGTCACAGCGAAGTTTACTGAATACTGGGGTGTCGTCAAGTGGTAAGACACAAGCCTTTGGAGCTTGCATTCGCAGGTTCGAATCCTGCCACCCCAGCCAATAATGAGTTTAATCCCAGATAAGCCAGCCGGAATACCCGCGTTATAAAATTCTGAAACATAGTTTCTATCGTCTTTATCGTCAAATAACCATTTGCCAAATCAGAGCTTTTCTGTTATAATGTTGAACTTGATAAGTTAGTTTTTTTAATTTGGGGATGGCCAGTGTCGGAGTTAAGATTAATAACCGGTAATTCCAATCGCCCATTGGCGCAGGATATAGCGAGATATATTGGTGTAAATCTGGCGGAGTGCGAGGTAAAACGTTTCTCCGACGGTGAGATTTTTGTCCAGATAAATGAAAATATCCGCGGTGCGGATGTTTTCATCATACAATCCACCAATGCCCCGGCAGATAATATAATGGAGCTTCTGATGCTCATCGAGGCATCACGCCGGGCGTCGGCGGCCAGAATTACCGCAGTCATTCCGTATTTCGGTTATGCCCGACAGGATCGTAAGGACCGACCCCGGGTTGCCATTGCCGCGAAACTGGCGGCCAACCTGATCACCACAGCCGGTGCTGATCGAATTATAACCATGGATTTGCACGCCTCGCAGATACAGGGATTTTTCGATCTTCCGCATGATCATCTTTATTCGACGCGTGTTTTTAAAGATCTGGTATCAAATATCGGCTGTAAGTCACTCGTAATTGTCTCGCCCGATGTCGGCTCGATTAAAATGGCCCGGGCCTTCGCCAAGCATTGTAAAGCGGATCTGGCCATAATCGATAAACGGCGACCAGCGCCGAATTTATCGGAGGTCGTCAATATTATTGGTGAAGTGGAGGGCAAAAATATAATTATTCGTGACGATATGGTTGATACGGCTGGAACGTTATGCGAAGCGGCCAGTGCCATGGCCGAAGCCGGTGCTCTGGAAATAATGGCCATTTGTACGCATGCCGTTTTATCCGGGAATGCCATCGAGCGGATCAATAATTCTCCTATCAAGAAAATTTTTATATCCAATTCAATAGATGTCGAGAAGAAAAAATTATCGGATAAGTTTCATATAATGTCATGCGCCAATCTTTTCGGCGAGGCAATAATGAGAATTTCCGGTGAAAAATCGGTATCATCTCTGTTTAGCGATTTTCCCGATTGATGCGTAAATAATTAGTTGGAGGTTGAGATAGAAATGGAAGAAATCAAACTAACTGCTGAACGACGTGATGGTGTCGGAAAGGGTGTCGCACGCAAGTTGCGAGCTGACGGTCGGATTCCCGGTGTGATTTATGGCCCGGAGACGGATTCATTCCCGGTATCGATAAATACCAAGAATTTCGCAGCGTTATTACGCTCACAGGGCGGGACCGGAAAGTTGATCGATCTTGCCGTGGACGGCGAAGATACTCCTCGCAAGGTTATTGTCCGTGAATTGCAGCGCGATCCGGTTACCGGCGCATTTGAACATGTCGACCTGTACCAGGTATCGATGAAGAAGAAACTTAATATGACAGCCAGAATTCATCTGGTTGGAACTCCGGAAGGGGTCAAGCTGGGTGGTATTTTGCAGCATGTTGTCCGCGAGCTGGATATTGCCTGCTTGCCAATGGATATCCCTGATAGAATTGAGCTGGACGTTTCCAAACTTGAAATAGGCGACTCCATTCATGTCAGTGATATTGAAGTCGATAAGGTGGATGTCCTGACCAATCCGACCCGCACGGTTGTCACCGTTGTACCGCCGACAGTAATCAAGGTTGCCGAAGAAGTCGCCGCCGCGGAAGGCGAAGAGGCTGAAGCCGCCGAGGGCGAAGCTGTCGAAGGTGAAGCCGCTCCTGCAGAGGGTGAAGGTGAAGCCAAGAAAGAAGAAGGCGGCGAACAGAAATAAACACCGCTCGATTCAGGTGATCACCGCCGGAAATGGTGATGATGAATTAAAAACCGCCCCTACGGGCGGTTCAGACTGATGACAAAGGGCAGTTTTTTGGAACTGTCCTTTTTTGTTTTTTTGATAAATATTTTATTAATCTGTTATGCATGATTATTCATCGAGTGGAGAAGTCAGGTAATTTCGGGACCAGTCGGCATAACCCGGTCATGGCGGGTCGGTTAATCCGTTGTCGGATTATGCGTTATATGTGCATGACCGGCTATTACGCTTAAGGATAAAAGATGCCGGTGTTTTCGGAGTTGCCATTTCTCCCGGCAATAGTTAAATTATCAATGGAATAATCATTATTCCTGTTTTCATCTTTTTATATCATCGGGGGCCTTCAGATGCACGACGGAAGCAATATGGACAATAAGGATCAAACCGGGTCAGGTATTTCCCCGGGCATTTCGGTGGGGCATTACAGGATAATCAGGGAAATCGGATCGGGCGGTATGGGCGATGTTTTCCTTGCCGAGGATACCGAGCTTGGCCGGGAGGTTGCCCTCAAGTTTCTCCGTTCGGATATTTGCCGCGATGAGGCCTGTCGTGTTCGTTTCAAACGCGAGGCGCAGACGGCCGCTAAATTGAGCCATCCCAATATAGTCACCATTTATGAGGTTTCCGAATACAGGGAGCGCCCATTCCTGGTTATGGAACATGTAGAAGGCCGATCATGCCAGGAACTTATCAAGCGTGATGATATGGATATCGAAAAGATAATCGATTTTACCCGGCAGATCAGCGAGGGCTTACAGGAAGCCCATGATAATGGAATTATTCACCGTGATATAAAACCGTCAAATATAGTAATCGATTCCAGGGGGCGTTGCCGGCTTCTTGATTTTGGTCTGGCCGCCGTTCAAGGAACAGAAAAGATTACGCGATCAGGATATGCCATAGGTACAGCCGGTTATATGTCGCCCGAACAGGTAAATGGTGAAGAGGCCGATCAACGCAGTGATATTTTTTCACTGGGGGTGGTTTTATATGAAATGATAACCGGCCGCCAACCATTTATTAAAGACACCGGGGCGGCGACGCTTCATGCCATCGTGTCGGAACAACCTGAGCCGATGGCGCGCTACAAAACAGGAATAACACCGAAACTTCAGCAGGTAGTCGACAAGGCTTTGGAAAAGGACCGGGATATGAGGTATCAGCATGTGGGTGATATGCTGGCCGATCTCAAGCGAATCAAACGTGAGATGAGTCTGAATAGCAATGAAACCTCGGAAGTGTATGTCATAAGCCGTCCGGCGCGTCGTTTTCCGTGGCTGTTGCCGGGTTCACTGATAGTTTCGCTGCTGATTCTGGCACTGATGATGGTTCTGATTCCGGCCAACAGGGATTCGATTAAGAGACTCTTTGGAATAAACATAGTGCCGCCCAAAAAACATCTGGCTGTACTACCGTTTGTCAACGTGGGCGATAATAAGATCAATCAGGCATTTTGCGACGGAATGATGGAAACGCTGGCCAGCAAAGTGACACAATTGGAGCAATTCCAGGATTCTTTCTGGGTCATTCCGGCCAGTGAAGTCCGTGAGAGCGGTATAATCAGCGCCGGACAGGCGAGGCGCGCCTTCGGGGTAACGCTGGCGGTTACGGGTAGTGTGCAACTGGCCGGTGATGAAGTTCGCATGACGGTCAACCTGATCGATGCCGTCAACAACCGACAACTGAGATCGATCATAATCGATGCTCTTTTATCCAATCTGGCCGCATTGCAGGATTCAATAGTCTTCGAGGTGGCCGAAATGCTCGAAGTGCAAGTGTTGCCGGAAGGGCAGCGTCTTTTGACGGCGGGTGGCACAATTGATCCCAGGGCTTATGAATTCTTTCTCAAAGGACGCGGATATTTGCAGCACAAAAACCGGGAGAATCTGGATTCGGCAATTGTCCTGTTCAAGCGGGCGCTGGCACGGGATACATTGTATGCTCTGGCTTATGCGGGTCTGGGCGAAGCGTACTGGAGTATGTATCTTGCGGAAAATGACCAGCGGTGGATCGAACCGGCGCTGGATAATTGCCGGCGTACCATGGAAATATCGAAACATGTACCTGCGGCACATGTTACTATGGGATTAATTTATGCCGGGACCGGCCGCTACGAGGAAGCGATCGAACAATTTAAGACGGCCATCAGCATCGATCCCGCAATACATGAAGCATATCGCAGGCTGGCCGATGCATATCAGTCGGTGAATATGGTTTCCGAGGCGGAAGCCACATACCGGGAGGTCATCAGACTGAAGCCGGACTACGGTAAGGCTCATTATGATCTGGGACTTTTCTATTTATATCTGGGGCGGTTCGAGGATGCTGTTAAACAGATGGACATGGTGGTGGAACTGTTGCCGGAAAGCGACAGCACCTACAATAATGTCGGGGCGTTATATTATTACTACGGTCAAAAAGACAATGCCCGGGGTATGTGGGAGCGTTCGCTTGAATTCCGGCCCAATTACGGCGCCTATTCAAACCTGGGCTCCTACCATTTTATGGAGCACAACTATGCGGAAGCGGCAGGGATGTACGAAAAGGCTCTTGAATTGAACAGCCGGGATTATCAAGTATGGGCCAATCTGGCTTCAGTATACAACCAGATCGAGGGAATGGAGCAAAAGGCTCAGGAGACTTTTCGTCAGGCGATTGGAATGGCCGAGGATATCCGCGAGGTAAACCCTCGCAATCCGGAACTGTTGTCCCATCTTGCCGAGCTTTATGCCATGACGGGTGACGGTGATATGGCCCTGCCACTGATAAATCAGGCGCTGGATATGGCCCCGGGCAATATAATGATAATGGCCCGCGCCGGAATTGTCCATGAGAAGCTGGGTGATCGCGATAATGCCCTGGAGCTCATTTCGAAGGCGCTCGATGGCGGCTTTCCGTATTCATATATCGAATGTTTGCCGGAATTGCAGGGGCTAATAGCCGATCCCCGGTTCGAATATCGATCGAAGTCACCACAGTCCGGGTTAAACCAAAACAGCAATTAATCGTATCAATTATATAAAAGCGGTTTATAATTTTAATCGATCAAAATAAAAACACTTTGGAAATGGGAGCGAACCATCCGAAAGAGGAGGAAGGTATTATCATGGAACCAACCACCCCAAAAAAGACCGTTGCGGTTGTTACTGATGGCGAAAGTTTTACCGTCGCGCCGGGCCAGGTGACAATGTATGCGGGGGATACGGTCGAATTTCATAATCTCACCGGTCAGGAGATGACAATAATATTCCCGGAAATTAATATATTCGGGAAGAATATGGTTGCGACCGCGCCGGATGAGACAGTGTCGCTGACCATCCCCGACGGTTTCACGAAATACGGCAGTTATCCGTATGCCGTATATTTTCAGAGTCGGCGGGTTTTCGCGCATGCCTCGATGCCGATAATCATAATTTATCCGAGGAGGGATTAAAGATAGTCCGTTGTATCGCAAAAGCGCAGGGACGATTTATAAAACGGCGAATTAAATGTTTCGCCGTTTTATTTGGGACGCAGACAGTATGGCTCAATCATGGAATTTTAATTAGCGCACCGGTATGAAATTCCGTATATTAAATATGTTAGACTACAAACCGGCCAAAAATACCGCCAATTTGCTTCAATAATCCTGAAGCGGCAGGGTGTCAGGGACGATATTTAAAACATGAGAGAGAAGACGAGATTACCATGAGATTTATTTATGCCTCGACGGCAATGATTCTGGTCATCCTGATTGCGGCCTGTCCGATATCGGCCCAGGTCAGTTTCGGCGGTAAACCGATCAGTCTGAGCCGGGCAGTAACATCTGATATAGAAGTGGTTGCAATGCCGTCGATTGATATCCAGGCATTGCTGGCTGAAGATGAAATAGAAGAGGCACAGGGAATGCCTTACCGTTTCGGCAATCCATTCGAGGTTGATTACGGTCTGTATAATTCAGGCACCTGGGAGGAGCTTCCCGACGGCTCCGGATTATGGCGGCTCAAAATTAAATCCCCCGGTGCTTATTCGATAAATCTGGTTTATGACCGGTATCATCTCCCCGAGGGAGCCGAATTATTTATATATAACGAGGATCGTTCCAGTACAATCGGTGCCTTCACTTCAAAAAACAATAAAGATCACGGGCGTTTTGCTACGGCTCCGGTGCCGGGCGATGTCTGTATTCTTGAATACCGTGAACCGGCCGGAGTCCGCGGGCAGGGAGAAATAGTGATCGGTCGTGTGGTGCATGCCTACAAGGATATTTTCGATTACAACAACACCAAGGAACTGCTTGATTTTGGCAGTTCAGGATCGTGCAATAATAATATCAACTGTCCCGAGGGGGAACCGTGGCAGAAGGAAAAGCGTTCGGTGGCGATGATTCTCACCGCCGGCGGATCGCGAATCTGTACCGGTGCGCTGGTCAATAATGTCAGGCAGGACGGAACGCCGTTTTTTCTGACCGCCAATCACTGTCTGGGGACCGAAGAAACATGGCTGTTCATGTTTAATTATGAAAGTCCCACATGTGATAATATTGATGGTCCGACGTATATGACGGTTTCCGGATCGACACTTCTTTCAACCTGGACCTCGTCCGATTTTGCGCTTCTGATGCTCGATGAAACACCGCCTGAATCGTACATGATTTTTTTTGCGGGATGGTCCAACGAAAATATCGCCTCCCAGGTGTCGACCACAATTCACCATCCGCGCGGCGATATCAAGAAAATATCTTTTGATTATGACTCGGTCACATCGGCAAATTATTTCAGCACCACGGGCACGACTCACTGGCGGGTCGGCCAATGGGAGGATGGTACGACCGAACCGGGATCCTCGGGCGCTCCGCTGTTCGATCAAAATCATCGAGTGGTCGGTCAGCTTCACGGCGGTTACGCCTCGTGCGAAGTTATCGAAGCTGACTGGTATGGTAAATTTTCGCTTTCATGGACCGGTGGCGGGACACCGTCATCGAGGCTAAGCGATTGGCTCGATCCGGACGGCACAGGGGCGACGGTTCTGGACGGTTATGATCAGTTCGTCGGTGTCAATATCATCCATACGCCCCTGCCGAACACCAGAGATACGGTCAGTGATTATGAGGTGGTGTGTATTATAACGTCGGCAGGTGAATTGGTTGCCGATTCACTGCGCCTGAATTATGAAATTGCGTCAGTATGGTATGATGAGCGGCTCTTACCGACCGGAACGGGCAATGAATATCATGCCTTTATTCCCGCGCAATCGGCCGGTACCACCATAAATTATTTTCTCACAGCCGGAGATGATTGGGGAAATGTCGATTCCACACCCGTTTATACATTTGAAATCGAGTATACTCCTGAAATTGATGTCACTCCTCTGTCGATTTCCAAGACACTTGAAATGGGTGATTCGACGACAACCGAACTTATAATTGCCAATGTCGGCGAGGGGACGCTTGAGTATTCGATCGCGGTCGAAAACGCGGATAAAAGCGCCGGCGGGCCGGATGTTTTCGGTTATAGCTGGATCGACTCCGATGATGCCGGCGGCCCGGTCTTTGAATGGATCGATATTACGGCAACCGGTATCGATATCACATCAGGACTGGTCGATGATAATTATACCGGGCCGTATGATATCGGGTTTGCATTTCCCTATTACGACGAGGTTTACACGCAGTTTTATATCGGTTCGAACGGCCTGATCGGATTCGATTCAGTTTCACTCGATTCACGGACAAAGGTCTCGATACCGAACGATAACACCCCCGATGGATTTCTTGCCTGGCTCTGGGATGATCTCGATATCACCAATCAAAACAATCCGGGCGGCCAGGTGTTTATGCGATCCGAAAACGGCCGGTGTATCATCCAGTTTGTCAATTACCCGGAGTATCTCGCCAGCCAGGGCGATGTTGTCAATGCGGAGGTCATTCTCATTGCCGACGGGACATTAATATTTCAGTATCTCAATTTTGGGGCAGGTTTTGATAAATCGTCCTGCGTGGTCGGGATAGAAAATATTGATGGTACGGACGGGATTGAAGTGGCCTATTTAACTTCATATTTGCACGACGGTTTGGCGGTGCGGTTTGATCGTCCGATGCAATGGCTCAGTCAAAATAAAAGCATAGGCGCGGTCGGGGCAGGTATTGCCGATACAATTATTTTTGTAATCAGTGCCGCCGAACTCGATACCGGTCAATACGGCAGTAATATTATAATTTCCAACAATGATCCAGATCCGGTCGATAATCCATTGATTGTTCCGGTCCTTTTGACGGTTCAGGAGGAATCGAGTTTTATCTGCGGCGATATCGACGGGGATGAACAGATCAATATAAAAGACATAACTTTCGTCATCAATTATTTATATAAGGGTGGCCCGGCCCCGGATCCGATTGAGGCCTGCGATATCAACAGCAGCACCAACTGTAATCTGCTGGATGTGACATACCTGATTCAATATTTGTATAAGGGCGGCCCGGCTCCACATTGTCAGTGAAAAAACCGGCCGGATAATTGTCCCCGGGGCATGTTGATAAATGGCTTCTGTCACTGCCTATCATTAGCATAAGGGTCCAATAAAAAAATATCCCCAATTATATATTATTTTTTGATACCTTTAGGCGCCTTCTCCGTTTATATAAGTGCGACTCTATTCAGAGAGGTGTCATATGAGAGTAATTATCATTATGGAGATTACCGTAATCGTACTCGCCGCTGTATCAATGGCGGCGAATACGCCGCCGACTGTCCCTGTTCCGCTTCATCCCGAGGACAGTTCTGTGGTCGATGTTCTTCAGCCGACACTGGTGACACAAATATCAACCGATGCCGATTTCGATTCGATAAGCTATTTTTTCGTGCTGTATGATAAAGACAGCCTGTTGCCCTCTCCAATTTACGGCGAATATATCGGCGAACAGGGTGATTCAGTAGTATGGACAGTCTCCGAGCCGCTTTGTGAAAACTGGATATTTTTCTGGAAGGCCCGGGCTTATGATTTCGTGCAATATTCCGACTGGTCTGAGGAAAGGGCTGTTTGGATCAACACGGATGATGACCCGCCGTGGACATTCAAGGCTATATACCCGCCCGATACCGGCTATTCCTTCATTCACGACCTGACTCCAGAGTTCTGGTGGGAACGAGCGCTGGAGCCGGATCCGTTCGATTCGGTTTTCTATACGCTGTATATAGCAACGGACAGCGAATTTCAAACGGTAGTCACTTACGATAGTATCTGGACTACTGAATATGAGATACCATTTTCGCTGGAATTCGGAAAGCAGTACTGGTGGAAGGTGAAGGCGACAGATAATTCGGGCCTGTTCTCCTATTCATGGAACACACCTGATTTCAGGACCTGGACACCGGGCGATGTTAACGGCGACGGAATGATCAACATCATGGATGCGGTTTATATTATCAATTATCTGTACAAAGGCGGTCCGGAACCGAGAATAAGGTGAGATTATTACATCATATCGTAGGGGTCGATGTCGATGGTAAGCCTGACTGATGACGGCAGGCCGTAGTTGGTATCGACCAGTTCCCAGTCTCTTAGAAAGGCGATAAACTTAAGAATCGATTTTGTTTTTACAAAGAGGTGCCGGCGGTACATCCCGCGAAGGCGATAAAGCGGGCAGGGAGCGGGGCCGAGTATTTGCACCTTCAGACCGGTTCCGTCCAGTCTCTCTTCAAGTTTGTTCCTGAAATCAAATGATTGTTTTATCGAAATATCTTCTTTCTTCGATGCAAACCTGAAATTGACCAGATGCGAGAAGGGCGGATAGAGCAGTTCTTTTCGGGATTGTATTTCCCGGGCATAGAAGGTATCGTAATCCTGCCGGGCGGCATCGTCTATAAGGTCCCGTTCCGGCCTGTAGGTCTGAATGACCACTTCGCCGGGTATAATACCTCGTCCGGATCGTCCGGCGACCTGTATCAATTTGGCAAACAATTTCTCCGAGGCCCGGAAATCGGGCATATCCATCCCGATATCGGCCATCAGCACTCCCACCAATGAGACATCGGGGAAATCTATCCCCTTGGTAACCATCTGGGTTCCGAGAAGAAGATTGTATTTTTTCGAAGCGAAATCGGACAGGATCAGATGTGCCTTTTCACGCCCCGAAGCACTGTCGGAATCAAGACGAACAATTTTGGCCTCCTTGATCAATTCGCCGAGCTTGTCTTCGATTTTCTGAGTCCCTGTGCCAAGATAAACAAAGCTGTCGCCCCCGCAGGAGTCGCAGGTATCATAACCCGTTTTGATATAGCCGCAGAAATGGCACATCAAACGATTCCCGGATTTGTGATACGACAGGCTGATATTGCAGTGCGGACATTCCGGTGTATGACCGCAGTCGGTGCATTTTATTCTCGGCGAGAAGCCGCGGCGGTTTAAATACAGGATAACCTGTTGATCGCCGCTGAGAGACTTTTTTATTTTCGAAATCATCGTTCGAGTGAAAAAAGGATTGTCATGCGGGAACGGCTCGCGGCATAAGTCTATCAGGCTGACCAGCGGGATAGCGGCTTCCTCGGGGCGGCGGGTCAGTTTGAGAAGACGGTAGCGTTTCCGCTCGGCATTGTGAAAGGATTCTATCGAGGGTGACGCCGAACCAAGGACGACAGGCACATCGGCCATTTTGGCTCGCATCACGGCGGCATCGCGGGCCTGGAACCGCGGCGCCGGGTCGTCCTGTTTGTATGATTCGTCATGTTCCTCGTCAACAATTATCAGACCGATATTTTCTAACGGTGCGAATATTGCGGAACGGGCGCCGATGACTATTTTATAACGGCCGTTTTTGATATTCTGCCAGACAAGTATTCGCTCCTTTGTGCCAAGGGCCGAATGCAGTAAGGCGATTTCATTGCCGAAAAAGCTTTTAAAATAACCCAACAAGGTCCCGGCCAGAGCAATTTCAGGGACCAGGACAAGGACAGTTTGCCCGCGTTTCAGGGTTTCACGAGCGGTATGACAATAGACCAATGTTTTGCCCGATCCGGTAATACCATACAATAGATAAGGGGAGAAAGTGCCGAGTTTCGAGACAACTGTTTTGACCGCACCCGATTGCTCGTCTGTCGGTTCGATTCGATCCAGATTGGGGCGCGGTTTGAAATATCCGAAAAGGTCGGGTAATCCATAAACCGGCTTAATCACCTCGGACTCGATCAATTTCCTGAAGCGGTAATCACTTATACCTGAATCAATAATCTCGGCCTTTTTGAACAGCTTTTTTGATAAAAGGAAATTGACCGTCTGTTCACTCAATTTGTCATCATCGATGATACCGGAATCGACTTCATATCCAAGCAGGGCACCATCAGTCCGGCCGGCAGAATCAATCCAGACCGGCCTGACAGCCTCAATATCTATCATTTCCCGGAAAAGTCCAGGTGCAGTCTTTTCGATGAAATTTACATCGCGGGTATTTATAACAGATTTTTTTCGGAATTTATTTATCAGATTTTCCGGGATATCAAAACCGGGTAATAAGTCATCGATATCGTCTGATATGATATAATGCGGTTTTTTTATTTTACGCATTCCCGGGGGCAGGGCCGCGTTGAAAACATCGGCAGGATTGGTAAAATAGTACGATGCCATCCATTTAAGGAATCCATAAAGCTCATCATTAAAGATGGGTTTCGGATCGAGGATTTCTATAATCGGCTTCAGAGCCGCTTTCGGTTTTTTATCGGTGGTTTCTATGAAGTAGCCGATTACCTGCCGCCGACCGAAAGGGATTATCACTCTCTGTCCGGGCCGGAGTTGTTTTTCAACAGAATCGAATCCCAGATAGGTAAAC
>Ga0136651_10001136_pt1 | contig 14693 bp, 13 predicted proteins | sample Mar14236cmmetaG_FD_94867 | JGI IMG/M metagenome (GOLD analysis project Ga0136651, IMG submission 94867) | Marine hydrothermal vent microbial communities from Guaymas Basin, Gulf of California to study Microbial Dark Matter (Phase II) - Marker... ...
CATTGAAGGGGGCTCTCAACAGTGAGTCATCTCTCCATTTATTGTCCTATCATATCAACGACCCTGAATTCGCAGCGGCATTGATCCAGGCATTGGAGGAAGTTGTCCCCACCACTTGAACCGTTCGGAAAAAATCTTATTTCCAGTTTTCGAAAAGCCGGGCCATGATTTCCCGGAGCCCCCGTTGAGGCTCTTTTCCCTGGGCCATTTCAAGGAGGATATCCACGAAGGCCTGGGCGGGCCGACTGAGGTGTTCATTCTTCAGATACGCAATGCTCACATCCAGGTACAATTCCTCTTCCATCAAGGGAACAGAAACGAGCTTCTTCTCCTGCAGTTCAGTGGCGACAGCCTCTTTTACCAGAAAAGAGAATCCCTCACCCTGCTGTACCAGCTGCTTAATGAATTCCGCATTGCTCGTCTCCATCAGGATATTGAGATCGCAGCCGTACCGCTCGAACAGTCCGTTGACCTTCAGCCGGGTCCCCGACCCGGCTTCTTTCATGATGATGGGTTCCCCTGCCAGTTCCCTGACTGAGACAGCAGCCTTGTTGGCCAGGGGATGGGACGGCGCCATTATGAGCACAAGTTTCTCATGGCTTAAAGGGATGAAGGTTACCGCCGGATTTTCGGCAGCCATGGCAATAACGACCACCTCGTTTTTCAATCCAACAAGGCTTTGAGTCATGTCAAGGGAGCTCCCCTCATCAAGGTGGATTTTTATCTGGGGGTAGGTCTCGTGAAAGGTGCTGATGAGAACGGGCATAAAATAGCGGGCATAGGTCTTGGTCGTTCCCAGGCGAAGGACCCCTCGTTTCAGTTTTCTCATTTCCTCTATGGCATCTTCCACCTCCCTTTCACACTCAAAGATCCGCCTGGCGTAATGGAAAAGCGCAGTACCTTCGTCGGTGAGATGAATGTTTCGCCCCCGTTTCTTGAAAAGCTTCAATGAACACTGGTCTTCCAGTTTCCTGATCTGCGCTGTAATTGCAGGCTGAGTCACACAGAGCTTCTGAGCGGCCGCAGTGCAGCTCTCATACTTTGCAGCCATATAAAAGACTCTCAAATGGTGTAAATTGATCATTTGATGAAATCCGGGTTAAACAGATGTTATGAAACTTGCCGAATGATAAGATTTATTTATGAATACTATAACAATAATGAAATTGACAAGAACAAATGTTTCTTTCATCATTTCTTACAAGTGAGACAAAATTTTTCAGGCCTTTTTTCCCATGTCAAACCCGTGTCACCCTTAGCCCGCTTTTCTCACGGGCCTTCGTAGCGAGGTGGTGGAGAGGGCGATGGATACAAGGCGCGCGAAGAAAAATGGATGAAGGCGTACTCGCAGTACGTCAAAGTCATTTTTCAAGCGCAACGCAGGAGCCATGGGGCTCTCCGCCGCCACAGTAGATTGCACGTGAGAAATGCAGGGCTAGCCAGGAGCATTTCCTTAATGCGTTGCCAATGTCATATTATTTCTGCTCAACCTCTGATCCCAGCCCGGACTCATTCAACTGCACTTCCGCTTTGTACGCACCATGAGACATCTTTACTAACCACCAACATGAGAAGGAGGATTGAAGATGGCAGATGAAAAAACAGGAAGGTTTCCGGATCCCCACGAGTACCAGGTCCCGGAAGAGCTTGAAGGCTGGGAAGAAATGTATCCTTCCCATTTCCTCTTTTCGGATGACCGAAAGGATTGGGAAAAGTCACAGTTCTGGTACCTGGACAAGATCCATGCACCCGAACCCATGCCGCCCCTGGATCTGATTTTCCAGGAGGCATGGCAGATCTCCCTCTCCCAGTACACCACCAGGGTATTCTGTATCCCGCCTGCCCAGGGGATTGCCCAACGGATGATCGGGTGTTACCAGTACATTTGTGCCATTGCCCCGCCACCGGATGAAATCATTGGAGAAAAGGCGGCCCTCTTCGAAAAACGGGTGTTCTATGTGTTTGAACACTATGATGAACTGTGGGACAAATGGCTGACAAAATTCCAGGCCCTGGGGAATGAAATGGCATCTGTGGAAGTCCCCAAGGAGCTGCCCAAGTTCGCTCCGGAAGACCAAGTGCTCCCTGCACCCAGAGGGTATTACGCCTCCTATGACTTGATGTCGTCCTTTGACAAACTTGCAGACCTGATGATCAAGGGATGGCAGTACCACTTTGAAATGCTGAACCTGACCTATCTGGCCTACCTCATGTTCGGCGATGTGACCCGGAAGCTTTTCCCGGGGATAAGCGAAAGTGCCATCGGGAAGATGGTTGCCGGCGCCTATGTCTCCATGTTCAAGCCGGAGGAAGAACTCTGCAGGCTGGCGAAACTTGCCAACGGCTCCAGCGTGGTTTCCGCGGTGCTGAAAAAGGAAACCTCCGCCCAGGAAAAAATAGCTGAGCTTGAAACAAGCGACGAAGGCAGGAACTGGCTCCAGGAATTTGAAAAATCCAAGGATCCCTGGTTTTATGTCTCTTGCGGCAGCGGATGGTTCCACCATGAAGGGAGCTGGCTGACCAACCTGGACATCCCCTTCAGCTACATAAGAGACTATGTGATTCGGCTGGGAAATGGCGAAACTATTGATCGAGATCTTGATACAATTGACAAGCAGCGGGATGAAATAGTGGCCAAGTATCGAGACCTCATCACAACCGACGATGACCGCAAGGCCTTTGATGACGCCTACAAGACCATCAGGACCATCTACCGGTACGCGGAAGACCATCTCTTCTGGGTGGAACACTGGCTCCACACCATCTGGTTTTCCAAGATCCGGGAACTGGGAAAAGTCCTGGTGGACAACGGTATGCTGGACGAGCCCGATGACATTTTCATGTTCAATCGCTACGAGGTGCCGGAAATCCTGACGGAAGTGGCCACCGGCTGGGCATTGGGGGTGGATATCCCGGTAAGGGGAAGTTATTACAAGGCAAAGGCCAAAAAGAGGAGAAACATCCTTGAGGCAGCCGCAAAATGGAACCCCACCCCTGCCCTGGGCGTTCCGCCCGAAGAAATCGCTGAGCCCTTCACTATTATGCTCTGGGGGGTCACTACTGACCGGGTGAAGGAATGGCTGGAAGGTATGGGAGAGGTGAAGGCGGAGGACGTCTCTGAGGTAAAAGGCTTTGCCTCCTCTGCCGGCGTGGCAGAAGGCCCGGCAAGGGTCCTCAAGCTCCTCAAAGACATCGTGGACCTCCAACCCGGAGAAGTCCTGGTCTGTCCCTCCACGAATCCATCGTGGGCACCGGTCTTTACAAAAATTAAGGCCGCAGTCACGGATATTGGTGGGCTTACCAGTCACGCGGCCATTGTCTGCCGGGAGTACGGGGTCCCCTCAGTTACCGGGGCGGGAATCGCCACCTCAGTCATCAAGACCGGGGATATCATCAGGGTTGACGGCGACACGGGCTCGGTTACCATAGTGAAGCGAGCCGGGTAATCGAAAGGCCTCATACGTGAACAGTAAGAGAAGGGGGAAATTATTGCTCCCTTCTCTTACAGCAGATCATGAGGAAGCAAGCAATGGAACTTATCCTGAATTTCAAAAACGCAGACAAAACCTCCCTTCCTCTGGTGGGGGGGAAAAACGCGAGCCTCGGGGAAATGATCAAGGCGGGAATCAGGGTGCCGCCGGGATTTGCCGTGACTACCGACAGCTACCAGACCTTTATCACAGATACCGGCATTGGTGATGCCATTTTCACACTTCTTGCGGACCTTGATGTGGATGACGTGGAAGCCCTGAACAATGCAAGCGTTTCTATCCAGAAACTCATGAACAATGCCGCCATGCCGCAACATGTTCTCGAGGCCATACAGGAGAGCTATGGGGAGCTCTGCCTGTCCTGCGGCACGGACACACTCCCGGTTGCTGTTCGATCGAGCGCCACTGCTGAAGACCTGCCAACCGCCAGTTTCGCTGGCCAGCAGGACACTTACCTCTGGATTGAGGGCGCGGACAAGGTTGTGGAGAGCGTCAAGCGATGCTGGGCCAGCCTCTATACCCCCCGGGCCATCAGCTACCGGGTGAAGAACAATTTTCCCCATGAAAAGGTGCTGATAAGTATTGGCGTACAAAAAATGGTCAACTCAAAGGCCGCCGGGGTCATGTTCACCTTGAACCCGACCAACGGTGATCCTTCAAAGGTGGTCATCGAAGGAAGCTGGGGCCTGGGGGAGACCGTGGTCTCCGGGTCCGTGACCCCGGACAAGTTTGTGGTGGACAAAGTGATCATGGAAGTGAGCGACAAGACCATTTCTTTCAAGCATATTGAATGTGTCTATAACGCCGAAAAGGGCGGAGTGATTGATGCTGATGTGGATCCCGATCGACAGAAGAAATGCTGCCTGGAGGACCGGGAAGTTATTGAACTCGTCCAGATGGCGAAACATATTGAGAAACATTACGGGCGACCCATGGATATCGAGTGGGCCATAGACCAGGATGTCCCTTTTCCGGAAAACGTCTTTATTGTCCAGGCCCGGCCTGAGACGGTCTGGAGTCAGAAAAAAAAGGAATCCGTAATCGGGAAGAAGAGCGGATACCAGCTCCTCATGGAACAGGCCATGAAGAGGATCAAAATTTCGTAGGATAGCTCATCAATCAAAGGACCAAAAACAATATCTCACACAGAGACGCAGAGGCAACAGAGTTAAAAAAATGGAAATACCTTTCTCTGGTTTTTCTGTGCCTCTAGTGAACGGAGAGAACGGGCGTGAGGCACCTTTTAGCCCGATGAGCCTGTTTTCCCATGAGACTGTCTTTGGACTGCCGCCCCTGTATATTGAGTTTTTAAGTTAATTTAATTAAGGAGGTAATGGAGTTATGAAAAGTATGAGAGATTTTATCGCCCAGGCGGAATCGGAGGGAATGCTCAAGAGGATCAAGGCGGAAGTGGACTGGGACCTGGAACTTTCCCACATTGCCAAACTGAACGAGGAACAACAGGGCCCTGCCCTCTTGTTCGAAAACGTAAAGGATTATGACTCCCCGGTCATCACCAGTGTGTGCACCACAACCCAGAGATTGTCCCTGATTATGGGTGAGCCAAGGGAATCTACCCTTGTGGACCTCATGCAGGTGTGGGTGGACAAGCACGAAAATGCAATCCCCCCAAAGTTTGTCGAGACTGGCCCTTGTAAGGAAAATATCCTAACGGGGGATGACATAGACCTTTTCAAGTTCCCGGTTCCAAAATATTATCCTCTGGATGGCGGCCGTTACTTTGGAACCGCCCATTTCGTGGTAACCAAAGACCCTGATACGGGCTGGGTGAACCTGGGAACCTACCGGTTGCAATTGCTCGACAAAAATCATCTTGGCACCCAGTTCATCAAAGGGAAGCATTCAGACATCATGCTCAAGAAATACCAGGCCATGGGCAAACCCATGCCGGTCTGCGTGGTGGTGGGATGCGATCCGCTCCTCTTTCTCATGGGTGCGTCCCGGCTCTCCGCCTTTGAATCGGAATACGATTTTGCCGGCTCCATACGCGGTGAACCCATCGAAGTGGTTAAGGCCGAAACCAACGATCTCCCGGTTCCGGCCACTGCGGAAATCGTTGTAGAAGGGGAAGTAGACGCGGATAAGTTCATGGAAGAAGGCCCTTTTGGGGAATACACCGGGTACTATTCCGGCGTGGGAACGGATCCCAGGAACTATATTGATGTAAAATGTATCACCCACCGCAACAACCCTGTATTCTGGGGAACAACAGTGGGCAGGGCCGTCACGGATACCCACATGACCATGGCCCTTACTTACGGCGCGACCCTTTGGCAGCAGCTCGTGGCCATGAAGATACCGGGTATCAAGGCGGTGTATTGCCCGCCGGAGGGATCCGGACGCTTCCTGGCCATCATCTCCATGAAGCAGATGTATCCCGGCCATGCCGACCAGGTCCTTACCGCCGCCATTTCAACGGAAATGGGGGCTTACGGTCTCAAAACCGTGATCGTGGTGGATGAGGACATCGACCCCTGGGACATCCCCCGGGTCCTCTACGCCCTGAGCTTCAGGTTCCAGCCGAACCGGTCCCAGGTTATCAAGCGGGGCAGATCAACGCCGCTCGACCCATCCCTGCCTCTGGATGCCAGGTGGATCACCGGCAGGCTCCTGCTTGATGCCACCATCCCGTATGACTGGAAGGAAAAACCCATTCCAATTGAACTCGATTCTGAATTGGTTGAGAAAATCAAGGGCCGATGGTCGGAACTGGGATTAGAGTAAGAGATATATACAGGAGACATGATCATGTCAGATGATAAAATGCTGGAAGGGAAAAGGGTCCTCCTCGTTGATGACGAGGCCGACGTGCTGGCAACCTTGGAAGAGCTGCTATTCATGTGTGACACCGTAAAGGCCGCAACTTTCAATGATGCCAGGGAACTGCTTGAATCCCAGGATTTTGATATCGCCATCCTGGACATCATGGGGGTTGACGGATACGGTCTCCTGGAAATAGCCATCAAGAAAGGGATCCCGGCGGTGATGCTCACCGCCCACGCCTTTACGCCGGACAATCTCGTCAAGTCTATCAAGGAAGGAGCCGCAAGCTACATTCCCAAGGAGGAAATAGCCAGGATCGCGGACTTCCTGGTGGACGTGCTCAAGGCCAAGGCGGCGAAGAAAGACCCATGGGAAGCCTGGCAGCGCAAGCTGCCCACTTCTTATTTTGAACGGAGGTGGGGTGCCGCATGGCAGGATACGGACAAAGATTTCTGGGAGCAGTTCAAGGCCAGCATCAAGGCCAGAGATTCGAAATAAGAGGAGGAATGATCTGTGAAACCGATTCGTTATAAGAAAGAAATGGTGGAGGAATTCTTAAGGGACGGCTACTGGACCCAGGAAACGTTCTATGATTTCTGGGAGCGCAATGCCCGTGAAAACGGCGATCGGGAGGCCCTGGTTGATTCCAAATATCGCCTCACCTGGGCGGGGGCAAAGCAGCTGGTGGGTGCCATGGCCGCTTCATGGGTTGAGATGGGCCTTGAAAAATTCTCACGGGTCATAATCCAGTCCCCGAACAGCGTGTACGGGTTCCTGGCCCGCATTGCCTGCGAGCGGGCGGGCCTGATCTCCCTGACCGTGTATCCTTACCTCCGACAGCGGGAACTGGAGTACATGACCGAAAGGACCGAGGCCACTGCGGTCATTATTCCCCACATCTACCGAAAATTCGACTACCTGGAGATGTACAAGGGGCTCAAGGAACAGTTCGCGCATCTCAAATACATTTTCCTCTTTGACGACCAGGTACCGTCCTCCGCTCCTGAGCAAACTTATTCTTTGACGCAGATGGCCCAGGCGCGGTCCCAAAAGCCCATTGATGAAGGAGTTCTTGCCGAACGGAGACTCGATCCCATCTGGAACGTAGGACTTCTCACCAGCACCACCGGGACCACGGGCCTTCCGAAGCTGGTTGAATGGCCCATCGCGCCCAGGGTCTGCACGTCCAAGGCAAGAGTGGACATCTGGAGTCTCACAAAGGAAGACACCACCATGGCAATCGCTCCCCACGCAGGCGGTGCTGCAGGAACCCTTACCTACTTTGCCGCACCCCTGGCAGGTGCCAAAACGGTCATGCTGGAGGAATTTTCCCCTGAAGGAGCGCTCGCGCTGATTGAAAAAGAAAAGGCCACTGCCATTGGGGTGGTACCCACCCACCTTGTCAGGATGCTGGAAGCGGACCCTTCCAAGTATGACTTGAGTTCGCTCAGGTTCATCCGCTCTGCGGGCGGATATCTTTCACCGCAGGTTGCCGAGGAAGCTGAAAAGGCATTCGGCGCCGTGATCACCAGTGATCTCGGGACACAGGACATGGGCTCCGTTTCAGGATGCCGGGTGGAAGATTCAACAGAACTCCGGCGCCGCACCGTGGGCCGCATGCTCCCCGGAAACAAAGTTCGCCTTTTGGGCGAGGACGGTAAAGAGGTCCCGCCCGGGGAACCCGGAACCCTCTACTTCAGGGGCCCGCATGCTCCCGCAGGCTATTACCGGGACGAGGAACTGACTGCCACCGTCTTTGACCCGGACGGGTGGACCACTACCGGAGACATTGTCAAGTTTGATCAGGGCTGTCTCTGGATCCTGGGACGCGCCAAGGACATGATCATCAGGGGCGGCCAGAATATCTACCCGGCTGAAATCGAAGGGCTCCTCAACGAGCACCCTAAGGTTGCCTCTGTTGCCATCGTGGGATATCCCGACCGGGAGATGGGAGAACGGTGCTGTGCGTGTGTTATCCCGAAGGCAGGGCAATCGTTCACCTTCGAGGAGATGGTGGAATTCCTGAAAAGCAAAAACCTGGCCATGTTCAAGCTCCCCGAAAAACTGGCCGTTATGGATGCACTTCCCACGGTGGGAGACTCCGGCAAAATAGACAAGAAGGCCCTCAAAAAGGATATCGAGGCCAAAGTAGCAGCCAACAAAATTTAGTACCTTAAAGGGATTTTGCGTTCAAAATAAGCAATAACTGTTGGTTATGATCGCATTGAATACCAAATTCCAAAATCCAAATGTCAAATCAATGTCAAATATCAAATGTCCAAATTGAGGAGCAGTTCGCACCGTTCTTTGGTCGATCTGTGCCGGTTGTTGCAGCAAGCAGGTGAGGGGAATATGTTTTGTCATTGAGACATTTGGCTTTTGCTTGACATTTGAGCTTTGTCATTTGTCATTTCCGGTCTATCCGGATTAGGGATACAGGTATGACACAAAAAGCTGTACTTATTATTTCGACCCTGGACACCAAGGGCCCCGAAACCCTCTATCTGAAAGAAAAGATAGAGGGCCTGGGAGTTGACACGCTCCTGATGGATATCTCCATGCGGGGTGACGGCCCTTCTTCTGCTGACATCACACCTGACCGGGTTGCGACCGCAGGGGGTAGCAGTATTGGAGAAATCAGTGTTTCCAGGGAACGGGCCAAGATTACCAATATTGTCATCGCGGGTGCGTCGCGCATTGCCGGGGAACTTTTTCAGCAGGGAAAGTTGGGAGGTGTTATAGGCCTCGGAGGTTCCACCGGCTCTCTCATGGCAACCGAAGTGATGCGCTCACTCCCTTTCAGTGTCCCAAAACTGATGGTGTCCTCCACCGCTGCGCTTCCGGGCCTTTCCACGCGTTACATCGGGACGGGTGATATCGCCCTTTTCCATTCCGTTGTTGAGATCTCCGGGCTTTCCAATGCCCTGAAAAATGTGCTCGACCGCGCCGCCTGCGGTGTTGTTAGCATGACACAGGGAGTGGTGACTCCTGCAAAGAATGAGGCTGGAAAAGCTATTGCCCTTACCATGCTCGGGCCATGTGAAAAATGCGCCAGCACGGTACGGAAAAGACTGGAAAGCAAGGGATATCAGGTGACCGGTTTCTCTGCCGCCGGGATCGGTGACCGGGCCATGGAGGAGATGATCGCTCACGGGCTTTTCCAGGGAGTAATTGACCTGGCACCGGGCGGCGTTGGGGAGCACCTCTTCGGGTTCATGCGGGACGCCGGACCCAGGAGGCTTGAATCGGCGGGGGAAGCAGGAATCCCCCAGGTGATCTCACTTTGCAGCGTGAACCACATGACCCCGAGGAAATCACGGTACAAGCCTGAATACAAAGACCGCCCGAAATATGATCTGGACAAATACCGGACATGGCTTCGCATGAGTGTTGATGAACTCACGCAAGTGGCACGCGTCTTTGCGGAAAAAATCAACCGTGCGAAAGGCCCGGTCCGGCTGATGGTGCCCCTGAAGGGATGGTCCTCAGTTGACCGGGAGGGAAATCCCACCTATGCTCCTGAAGAAGACCGCATTTTCATCCAGGAACTCAGGGCACAGCTCAATCCAGATCTTGAGATACGGGAAGTAAACGCCAATATGGAAGATCCTGCATTTGCTCAAGCCGTCTTTGAAGCGGCACTGGAGGTCTTTTGACACCGCGTACAGTAAAGACTGCTGTGGGCGCCTATGACCTGGAGGCATCCGTGCAGAAAATCGGGGAAAACCTTCTCGTGGCTATCTGGGGCGGGGAGCTTCCACATATCGGCGCAGTAGCCATTGCACAGCCGAGACCGAGCTTGAAGGATCCTGACCGAATCAGCTCCACTGCATCAGTCTTCTGTCTCGTAGGGCACAAAGAGGATGATCTCGCCAAAGCCACTGCAGAAATCCTGGCCGCCACGCTCAATACAACGGTGGTTGTAACGGCTGGTATTCACTGGGACAACCTGGATGCCGGAGGGATCAGGAAGGTTCTTCAAAACAGTGAGATTCTTATCGATCTTCTATTGCAGGAAACAGCATCACTCTCCTCTCACGCAAAAGGGGAGTAGAGATCCGGGTCCAGAGGACGTAGGCTTTGGGCCACCCTGGAACGGGCTATAATCGCCAGCGACAGCTGACGATACACAGACGCCAGAAGAGTAAGGAGCAATAAATTCATGAAAAAACGAATCGTTATCGGTATTGCCGGGGCGAGCGGCGTGATTTACGGTGTCCGGATGCTCCAGTTGCTCCAGAGCAAGGACTATGAAATCCATCTCATCGTGTCTGAGGCCGGGGTAAGAAACCTCAAGATTGAGACCGGCTATGATATTGATCAGATAGGGACCCTGGCAGACCATGTGTACGATAATCGAAACATGGCCGCTACCCTCGCAAGCGGATCATTCCTCACTGAAGGAATGGTCGTCATTCCCTGTACCATCAAGACGCTCTCCGGAATCGCAAACTCCTACTCCAACAACCTGATCGTCAGGGCAGCGGATGTGACGCTCAAGGAAAAGCGAAAACTGGTCCTGGTGGTCCGGGAAACTCCCCTTCACAAGGGCCATTTGAGATTGATGACCATGGCGGCCGACATGGGCGCCCACATCCTGCCCCCTGTCCCGTCGTTTTATCACAAACCGGAGACCATTGAGGACATCCTGGATCAAACCATCGGGAAGATTTTTGATTATCTCTCAATAGAGCACAATCTGTTCAAACGGTGGCAGGGTGAAGAGGAGCAGTAGAGAGAAAAACTGCTTACGGTGTTCTTTGACATTTGACTTTTTGCGTGATCTCTTCTGCTGCCTGTTTTGTGTTTCTGATCAGCATCTGCATTGCCTTGTCGTCCAGCCCTGTCTTGAACCCCACAACCCAAATAGCTGATGGCACCTGCTTCCATTCCCTTATGGGTGAAGCTACGGCCCATACCCCTGAGAGATACTCCTCGTAGTCAGTTGCGTATCCCCTTTCCTTTGCCTCACGAACCTCTCTCATATAAAGCTCCGGATCCGTTATGCTGTTCTCGGTAAACCGTGGAATTTTATTTTGCATGATAATTGTTCTGGATTGCTCCTCCTCCATTGACGCCAGCATCACCTTTCCCGTTGCCCCCGCAAAAAGAGGAATATTCGATCCTTTTGGGGAAGTAATCTTCAGATCCTGCCTCGACTCCACCACATCCAGTATGGTAATGCGCATTCCATTCAGCACGCCAAGGTATGCGGTTTCCCTGGTCTTCTCCATGAGATCCTCCAGCACAGGTCTGGCCAGGTCCTTGAGATCAATCTGCGAATAGGCCCGTTTCCCCAGTTCGAAAAGGGTAAACCCGAGGGTGAATTTCCTGGTCCTCGGGTCACGCAACACGGCTCCCAGATCTTCCAGCGCGGAAACCACCCCGTGAACCGTGCCTTTGCTCATCTCCAGCGCTTCCGCCAATTCGCTCAGGCCGGCGCCGTCGTCCGACTTTGAAATGAGTTGCAGTATCCGAAACGCTTTTCCGACTGCAGGGGCATGATATGCTCGCTTCATTGTTCACCTCGCTGAACTTTTGTGTATTTTTGCACTTTTGCAGTTGCGTTGTCAACCCGAAACACGGTTATATCAATATTGATATAATACATTGTAATTCAAGCAGTTCAATGCTTTTTTCTTGACAACATCGCTTGTTCTGCTATTATTTGATTTACATGATATGTTCTTCATTCTGAACAAAGGCGGTTTTTCTTTTTTTGATCAAAGGGAAATGAAGATGCGTAAGACAAAGACACCCAGCAGGCTTGAAAAGGTTCTTGCAGCAGGGCACCTTGCAGTCACGTCCGAATGCGGTCCCCCCAGGGGGAGTGATCCAGCTGTCATCATAAAAAAGGCCGAGATGATCAAAGACCATGTTGATGCAATTAATGTCACGGATAACCAGACCGCGATGACAAGATTGTGCAGCCTGGCCTCGGTGATTCACCTGAAGGCAATGGGCCTTGAACCGGTCCTCCAGATGGTAGTGCGTGACCGAAACCGGATTGCGCTGCAGAGTGATATCCTGGGGGCTGCCTCTTTTGATATCAACAATATCCTCTGCCTCTCCGGAGACCATCAGAAATTCGGCGATTGCCCTGATGCCCAGAACGTGTATGACATTGATTCCATGCAGCTCATACGCATGGCCAGGCACATGAGGGATGAGGGGAAATTTGTGGGAGGAGATGACATCAACCGGCCTCCCCGGATGTTTGTGGGAGCTGCGGCGAACCCTTTTGCCGACCCGTTTGAGATTCGCGTTTCCCGGCTTGCCAAGAAAATAGAGGCTGGTGCTGAGTTCATTCAAACCCAGTGCATCTATAATCTCGATAAGTTCGAACTGTGGCTGAAACAGGCCCGTGAACGGGGACTCCATGAAAAGGCTTTCATCCTTGCGGGGATAACTCCCATGAAGTCGGCGGGCATGGCAAGATACATGAAAAACCGCGTCCCCGGCATGGATGTCCCGGATGAGCTTATCAAGAGGCTGAGCAGCGTCCCGCCAAAAAAACAACCCGAGGAGGGAATCCATATCTGCGTGGAGACCATCGAGCGTCTCAAAGAAGTTGAGGGGGTCAGCGGATTTCATATTATGGCCATAGAGTGGGAGGAAAGGGTTCCGGAGATCGTGGAAAGAAGCGGGCTTTATCCGAGACCGAAAACTGGTTAGCTCCCAAGAACTCGTCACTGAGGAGAGAAAGACTGATGTCATATTTTGTGGTAAATGAAAACTGTAATGGATGCCTCTCGTGCGTGGAAAACTGCCCTGCAAATGCATTGAGTTTTCGAGATAATGGTGAGAAGCGTACAATTCTCCATAATATGGCCAGATGCGTCAGGTGCGCCAATTGCTGGCGGGTCTGTCCTCAACAGGCAATAGAATTCCAGCACTTCATGGAAAACCAATGGGATGAGGTCAAGACCCTGAACCTGGTTTATTGCAAGGTTTGCGGGGAACCCATATACACTGCAGACCTCGAGGAAACCATTACTGGCAAGACCGGAAGAGAAATCGAAGCCCTTTGTCCGAAACACAGGGGATTGAATTTTGCTGCCAGGCAGGCCCTGGTGCTTTCCGGGAGAAGAGGATAAGGAGAGGTGAAACATGATCGTAGCTGATCTGAAACCGATTCGTGAGATAGCCGAATCAATAGCATCATTCAAGAAAGTCACCGTAATTGCGTGCGGCGGGTGCGTATCTGTTTGCCTGACCGGCGGCGCCAGAAGTGCGGAGGTACTCGCAAGAGACCTCTCTCATCCCAGGCATTACAAGAAACGCCCGCCGACCTTTGACACGGAAACCATCCAGAGACAGTGCGAAAAGGATTTCGTTGCCGCGTATCTCAAGGTCCCTCATGACACCGATGCCATTCTGTCAATGGCCTGCGGTGCAGGCGTCCAGACGCTGGCAGAGACCTTCGGTGAACTCCCTGTTATCCCGGCGCTCAATACCAGTTTTCTTGGATCGCTGGATGAGCCGGGGATATGGCGCGAAAAATGCCAGGGATGCGGAAACTGTGTGCTTGCCTTTACCGGCGGCATCTGCCCGGTTACCCGATGTGCGAAGCACCTTCTCAACGGGCCCTGCGGTGGTTCAAGTAACGGCAAGTGCGAGATAAGTAAGGATGTCGACTGTGCCTGGCAATTGATCATAGACCGCCTAAAGGCTCTTGGCAGGCTTGATGACTATGAAAAAATATTTCCCATCAAGGACTGGTCATCGGACCGTGGGGGCGGCCCCCGCACGATGGGAATTTCAAGAGTGAGGGACCAGGAGTCGCCGGCCCCTTGAAATAGCAGAGTCACTTTTTTCTTTAAGCGCAACATATCATTTAGAAAGGAGAATATTATGGCTGAACGTAAATCAGATTTATCATCAGCGGAGAGCCTGCGCAAGACAAGGACCTACGGGAAAGTGCGATGCCACAATCCCAGTTGCATGGAAAGGATCCAGCCGCCTCCCGGGGCTGATCATGTCAAATGCCCCACCTGTGGTATGGAATATCGAATCTACTGGGTCAACCCGCAGCTTCCCCGCATACGCGGCCCAGTATGGGATGTCAACAGGAAGATAGCAGAAGAAAAACTGGCTCAGCTCGAGTCACAGACGCCCAAGAAGGCTAAAAAGAAAGGGGGAAAATAGCATGGCCTTAGACAGAAAAGTAGCCTACATTAATCTCACCACCGGTGAGATAGAAATCAAGCCCATTCCGCTTGAGATACGAAAAAAATTCCTGGGAGGCAGGGGACTTGACGCGTATTTGCTTTACAACCACACCAAGAAAGGGGTTGACCCGCTTGGCCCGGACAATGTGCTGCTCTTTAGCGGAGGAATCCTGACAGCCACCTGTGCCTCGGCAACAGCCAGAACTCATGTGATGGCGAAGTCCCCTCTTACCGGGTTACTGGGTAG
>Ga0136651_10001137_pt1 | contig 14684 bp, 17 predicted proteins | sample Mar14236cmmetaG_FD_94867 | JGI IMG/M metagenome (GOLD analysis project Ga0136651, IMG submission 94867) | Marine hydrothermal vent microbial communities from Guaymas Basin, Gulf of California to study Microbial Dark Matter (Phase II) - Marker... ...
GGGGGATTGTTATTTTATAAATAGCTGAAATAAGGGCCTAAATTGGGGTTTATAGATTATGATAGGTGATAATTGTGTAGGAAAAGACCTTCAATCACTCCAAAATAAATGTATGATAAAACCTACATCAGAAGACCTGATATTTGATTTTTCTTCAATCACGCCTTCTATCTGCATGAATTGTTCTAATCTAAAAAGATGTCAAGTGGCCTTTCTGCTAAACGTAGCTGTAAAGGAATGTGCCTACTTTCAAGAAGGCCCTTCTCTGTTCGGCAAATCGCTTGGCAATTCCAATGCAAACCTGGAGTCACTGAGCCTTTAAAGGCGAGATTTGCTCGTTTATGTGTGCCTGGAGAACATTGAAAATCTCCGTGATCTTTTCCGATTTAGGCAATACATCACGTATCATTGCCAAATAGCCCCTCTTCAGAACACATTGGAGGGTCTGCACAAAGTTTATATCATAGATCCACCCGATTTGAAGCAGCTTAAAATCATTCAGATTCTTTAGATGCGCGATATCCACGATCCTTTTTCCCATCAGATCCTCATAGACATCATTTGAGATCCCCGGGGTATCGGGGAGGTCAAGCTCAATTACGGCATTTCGTTTTCCATCTTCCTGGTGATAGTAATCAGTGACTACTCGCCAGATGTCCAGTTTGTCGGCATCACGCAGCAATCTTGCAAACAATAGACATTCTTCAGACTCTTTTTTTGGTAAGGCAAAGCGGTTGTGGTATAAAATTGCTCGCAAAATCAGGTCTCGCACTGATTTATCAAGCCTGTTCAGCACCTTGTTCTCTTTGAGTATCTTTACCCCCAGCACGGCATGATTCACTGAGTTGCGGTCCACAAAGGTCTGATAGCGGGCAAACTGTTCAAAGCGGCCGATATCATGAAAAAGGGCAACCACCCTGGCCAGGCGAAGTTCTTCATCCTTTAGTCCGATCTTTCTCCCAATACCCAGAATTTCCTTGCATACCATTCTGGTATGTTTCTCTTTCAATATTATGTTCGGTTGCCAGCCAGGATCCCCTGATTTAAATTCCCTGAGGTAATTGTCAAACCAGTTTTCAAGCTCCTCCACGATTCCTTCGTTTATTATTTTTGTCACCATCTTTATTTACAGAAACTTAAAGGTTTAGAACTCAAAGTCATCTTTTTTATCGATTTTACGGTCAGATCAAACGGTTTGGTGCCTTTTTTGTATATTATCCAGCTGTCAGGAGGGCATTTTTATGATGCCTGAAAGGGCCTTCCATGATCTGATTCTCAGAAAAGGCGCGTTGCCCCTGTTCCAGGGCTGGTCAAAGACAAAGGTCTTGATTCCTCTTTTGTGGAGGTCCCGGCAGGTCTCCAGATGATCATCAATAAAATACTTGAGCTTCAGTTCATCAAGCACGCCTGCCTTTGCCGAGTATTGACCTGTGGCAATCACCCTGATGTCTTCATGCGCAACACCGGAAAGGAGAGAGATCAGCCAGGCCTCAATCGGTTCTTTTACCGTCCTGGCCGTCACAAAAGTAAGACTGCCGTGGGCGGCAAGCCTCATCAGGGCCTCCCTGGCCCCTGGAAGCGGCTCGAGCTTGATGCCGACAGGATCCGTAAGAAGACGGTTGATAATGGCCTTAATTATGTCGAGTGGTATGGGCAGGCATTCCTCGATCCAGTAAGAGGTTATCTGCTCTTTACTGATATAATCAATGCCGAATTCTTCTCTGGCTATCCGTATGAAGGCCTCCATGGTATCGGCAACCACACCGTCTATGTCAAAACCTATTTCAGACGGTAGAATCGGATCAATAGAATCGACTGCATTCCCCGCGGACTGTATTTTTTCTTCAGACATGTCTGGCAACATTCATATAAACATAGCAGGCTAACACATAGCCACAAGTCTTTTTTTGTATATCTGTAAAAGTCCGATGTTGCACGGCCGGTGAAGATCAAAAAAGAACCCATGAATCCCTGAACGCCTACTGTTTACTTTTGTTTTATCAAATATTAAGATATCGGTTTATATGCAGACTGGAACTGACTATATGGCCAGGGCAACCAGTGCCGTAATCGCACCGTTTAACTGGCTGGGCGGCCTTTTTATTGCCTTTATCCGTGAGCTGGGGGCCATCGCGATCTTTTTTACCCACGCATTCTGCCTGATCTTTTCTTTGCCCCTTCAGGTGAACAAGACCATACAGCATGTCTTCTTTATCGGTGCCAAATCTATCCTTATAATCCTTCTGGTCGGCCTTTTCACCGGAATGGTCCTGGGGCTGCAGGGCTACTATACACTGGTCAAATTCGGATCTGAGGGAGTGCTCGGGGCTGCGGTGGCGCTTTCACTTATCCGCGAACTGGGACCGGTCATGACGGCAATCATGATCATTGCCAGGGCAGGGTCTTCCGTGGCTGCGGAAATCGGCATCATGCGTATCTCAGAGCAGATCGATGCACTTGACACCATGGACATCAATCCGGTCCGGTTCCTGGTCAGCCCTCGTATAGTCGCATCTCTGATCAGCTTTCCTCTGCTTACCGCAATCTTTAATGTAATCGGAATCATAGGCGGATATCTTTCAGGTGTCTGCCTCCTGGGGATCAATTCCGGCATATACTTCTACCGCATTGAAAGCAACGTACTCATGCAGGACATAAGCGGAGGCTTTATCAAGTCCCTTGTCTTCGGCCTGATAGTCTCTACGATCTGTTGCTATCAGGGCTATTTCACCCATATGCGTCCCGGCGGATTCGGTGCCAAGGGTGTAAGCCTTGCCACGACCTCGGCAGTAGTCCTCTCATGCGTTCTGGTATTGATAGTGGACTATGTATTGACTTCATTCCTCCTGTGAGGACGACGTGACCGCACCCCTGATAGAATTAAAAAATGTTACAAAACGCTTTGGCAACCATACCGTTCTGGACAGACTCAACCTTATTATCTTTGAAGGCGACATCACGACCATCATCGGTAAAAGCGGAGGGGGCAAAAGCGTATTGCTCAAACACATCATCGGACTACTCAGGCCCGATGCAGGAGATGTTTTGATCAACGGCAAGCGGTTAAGAGACATGACCCGGAAAGAGCAGACACAATTCAAGCGGCAGACAAGCTATATGTTCCAGAATAACGCCCTGTTTGACTCACTGACAGTCTTTGAAAATATCGCCCTGCCGCTCAGGGAAAAAACCAGGATGCAGGAAGACGCCATAAAAAGCAAAGTGCTGGCCCAAATTGATCAGATGGAGCTTTCCCACGACGTCATGCACAAGTACCCGTCACAGATATCCGGCGGCATGCAGAAACGCGTAGCCCTGGCCAGGGCACTGATTACCGAACCCAAGATCATTTTTTTTGATGAACCGACTACCGGTCTTGACCCCCTCCGGAAAAACGCGGTCCTGGGTATGATCTCACATTACCAGAAAAAGATAGGATTTACGGCGGTTCTGGTCAGCCACGACATCCCTGATGTCTTTTTCATATCCAATCGCGTTGCCATAATCGATAACGGCCGTATTATCTTCCAGGGCAAACCTATAGAACTCGAGCAGTCTGAAAACCCGGTTGTTCAAGAATTCATAAGGGGCCAGATAACTCTAAAGGATGATCTCACGGGATTGAATACCAAACAAGAGGTCATGGATTTGCTCATCCAGGAAATGGATAGAGCAAACCGTCTCCAGCAGAATTTTCCTGTTATAATGTTCACCATAGATAATATGACACAGATCAATAAGCATGTCGGCTATATCACGGCCCAGCGAATCGTCCAGTGTCTGAGCACGCTGTTAAAAGAACATTTCGGCGCAGCCGGTACTTCCGCCCGGTTCAGTCAAAATGAGATTCTGATGGTCCTGCCGCATACAGATATTAAAGAAGCTGAAAACGTCCTTAACGAATTGGCAATCGACCTGCAGAAACAGGAGGTTTTCCAGGCCGGAAGCTATCCCAAGGCATGTCTAAGCTTTTCCATATCGGCCGGACTGTCTACGGCCAAACAGGGCAAAGACCCTGATTCCATAATAGGTCAGGCATTGTCACATCAGAAGACAATCGCTCATGTCGAGTGTATAAAACACGGTGAAACAGCATGAAAAAGTATTCCATGGAGACAATTGTAGGTATATTTGTGTTTATCGGCCTTCTCTGTGTAGGCTATTTAACCATCAAGCTGGGCAAGATGGAACTGATCGGGGGAGACACTTACATCCTGTACGCACGATTTGATTCGGTTTCCGGCCTGAGACCCGACAGCAGCGTGGAGATAGCAGGTGTTGAGATCGGGCGCATCGGCAAAATCAGCCTGGATTCCGAAAGGTACATGGCACTGGTGATGCTCAAGATCCGTAAAGGCATTCAAATCACGGACGACGCAATAGCATCGATCAAAACCAGCGGCATGATCGGCGACAAATTTATCAAAATCACGCCCGGGGGTTCAGATATTATACTCGAGCCAGGCGGGACCATTGTAGAAACTGAATCAGCTGTTGACCTTGAAGAGCTAATCAGTGAATATATATTCGGCGGCATGTAATCTGAGACCAACAGCTATTAGCCTCCAGCTTTCAGGTGTTAGCAACCTATCTGGAAAACAGCAGCAAATTAACAGCTAATAGCTCAATTTAGGATTCAAAGAGACGCGACATGAAGAGACAATCCATATCCATTCTGCTTATACTCCTTTTTGTTATTCCGGTCTCGGCCTCAACTCCGGCTGACGGGGCCTTTGATTTTGTAACCGCCTCGGTCGACAAGGTGCTTACCATCCTGCGTGACCCTGCATTCAAGGAAGAATCGGCTAAAGAAGAACAGTATCAAAAGCTTACAAAGATTGTGAGGACACTCTTTGATTATGATGAAATCTCCAGAAGGGCCCTCGGCATTAAAGGTAGATCATTCACCCCTGAACAGATGGATGAGTTCTCCGGTCTGTTCACCAGGCTTCTGGAAAAAATTTATCTTAACAGGGTCAGGGAATACACCGACGAAAAGATAATCTATGGTGATGCCACCATGCTTTCGAAAAACATTGCCGAAGTACAAACCAGTATAGTAACGGCATCCAAACAAATTCCGATAAAATACAGGGTAGCCTTTAAAAACCAGGAATGGAGGTGTTACGATGTCATTATCGAGGGCGTGAGTCTGGTAAGAAATTACCGGAGTCAATTCAACAAGATCCTCCAGAATAAAACTCCGGAAGACCTGTTGCAGCAATTGAGTGAAATGGTTAATAAGAAAGAGGCCCCAACAGAGTAAAACACCCGGTAGGCAGGAAATATGGAGAAAGACTTGCAAAGGGATCCCACGGCTTTATTTGCCTTGATTCTGGTATTTTCATTTCTCTTCGCCGGATATGGGTCGAATTATAAAAAGGCCTTTGCGGAAGAAACGGCTGTATCTGCAGACGCCGGTGAAGAGAACGCCCTTCAGGATGAATACGATGAATGGACTTATGACTTAGAAGAAGAGGAGTCGGCATCTCGGATACGTGACCCGCTGGAAAGATTCAACAGGGGTGTCTTTGCCTTTAATGACTTCTTTTACTTCAGGGCCCTTAAACCTGTTGCCCGCGGTTATAGATTTATTACCCCGGAACCGGTTCGTATCGGGGTTAAAAACTTCTTTTACAATCTCGGGTTTCCTGTACGGTTCGTAAACTATATCCTCCAGGTCAAATTTCAGAGGGCCGGACAGGACACATGCCGATTTATCTTGAACAGCACGGCCGGCATACTCGGATTTTTTAACCCGGCCCAGAGGTGTCCGTGGCTGAACCAGCCGCCGGAGGATATGGGACAGACCCTGGGCAAATGGTCGATCGGCAATGGATTTTACATCGTCTGGCCACTTCTGGGCCCTTCCACTTTACGCGATTCAGCAGGACTAATAGGGGACTACTTTCTTCAACCGGTAAGCTATGTAAGGCCTTTTTATGTCTCCATGGGTGCCAGATCTTATGAAGCGGTTAACGATACATCCCTGTCCATCGGCGAATATGAATCCATTAAAGAGTCAGCGCTTGATCCTTATACCGCCCTTAAAGACGCCTATATGCAGTACCGCGAAAAGGCGGTCCAAGAATAATAAAGGAATAAAATTATATGTACACAAAAGTCCTTGTTCTCCGCTTTCCGCCGGAGGTAACAGATGAACCCATAATATGTAATCTGAGCCGCAAGCATGATCTGTGCTTTAACATACTAAAGGCGACAATACTCCCGGGCCGGGAGGGCCTTATGGTGCTTGAACTGTCGGGACACAAAAGACATGTAAGAGAAGGGCTCAGTTATCTGAAGGATCTGGGTGTCGGCGTAAAATCCGTAGAACAGGAAATACGCAGAAATGATGATGTGTGTTATCAGTGCGGAGTGTGTACCGGTATATGCCCCAGCCATGCACTGCACATGGACAGAGAGACCATGGAAGTGATATTTGACCCTAAAGAATGTACGGGCTGTGAACTCTGCGTGGCAGTGTGCCCTGTAAGGGCCATGGAAATCCGTTTCAGCAGGGACAGGGTCCTGGCCTGACGTATACTGTCGAATATTCTGTAATAAAAGGCAAAAGTATCATATCATAATCAAGAGCCCAAACCCAAAAGACAAATCCGTTCTGATAGCCTTGAGCGGTGGCATAGACAGCGCCGTCGCAGCACATGAACTGCTTCAAGCCGGATGGCATACCGAGGCATACTTCCTTAATATTCTGCCGAAAGGGGTTTCAGATAAGGGTCTTGTTGCATCAAAGGCCGTGGCAAGGCATCTGGGTATCAGACTACACTGTCTGAATGAGGCCAGGATATTTGAAAAAGAGGTAATCTCATACTTCACCAAGTCCTACAATATGGGTATGACCCCAAATCCCTGCGTGGTATGTAACAACAGGATCAAAGTGGTCATCGGTCTGTCTCTGGCCGCTTCGCTTGGTATTGATTATCTTGCCACGGGCCACTATGCACGTACAAAGAGGCTTTTAAACGGTCAAACAGGTCTTCTGAAGGCGAAAGATTTAAAAAAGGACCAGTCATATTTTCTGCACCAGATATCAAAAGAGGTCCTTCCCAGGTTGATATTTCCGCTTGGAGACCGCATAAAAAGAGATGTAATGGAACAGGCCGGACGGACGGGTCTCTCTCATATAGTTCAGAAAGAAAGCCAGGAAATTTGCTTCTTAAAAGGTAATTACCGGACCTTTCTGAAAAAGATGGGCCTTTCTGATAATATGCCGGGAGACATCGTTTCTTTAGACGGGAAAGTCCTCGGAAGACATGCAGGATTATATGCCTTCACCGTAGGACAGAGACAGGGGATCGGCATTCCGGACAAGACGCCTTATTATGTAATTGCTCTGGACAGAAAAAACAACCGGCTGGTAGTTGGAAAAGGACATCACCTCTGGGGCAAAGAACTCCTTGCGGAACATGTTAACTGGCTGGTTAATCCTGATACGGTCTCTGAACAATCGTGTACTGTAAAGATCCGCCACGGCAACGCAGGTGGCCGGGCGGATCTGGAGGTTCTGGAGTCAGGCAGGGTCAGAGTTCGCTTTATCTCTGAGCAATTGGCAATTACACCGGGGCAATTTGCGGTCTTTTATTTGGATGAGCTGGTAGCCGGGGGTGGTTCAATATGCGGGTAGCCCTTTACACCCTGGGTTGCAAGGTAAATCAGTTTGAAACGGCCGCCCTGGCAGAGGGTTTTATCTCGAAAGGGGCGGATATTGTACCTTACACCCAGGAGGCTGACATCTACGTTGTAAATACCTGCACAGTGACTTCAAGGGCTGCATGTCAGTCAAGGCAGATACTCAGAAGGGTAAGGCGATCCCGAAAAAAGGCGCGGGTCATTGCCGCTGGCTGCTATGTCCAGACCGGGGCGCAGGAGATCCTGGAGGCCGTTCCGGGCCAGATATGTCTGGTGGGAAACGACCAGAAGGCACACCTTGTAGACCTTGCCTTTGAGCTGGAAGATGGTCTGGAATTCTATGTCGGCAATATTTCCAGGGTTGCAGCCATTGCTCCCTTTACCATAAAACGCCAATGGGGAAGGACCAGGGCCTTTGTGCGAATTCAGGACGGATGTAATTCCTTTTGCACATACTGTATTGTACCTTACGCCCGGGGGAGGAGCAGGAGCCTCGCGCCTGAACTGGTAGAAAGGCAGATCGATATCCTGGTCCAGGAAGGAATAAAAGAAGTAGTGCTCACCGGGATACACATAGGCATGTATGGTGATGACCTGCTGGAAAAGACTTCCCTCCTGTGCCTTTTAAAAAGGCTGTGTCCGGCCTTTCCTGAACTGAGGTTTCGTTTAAGCTCCATAGAACCATCAGAAATTACGCCGGACATGATATCATGGGCGATGTCCACCCCGAATTTCTGCCCTCACTGGCACATCTCGCTCCAAAGCGGTTCTGATAAAATCCTGAAACTGATGAACCGCCGGTACACGTCTTCCCTTTACAGAGACTTAATTATGCAACTGAGAACGGCCATGCCTGAGTCGGCCATAGGGTCGGATGTACTGGTCGGATTTCCCGGGGAAGACGGCCCTGCCTTTCAAAAGACCCTGGAATTGATATCAGAACTGCCCATTACATATGTGCATGCATTTCCATTTTCTCCCAGGCCCGGGACCATCGCGGCAGAAATGAAAAATATGGTGACCAAAAAAGAAAAGGTGAAAAGGGCACAAGCCGTCAGGGACCTGGGGTTTGAGAAAAAACAGGCCTTTTATCGCCTCCATGTGGAAAAGATAGTTGAGTGCCTTATGGAGGGACGGGATAAAGAGACCGGTCTTTGGAAAGGACTTGCTCCAAACTATATCCCGGTGCTGGTTGAGGCCGGAATGGATCAGGCGGACCTCAAAAATCAGATCCTGCCGGTGCGGATCATAAAGGCCGAAAGGGGAATGGTGTTCGGGACCTTATTAAAACAAAAAATCTAGCCAAGGTCTCCCACATTCAGGCCCCTCACGTTTTTCCTCATGTATTCACTGTATTTTATTATATCAGAGATGTTAGAACTGTTGATCAGAAAGAGTCCTGGAGCATCTTCACCGCTGAGCCGCCTCAGCGGATCAAGATAGGCGGGTTCAACCCCCATTGAGGCAAGGGCATCCAGAAGCTCCGCCCCTTTGACCTGATCGATATCCATATGTCCCGTGAGTCCATCCATAGCCTCCATGCCGTTCAGGGTCAAGAGCCTGGCAATTGCGTGGATGATTCCCGTACTGCCGCACATGCATGCCCACTTGGCCGCCTTTATTGCATACCGGTTCCCGTTAAAGGAAACGGCCACGCCTTTAGCATTTTTTACCAGTTCCAGGGCCTGCACATCGGTAATACTGTCTCCCACGTAGAGCACATCAGACGAGGTAAGCCCGGTCCTTTTCAGGCTGTCTTCAACCGCCCTTGCCTTTTCAGGGCCTCCAACCGGGTTTATGTCGGATAATATTCTTCCAATCCCCATTTCTGGAATCTCTTCCCAAAATATGTTATCCATACGGCTGACCAGGGCCTGATTTTCATTGCTCAGATCTCTGATATCCCTTGCCCCTTCAGGCCAGTCAAGAAGGTCTTGGCCGACAATTTCTGAAGCCAGCCGCTCAAGTCTCTTTTGTTCCTGTTCCGTAAGTTTATATCGGTCCAGGTCTACGGAAGTGCAGTAGACGTGATCCGCTGGAAAACCGGTTACCCTGCAGAGTGCCTGCAGATAGGGACAATAGCTTGTACTTATGATAAATGCAGGCATCAGGCCGGCTATCATTGAAAGCATATCACTTGCCCCTGGAAGGAGCATCAGGGTCTCTTCTGAAAATTTCTCTATCTTTTCATTGGTAACCCCGTAAGCCATTAAAAAGGGGAGCACCAGCTTAAGGGTATCCCCCGCCTTATACCCCTGTCTTTTCTCTATATCCGCGAGATAATCGTCATATCTACTGACTCCGGCAAAGAAACTTCCCCCTTCGGGCATCATGGCTTCGCAAAGCTCATAGGCATTGTCATTCTGAGTTATGGGACCTTCACAGTCGATATTGAGTTGAGGCATCTCCATGCTCCTTTGATCAGACTCTTATCTTTGTCTCCTCAAGAAGTCTGTCCACAAACGACAACAGAAATTGCCTCTGTTGTGTAGTTGCATAATTCACACATTCACACCTTATCTTCCTGCGGCTCCTGACCAGCATCTCAATCTTCACCCATTTGTCCCCAAGCTCTATGGCCGCGCAATGGGGCTGGCAGTCCTGATGTTCATACTGTACCGGAGAAAGGATATCACCTGGTATTGTGAGCCAGTAAAGGCCCTTGATATCTGAGATATCACAGCACTTATCCAGATAGGCCTTAATCTTTTCCACTTCTTCAGGTCTGAGTTCATCCACTACATATTGTCGCATTCTGAAAAATCTCCCTGAGTTTTATATTCTTACCTTTTTGATCCAGCGATCAAGTATTCATGAATCTTATTGGTCCTGCCGTCTCCCTGCTTAAAGGCACTGGATATTAATTCTTTACCAATCTGGCTAGTGAAGTGAGTCTAACAACGGCGTAAGGGGCCGCAAGGGCTGATTCAAATACAGTGCCGGGCTGAACACCCGGTCCTCCGGTGTCAATGAATCTATTTGAATGTCTTTGAGATCTATCTTTATTTCCAGATGCATCTTCTTGAACTTCATTCGGATTTTGCCCGGATAAGGGGCATGATCTTCCAGGTATACATGGTCATCGTACAGGGCCTGGAATTCCGAATTCTCTATAGAGATGGGTAACAGTGTCTGCCTGTCGAATTTTGCCCATCCGGAGCCTCCCTTATGGAAAAAACTGATATAAAACAAATTTTTATCGTTTTCAAGGCCTCGTTGCGGCATATATTGAAACAGCTGGACATCCTGAGCCCTAACCACACTCCATGGGTTCAACAGCCAGGAGGCCTCGTTGATAAGGGCGGATATCTTTTTGACATTTTTGATTTTGTAATTAATACTGCTGACATATACCGCCTTATGTGACGGTATAAAAAGATAAAGGGATCGTTCGGCAACCAGGCAGTCAAAGACCGTTATGCCGAAGGGACCATGGCCTATCACCCTGGCGAGAACCCCTTCACGAGTCCTTGTCCACATAAGTTGTCCCTTGATTTCAGGCCGGGTTTGGTCATGGATTGTGAGCTTCAATCTTATCCCGGCACTGAGGTTGTTGAGCCTGGTTGCCTGAAAGTTCATGGCATCCAATATATCTCCGGTTGTTATGATGGTACCGGGTTTTGGAGGGGATGGGGCTTCCGGTTTTCCTGCACAACCGCACAGGCACGCACATGCAAAAAGGGCAACGGCAATAGCAGATGCAAAATTACAGATTATTTTATTCATAAGTGATCCCACAGAATCCATTTATGATGGGCCAAAGACATTGGGGCCTGACCATTTCCATAGACTCTCTGGACCTCTATATTAATTGACACCTGAGGTTCAATCAGCACTTCGTATTGAAAGGGCATGAATTGTGTAGCACGGGATTCGTAAAATAACAACAACCGGCGATATAAATATAAGGTATGATTTTAATGAAGAGGCCCGGTCTTCGCCGGGCCGGCTCAATTTTCCGGCTACCTGGGCGTTGTCTTCAGACAGGCGGCAGGGCGCTATTCAGGTTTATCAGGGTTTGAGGAGGTCTTAAAAAACTATGGAACAAGACATTGGAAAGGCCTTAACATATCAGATAAAGAGGGAAATAGCAGAGAGGTACTTCGGCTATAGAAAGATCATAGAGGATGACAAGCTGGCCCTTGAGGGCATGATCTTAGATCTTCGCTTCCTATACGAACAAAAGGTGGGAAGGGATATGGCCAGGATATATGTCCTTCTACGAGATAAGGACCTGATCGACGAATTTTTAAGGCTTACGGGCTGGAAAGACCGTCCCTTTTTCGATCCTTACACAGTGGAATCCGCTACTATTATGCAACGGCTCCTTCAGGACATGGAACTCCATGGCTGGCTGGCCCACAACAAATTTCTCAATCTGTTACTGGACGGTTATAAAAGGCTTTGCGCGGACACCTCTGAATACAGAGAAAAGCTGCATGAAGTGCTGGATGAAGCCCAGGTCATAGACGAGGAAATTAGTCAGTTCAAGCAAAAATTCGTACTTGAGGAGATCATGAGTTTTCTGAATACATTAGACAGGAGGGATGAACTTGCAAGTGTATTGGGTGAGGATATGCCCCCGGGCAGACAGGAAGACCTGTCATCCCGTCTTGAACTGATACCTGTTGGCGACCTTGGGAAATTACTGCCCAAGGTGCCGGATTTGCCGGTGCCGGACAAAATAAAGAGAGGCCTGAAAGGACTTGCAGATAGAGTGGATAAATCTCATAAGGAGGAAGTCCTTAAGGCCGTGGGGATTAAACGGATTTGAGATTTGATATATAAAACGGAGGAATACAATTTCTATGGGTACGGATAACGATTTTGTTTCATACTCCGGTGATACCGGGAATATTCAACATATCTGGCACACCGTAACAGTGCCCCTGGGAGCCGATACATATGATATTGTTATAGGACCCGGGCTCTTGACAGACCTGGCGCAAGACCTCAAATCGAGTCTGGCTGCCCCGCGATATCTGATCATCACGGATTCAAACGTAGAAGATTACCTTGGGGTGGACCTTGTCAGGCTGCTGAGACAGAGCGGGGCCGGCGTCGATTTGCTGTCCTTTAAGGCAGGCGAAGAATCAAAAAACATGGGTACCATAGTGGAGCTGGCCAGTAAAATGGTTGACCTGGGTGCAGACAGACAGACCGCCGTACTGGCCCTGGGCGGCGGAGTGGTCGGGGATATGGCGGGTTTTCTTGCCTCCATTTACATGAGGGGTGTACCGCTTGTTCAGATCCCCACTACACTCCTTGCTCAGGTAGACAGCTCGGTAGGAGGAAAGACAGGGGTCGACCTGCCCGAGGGCAAAAACCTTCTGGGGACCTTTTATCAGCCAGTGAGGGTCTATGCAGATATAGGTGTGCTGGCCACCCTGCCCCGGGCTGAGATAAGAAACGGCCTTGCCGAAGTAGTCAAGTATGGAATGATCCAAAGCCGGGAATTCTTTGATTTTCTGGAGGAGAAATGGAGGGATATAGTAAGCCTTGAGCCGAATGTCACTGCCCGGATAGTCTTCAACTCCTGTTCCATAAAGGCCGGTGTAGTGTCCGCCGATGAGCGGGAAGGAGATTTGAGACGAATACTTAATTTCGGCCACACATTGGGTCATGCGGTGGAGGCCGCGGCACATTATCAGATTCCTCATGGAGAGGCGGTTTCCATGGGCATGGTAGTGGTTTCGAGGATTTCTGCGGCAAAGGGTCTAATGCCCCGGAGGGATCTCGAAAGGCTGTGCGGGCTCTTGGACAGGTTACAGCTTCCCGGCAGGATTCCGGCGGAACTCCGGGCAGAGGAGCTGATGGATCTCCTGCGGCATGACAAAAAGGCAAGGTCAGGCAGACCTCACTTTATACTGAGCAAGGGAATCGGTCAGATTCTAATAACGGATGATGTCAGCAGAGAGGAACTGGCCGCGGCCATTGAGGCCTCACGGGCCTGAAGATCAACTGGTATATTCGCTGGAGAATTTCGCATTTGCCTCAAACTGCAGCAAAAGCGCCTTGACCTCCAGGCCGCATGAAAAGCCAACAAGGTCTCCTTGTTTCCCGATCACCCTGTGACAGGGTATAATAATGGGCAGCGGATTGGCCCTAAGTGCCTGTCCCACTGCCCTGGGCGAGCGGCAATCCACTTCAGAGGCGATCTCGCCGTATGTCTTCATCCCTCCGGAGGGGATACCGCAAGTGACATCCCACACCCTCTTTTGAAAGGCGGTTCCCGCCGCCTTAAAGGGTATTGATGACCCGTTTAACCCGCCTTGAAGGATTCCCATAAATTTACGGGCAAGGGGTGACGAAGTCCGATCCCCAGATATATCGGAGATAGCAGGCTTTATACAGACAACAAGACCATGTTCCCAGTGTGCCCGTATCTTTAAGGTATGATCAAGTATTCGCAGAAAGCAGACTTCTGTTTTTATCACTTTTTTATCACAGATCCATACTACAGTGAGCGTTTAATCGAAGTTCTGTTTTTAGTATTGTGTCTAAAACCAAATTGAGCGATCAGCTAATCGCTTCATTCAGGTTCAGCAGAATCATATACAGTGTTCATATCCCTGATATGTAATGTCTTTTGCCCCTTTAGACGTCCTTAAAAATACACCCTCTCCCCTTACTATCCTTCCTATTTGGAACGGCATATGCCCCAGGATCTTCGAGGCGATCTTTTGTACTTCGGACCTGTATTTTTTTGATACGGTCCACAAGAGTTCAAAGTCTTCTCCCCCTGTAAGGGCAAACTCCAGGGGCGATCTACCCAGGAACCGGGATGCTCTCTTAAGCGATCGGGAGACCGGAATCTCCATTACCCGGACTTCAGCTCCGACCTTGCTGTCTCTGCATATATGGGCAAGATCTGTAGCAACACCGTCGGATATATCTATGGCGGTTTGAACCATGCCGCTTGCAAGCAGGGCCTGTCCCAGCCTCACACGGGGTTCAGGGTCCAGATGCCTGCGCGCGAGCCTTTTAAAAACGGCCTTTGAGATCCTGTGCGCCGCCTTTCGACCCCTGAA
>Ga0136651_10001139_pt1 | contig 14675 bp, 12 predicted proteins | sample Mar14236cmmetaG_FD_94867 | JGI IMG/M metagenome (GOLD analysis project Ga0136651, IMG submission 94867) | Marine hydrothermal vent microbial communities from Guaymas Basin, Gulf of California to study Microbial Dark Matter (Phase II) - Marker... ...
CAAGAACACTTACGATTCCGGCAACATAAAAAATGTAAATAAGCCCCAGTGTATCCATTACCATACCGGAAAGTAAAGGAGCGAGAATCATTCCCACACTCATTGCCGTATTAAACACGCCCATTGAGGCTCCCATGCCATAACGCTTACCAGCTATAACGGTTATAGCAGAGGCGGAAGGCATGGAAATTGCACCACCAATACCCATAAACATATCAATGATTAACAGGGATCTAAAATTATGAGCAATCAAAGGAATGAATAGGAGTGCTGCCGCACTTATTCCGGAACCGAGGATAATCAATAAGATTTTGCTATACCTGTCGGCAAGTTTTCCAAAATATCCCTGCAACAAAGCCGTTAAGAACAAATTAACTGATATAATGATCCCGATCTGTGAAGCAGTTATATCTATTTTTGCAGCAAAAATCGGAAGGAAGGCCATGATCCCTCCCCTGCCGATAGCACCTATGGCTCTGAAAATCAATAATCCTTTTATGATATCGTCTTTCAGAAGTTTTTTAAACGGATGACGCCTGTCAGAAAAATCTTTATCAGACTGGCCGGCTATTTTCAGATCAGGCAAAAGAAACAGCGTAAGTAAAAAAGCAATAAACGACAATACAGACATGGCGATAAATACCGAAGACAACCCAAACACATCATGCAGTATTCCACCTATTATCGGGCCGGATCCCATACCTAAGAACAAGGCAATGTTAAACCGACCCATGGTATTGCCTTCTTTATCTTCTTCAGATATTTCACCTACATATGCCATGGCAATAGGGATGACCATAGCAGATGCAAATCCATGTACAACCCGGATCATCGACAAAGCATAAACATTATATGCCACCAAATATAAAAGTGAAATGACCGCGTAAGCCAATAAACCGGTAACAATATATTTTTTTCTGCCATTTTTATCAGAAAGATTGCCGACAATGGGCATAAATACACCGCGCGATAATGAAAAGCCGGAAAAGATAATGCCAAGCCAGATTCCGGAAGCGCCAAGATCTTCTGCAAAAACAGGCATGATCGGGCTTACGATTCCCAAACCCATCATGGCAGCAAAAATACTGATAAACAACACATTAAATATCTGTTGGTATTGTTTTGATTTCATTCGTTCATTCATTACAAGTATACTCTCTTTTATAATGAATGAGATAACCCGGTAAACAATTTACCGGGTTATCTCATTTCCAGATTAAAAAAGGCTGAGAGCCATGTATTTAACCCTATAAACCCTCTTCAGCATTCCACAAAAAAGCCCTCAGCCCGTGTTCTTCTGCTTCCTGATTAAGCACCCGTAGCCGGTGTAGCAAAGGACCAACCTTTTCATCATCCACTATACATAAATGCACATTATTTAATGCAGGCCAGGTATGTGTGCCCATGTGGGGTTCACCGTTTTGTGAGCCCCTGCCATGTACTTCTGTCCACTGGGTAAACCCCCGGATATATAAAGAATCAAGAATGTCGGTGATTCTCTCTGTTAATGCCTGGTTATAAGAAATAAATACAGCTTTCATGATATTATGAGTTAGATGAGTTTCCATTTGTTCTTTTAAGTAGTGCTCTCTGAGCCCTTTTTACCCGGGCGGCTCCAAACATACTGTAGATGGTGGGAATCAATACCAGGGTAATAAGGGTAGAGAAAAGGAGGCCTCCGATAATAGCTATGGCCATCGGTCGCCAGGTGGAAGATCCTTCACCCGTAGAAATAGCCAGGGGAACCATGGCAAGAAGAGTGGTTAATGCGGTCATCAAAACCGGTCTTAACCGGGACTTCCCGCCCTGAACAACGGCCTGTTTGACAGCCAGACCCCTGTCCCGCAAAAGATTGGTAAAATCGACAAGCACGATGCCGTTTTTCACAACAATACCGATAAGCATGACCGCACCAATCATGGATATCACATTTAATGTGGTGTGGGTCAGATATAATGCCAAAAAGACACCGGTGAAAGCAAACGGGATGGAAAACATGATGATAAACGGTTCGGTCAGGGACTCAAACTGGGCAGACATAACCACATAAACCAGTATAAAAGCTACCAACATGAGCAGTCCCAGTTTTTTAAAGTTTTCCTGCATATCTTCGGCGTTTCCTCCTATTTCTATAGATACTCCTTCCGGAATATTCATGCCGGCAATGCGCTCACGGATTTGCGAAGCTACACTGCCAAGATCCGAGCCGGAGATGAGGGAAGACACCGTTACAATCCGTTCCTTGTTTTCCCTGTCTATATTGGGCTGGGTATAAAATTGTTTTATCTCCCCTATTTCTTTCAGCTTTATCATTTTCCCCATGGGGGTTTGAATCGTGATGTTTTCTATATCCTGCGTGGATTTTCTGAATTTCTCTGCATATCGAACAATCACGTCATATTCTTTCCCTTTTTCTCTGTATTTTGTTGCGGTCAGACCGTTTACCCGGTTTCTTAAGGCTGTAGCAACCATGACAGTATTCAACCCGAAAAAGGTCATTTTATCCTGGTCCAGGACAAATTGCATTTCCGGGCGTTCCCGGTCACGGCTGATGAGTACATCGCGGGTACCGGAAATATGTTTCATCTCGTTTGCAATCTTTTCCGCGAGTATATCTGTCTGATCAAAATCGTGACCAAAGATCTTTACTTCGAGATTATTTCCTCCTCCCATTCCCATCATATGACTTCGTCTGTTATTTCCGGGATCGACATTAAATTTCTCGATTTCGGGAAATTGTTCTATATCTTTTCGCATCATGTCCGCAATCATAAAAATATCCCGGCTCCTTTGTTCCAGGGGAATCATTTTGAATGTAAAAGTAATAATATAGTTTCCCGACTCGGTAAAAATAGCCAACAGACTGTTTTCGTCTCCGGCACCGGTACTTGTTGCAGTGATTTCTATCTCGGGGTATTTTTTACGAAAAATATCCTCAAGTTTCCGGGCAACCCGCATACTTTGTTTCATGTTCACCCCCTGAGCCAGCTTGACAACCGCCCCGATCTGGTTATTGTCGGATGACGGCATGAATTCCGTCCCTACTTTTCCAACCAAAAAAATCGAAGCAAGAAAAATTGCCAAAGAGCCTGTAATGATGGTCCATCTGTGCCTGACAGCCCAGGTAAGCGTCTTTTCATAGATTCTATCGAGCCAATCCAGCAAATTTCTTGAAATATAATAGAGTTTCCCGCCCAGTTTCTTCTTATCCGGTAATTTATTGGTAAGCATTTTGGAAGAGAGCATCGGGGTAAGGGTCAAGGCTACTATTACCGACGTAGCAATAGTGATGGTAACAATCCAGCCTAACGGCCTAAACAAAATACCGGTCATGCCCCCAACCATAGTTAAAGGCAGAAAAACAGCCATTACGGTCAGCGTAGAAGCCATGACGGCAGTACTTACTTCATTGGTACCGTAGATGGATGCTTCCCTGGGATAACTGCCCCTTTCAATATGCTTTGTTGTATTTTCCAGAACAACAATAGAATCATCTACGACCATCCCGATCGCAATGGCAATGGAAGAGAGGGTAATAATATTAATGGTATTTCCCGTAAGCAGCATATAAATAAATCCGACAATGAGCGAAATCGGAATTGAGAGGGCAACAATAAATGTGGCCCGCCAGCGTCCCAAAAAGAACAACACTACCACCACCACGAACAATAAAGCATACAGGACCGTTTCGGTAAGGTTGTTTATGGATGCCTGGGTATATTCGGAAGTATCAAAGATGGTTTCTATTTTCACATCAGGGGGCAGATTTTTTATCAAATCAGGGAGTTTCTTTTTTATCTCTCTGGCGACAGTGACCGTATTGGCATCGGATTGTTTCTGGATCATCAGCCTTACCCCTTTACGCCCGTTGATTCGCTCGTCCTGATCCACTTTCTTCAGACTGTCGGTGACGGTAGCCACATCTTTTAAACGAACGGTTTTCCCGTTTACATTGCTGATAATAAGATTTTTGATCTGATCGCTATTCGAAAATTCACCCTGTACCCTGAGCGCCAGATTTGATTTGCCCATCTCCATATTCCCGGCAGGAAGATTGAAGTTATTGGCAGCCAGTATACTTCCCAATTGTTCTAAAGAGAGGTGATAAGCATCCAGCTTGCGGGGATCCACATCCACCATAACGGCACGGATAGGTGCTCCGATAATAAACACACTACCCACGCCATCCAGTCGGTTAATAGGGTTCACCAGATTATCCTCCAGAATATCTTTGAGAGCCGCATAACTCTGATCTGCCGTGGCGGAGAGCATCATAACCGGCATCATACTGGTGCTAAACTTAAAAATAGTGGGTTTTTCCACCCCGTCTGGCAACGATCGTTCAGCCATCCCCACGGCATCTCTGACCTCGTTGGTTGCCTCATCCAGGTTGGTTCCCCAGTTATATTCCAGGGTAATGACGGAGACATTGTCCTTTGAGGAAGAAGTCATATTTTTCAGGTTGGATAAAGAACTGAGACGATCTTCCAGTACCCGGGTTACATTTTCCTCAATGTCTGCCGCATTGGCGCCCTGGTAAAAGGTAAACACCGTGATGTAGGGAGGATCCATCTTCGGGAAAAAATCAACCGGCAACTGGAAATATGCATATAATCCGAAGATAAACACACCAATAAAAACCATCATCGTGGTTACCGGTCTTTTTACAGCATTGCTATATAAACTCATGATTTTCCTGTTTTATTTAATTTTTAATGCTTAACGGTTTGTTTTCCATTAATTTGTTTTGTCCCTCAATGATTAATTCATCTCCTTCCCGGAGGCCTTTCAGTATCTCCGTTTGATCATCATAGACCCGGCCCGGTTTTATTAATCTTTTCTCGGCCCGGTTTCTGTTATTGACAAATACATATTTATCATTGGTGCCGATCTGTTTGATGATGGCAATGGTAGGGATTAAGAGGGCTTTTGCCTGGCCCATATTCAATTTCACCCTGGCAAACATGCCGGGTCGCAAATCCAGATTATTGTTGGGGACTTTGATTTCTACCGTAAAGGTTTTGGTGGCAGGATCTATCGTTGGGTGTTTTCTGTATACGGTGCCGGTATATACCTGTCCGGGATAGATATCCGATGTTATTTCAGCTTTCAAACCTTTCTTTACTACCGGGAAATAAGCTGCTTCTACATTTACAACCGCTTTTAAATAGTTGATTTGCACAAGGGATAAAACAGCAGCTTTCCCAACGGTTGGAATCGGAGCCCCGGAATAAATTTCTCCGTTCTCAAAATATTTCCCCGAAATAATTCCGTCAAAAGGGGCTCTGAGAAGCGTATTATCCAGCAGGAACTTATAGCTGGCTTTTGCAGCTTCATAAGCGGTTTTTGCCTGATCATACTGCTGTTCTGCAATACTATTCGTTTTTTTCAGGGTGTCTAAACGCCTGAAATTGGTTTCCAGATTCATTAAATTAATTTTAGCCTGCTCGAGGTTGGTTCGGTCCATGAATACCAGAACCTGACCCTTCCTGACCTTGTCACTCACATCCACAACGATCTTTTCGATTTTTCCCGGTGATGCCGGGGCAAGGTTAACCTCCCTGAAAGGCAGCAGGGTGGCAGTGTATGTGTTTTTCCGTGTAATCGTTGTTTTTTTCAGGATTTTTGTGCTTACGGTAACCGGTTTTATTATTTCTTCTGACAGTTTTGCAGTACTCTCTCCCTGTTTTGTTTTACATGATGTGGCAGCAACCAGAATGACTGCAAGCAGGGACATCGTTAAAAATCTTAAAGTCTTCATTTTTATAGTTGTTTATAGGTTATTGTTTATTTTCAGTAAAGCAAGCTCGGCATTCAGCAGTTTGATCATTGCACTGTAATAGTTTGATTGAGCCGTCAGATATTCATTGTTTGCACTGGTGAGCTCCAAACTGGAAATCAGTCCTTGTTTGTATTTCCTGTTCATGTTGGTAAGAACATCTTTCGCCACTTCAACATTCATTTTCTGACTTTCAAATTGCTCCAGAAGATTGTTGTAGTTATACCTCAATTGCTTTTCCGTCATGGTTAACTGGTCTGTGAGCAAAGCCTCTGTGTTTCTGGCAATATCATAGTTTATTTTGGCCTGTTTTACTTCTGCCAGTCTTTGTCCGCCTGACAAAATCGGAATGCTTAAGGTGACGCCAACCATATTTTCAGGGGTTATGTCAAAGTGTGGCTTTTTGATTTTTTTAGTGTAGGAATAAGTTGCAACAAGCGTAGGCAGATACCCGGCTTTTTTTAAGGAGATCTGTTTTTCCGCCATCTGGTTTTGTAACAATGCCAATTGGTAATCCAGATTGTTTTTTATGTTAAAGTTATTTGTCAGAAAAGCAGATTGAATATATTTTTTCTGAATAGCTGACAGGTCTGTCGAAAGGATGATAGCCTGGTCTGGTTTTAATCCCAGTTGCAATCGTAAAACATTATAGCCCAATTCCAATTGTCTTTCCGTTGATTTTAAGGCATTATCTATCGAAGCTACCATGACAGAGAGTTTTTTTACATCCGTTTTCTCTATGACTCCGGCGTTTGCCAGATCATTGGTTTTTTTAAAGGTGATCTGAGCATTTGCCCTGTTCTCTTTTAAAATACTGATTAACTTCTGGGTGATCAGGATCATATAATAAGACTGTATGGTCTGTTCCTTTACATCCAAAATGTCTTTTTGATAGTTTTGCTCAGATACTTTATTGGCCAGTTTGGCCAGTTTTAATCCCACAAAATAACTCCCGCTAAAGATCAATTGGTTTACGCTGGCCCGGAAGTTACTGGTGGGGTTGAATTCGATGGTGACAGGTGGCGCAGCAGGATTCATTTTCAATTGAGCCTCGGCGCCCAGGTAATTTGTGTAATCCAATACTGCACTTGCCTGCGGCAGCCCCTGGGCTATGGCTGCCTTTATTTTTTGAACGGACGCGTCAACTGCAAATTTTGAGTTGATCAACTTTTTGTTGTGATCAAGAGCATAGTTTATGGCACTGTCCAATGACAATACTAATGTTTCCTGCGCATATATCGGGACCATGCCAAAAGAAATAATAGCAATCAAAAATATTTTTGGCAGCATCTTTTTAGTTTTAAATCTCTTTTTGTTCATTTTTTAGTAAGTTTTGATGATTAAATTTTTCTTCAATTATCTGGTGCCCTTTCAGGGTGGAAATTCCGATAAGGCTTATTTTCATGATTTTATTGAACACCGGATCAAACATATCTTTATGAGGCAATAACTCCCGCCCGATGATATTGTTAAATCGCTTCATATGCATAATAAAAATCACCTCAGTATCAAAATCCTTTATAAACAATCCTTCCCGTTGCCCCTCCCTGAGCAAATCAAAAAATGTGTTTTTCAAGGTATTATCTTTAAATTCTTTAAACACAAGGAAAATATCAGGATAGTATTTCTTTATATCATTCAGAAAGACTGCATTACATTTCTTAAAAGATTCTAAAAGAAACATATAAAGAAAAATGATTTTATCAATGGTTCCTTTTTGAGTTAAAGTAGTGTTTATCTTGTCTTCTATTTGCTGCAGAAAATTCCGGGCAATTACTTCAACAAGCTCGTTTTTGTTTGTAAAATCCTCATAAAATGTTTTCTTCGATATTGCCAATGCCTGAATAATATCATCAATTGATACGCTCTTGATGCCATATCTGAAGAATTGTTTTTGCGCTTCTTCCAAAATTCTCTTTTTAGTTTCTATACTCATAAAACTTTTATATTCTTATAAGTTTACCACAGGATAAAAAAAATCAGTTATTAAATTGTTCGTTGAAGTTGTTAATAATCTTTAGACCTTCTTCCGTAGCGATTCCACGGACAAAATTGACCGCTATGTTTTCAAGTAATTTGGATCGGTTATATTTATCAGGGGGGAACAATTCTTCATTCCCCATGATATTGAACTGTTCCATGATCAATTTGGTGGTAATATCCTCATTGATGTCCTTCCTCAAATAGCCTTCCTCTTTCCCCTTTTTGATAAAATGAATAATCCGGTCATATCCCCTTTTACTGTGTTCTTCCCCTGTACAATTGAAAATTTCAGGATAATATTTTTTAATATCGTGAAAAAACAAAGGACTGATGGATTTCATGAGTTCGACACTTCTTCTGATGGAATGAAGAAAAGCTTCTATCACGTTGCCTGAGTTTTTCAGAATCTCCTGATATTGTTTTTCATCTTCTGCCGAAATATGGTTAAAGCATGCTTTTATTAGTTCGTCCTTCGTACTGAACAGCTCATATATCGTGCGTTTTGATATGCCCAGATTCTCGGCAATGGTATCCATGGTTACACTGCGTATGCCATACCTCATAAACAGCTTCAATGATTCTGAGGTAATTCGTTCTTTGGTGTCCATACTTTTTTATTTAATGACGCAAAAATACAATAAAACTTCAAAAAACAAAAAAGTTTTCAAAGTATATGAGTTGTAGTTATTGTAGGTTGTGACCGGCAAAATATGAATAAAATTGTTGGTAATGAACTTAAAAGTTGTTAAATTTAATTGAAAAAATCAGAAAAAAAATCTTGCGACTGCCGGGTGCTGTTGAGCTGACGAAAACGAGAAGTCTTTATTATATTTTTCCTGCTTCCGTGTCCCTTCACGGCTGATATGTAAGTCTTGGTTTTTAGGACATGATACGTCCCGGGTATTGTCCCTGTGCCCTTTCGGAGCTGTTGATTGCGCCCCGTTGGGAATTAAGAGGATTCTGAAGAAAAAACGAAGGTTTCCTGCCGCATCACGGAAGAAAGACACCCGGGCGTTCGAGGCTTAGTGAAAACACACAAGGAGTATCTCAGACTGAAAGGGAAATGCCCTTGATGAGACGAAGCAATGAAGAGAAGAATACAACGGGTCAAACATTCTTCAGGACGGGCATTGTTGTTTAATTGTGGTTCAGCGTTCCTCTTTATTCCCTTCACCGGAGTGATATCAATCAACTTTTAATACCAGCCCTTTCAGATATTCTCCTTCGGGGTGGAACAGGCTGACGGGATGGTCCACCGGCTGGGTGAGTTGGTAGAGGATACGGACGGATCGGCCGGCATTGGCAGCAGCCACGAAGATGCTCTGGCGGAATTTCTCACGGCTCACCACCTGTGAGCAGGAGAAAGTAGCGATGATACCGCCCGGACGGATCTTGCGGAAAGCGATCTCGTTAAGTCGTTTGTATCCCTGCAGGGCATTGTGCAAAACCTTGTTATGTTTGGCAAAAGCAGGCGGGTCGAGGATGATCAGGTCGTATTCCGTTTCGGTAGTTTCCAGATATTTGAAAGCGTCGGAAACAATGCCTTTGTGCGGAGCTTCCTTGCCGAAGTTAAGCTCTACGTTGGCGCGACTGAGCCGGATGGCATGCCCTGAACTGTCTACGGTATGTACCTGCGTGGCGGCGCCACGCAGGGCATAAACGGAGAATCCTCCGGTATATCCGAAGAGGTTCAGCACCTTTTTATCTCTGGCCAGGCCCCCGACGAGACGACGATTCTCCCGCTGGTCTATGAAAAAACCTGTTTTCTGTCCCTGCACCCAGTTGACCAGAAAACGATTGCCGTATTCTGTCACCTCGCCTTCTTTGGCTTCACCGTATAACCATCCGTTTTTCGGTTCGATGTCTGCTTTGAAAGGCAGGGTATTTTCGCTTTTGTCATAGATGCCGGTGAGCTTATCTCCATAAATATCTTTCAGGATTGAGACCAGGGTTTCCCGCAGCCTGTACATGCCTGCCGAGTGAAACTGCATCACGGCCATCCCGTTGTAATAATCAATAATCAGCCCGGGCAGCAGGTCTCCTTCTCCGTACACCAACCGGTAAACATTGATGTCGGGAGCATCGGCCAGCCCTGACGTTTGCCGGAGAGCCCGGGCTTGTTCCAGGCGGTTGCGCCAGAACGCCTCGTCCGGTTCCACAGGCTCGAAAGAAATGATACGTACGGCTATGGAGCCCGGCTGGTAATGTCCTGTGCCCAGAAAATTCCCTTTGTTGTCTTCCACGTCAACCAGGTCTCCTTCAGTGAGCGGACCATAGGTCTTTTTGATGGCGCCGGAAAAAACCCACGGGTGATAACGCCGTAGCGACTGGTCTTTACCTGATTTCAGGATGATCTTACTACGGCTCATGAGCGGTGATGGTTCAATTTCTGATAGACCATATAACATACCCAGGCATCTGTGGCAGCATAGATTTGTTGTTTGGCGGTGAGGGTATCGGCTTCCCAGTTAGAAAGGCGCTGGGCCTTGGAGACCCTGAATCCCAACACCTGCGCCGTGATTTTCACCAGACTGGCATCCTCAATGCCGAAGTCTTTCACATAGGTCTGCAGGTCGATGAAACCTTCCGGTTCAAAAGGATGCAGTTGCTGTAATTCCCGCAGGTCATCCCGGATGCCAATGCCGGTTTTGATGATGCGGGTGTCGGTGAACAATCGCCACAACTCCGGGACATAGCCTAATCGGTTCAGCCGGACGAGCCAGACACGGTCTTGCGTAGCCAGCTGCAGCAGGGCCGGGAAATGTCTCGTTCCTTTTTTAAAGGAAGGACGCGTCTCGGTATCAAAGCCCAGCACTTTTTCCCGGAATAATCCGGGCAGCATGGCAAACAAAGCTTGCCGGTTGTCAATACATACGATTTCTCCCTGATACCGGCCCACCGGCAGGTTCATGATATCTTCCTTGCTGATGTTATTTTGAAACAAAGGCTTCATTTTCCGGCTGCGAAGTTAAAGAAAAATGAATTCACCGGCAATCTCCGTGAGTCGTTCCGGCCTGAAAAAACTGAAACAGGTGTTTGGGTTGTAAACTGGATGATTTTTAAGTGTGGATACCCAGGTGCCTGGAGTCAGGAGTTGTTATTTATCGTGATTTTTTCCAATTTTACCCGTAAATCAAAAACAGACACAATGTATTTCTTTTTAAAAAGAACTTTTCCGTTATTTTTTCTTATCGCTTTCTCTTCGTTTGCCTCCGACGATTTTAAACCTATTTCCGTTGCAGATATAACCGATAAAGGCACTTTTCGTTCCGAATCGGTGTATGGTCTGCGTTCCATGAATGACGGGGAGCATTATACCACCTCGAAACAGGGCAGGCTGATTCTCATGTATGCTTATAAAACCGGGGAGGTCACAGATACCCTCTTTAACATTGAAAAACCGGAGAAGGCTCCGTTTGAGCATTTTTCAGATTATATGTTTAGTCCATCGGAAGATTTGATCCTTTTTGAGACAGACCATGAAAAGATCTACCGGCGTTCCTACCGGGCCGAATTTTATATTTACAACCGCCGGCAGAAAACTTTTCACCGGTTGTCCGAAGGAGGGAAACAGCGATTGGCTACCTTTTTACCGGATGGGAGAAAAATTACTTTTGTGCGTAAAAACAATCTTTTTCATGTGGATATGGATTCCGGACAGGAGGTGCAGGTAACTCACGACGGAAAATACAATCACATCATAAACGGTACCACCGATGGGTATATGAAGAAGAGTTTGCGATCACCAAAGGCTTTGCCTGGTCCCCTGACAGCAAAAAACTGGCCTATACCGCTTTGATGAAAGCCGGGTGAAATTATTTAATATGACTCTTTATGAAGAAAAGCTTTACCCCGAGAATTATACCTTCAAATATCCCAAGGCAGGAGAAAAAAATGCAGTGGTTCGTATCTTTGTATATGATCCCGGTACGGGGAAGAGTACGGAAATGAAGACAGGAGCAGAGAAGTATCAGTATATTCCTCGCATCAAATGGACGAAAAATCCACAGGTACTCTCTGTCATCCGGGAGAATCGTTTACAGAACCACATTGAGATCCTGCTGGCTGATGCTCATTCGGGAAAAACGTCCGTAGTCTATAGCGAAAAAAATAAATAGGAGTAATGGACAAAATTGAGGCTGGGATTTTTCAGTTAAAAAAATACCTGTTAATTTTTTGCTGGTAAAAAAAACTTTTATATTTGTCCCTTGCAAAAGAAGATATTATGTTCATGATCCATCATCACCACCATTATTTCGTTTCATGCCGGTAGGCGTGTGGAAGGTGTGTATGATGTGTCGGATACAAAAAAATATATGCAACCTGAAGCCCGCTAAGCGGGCTTTTTTGGTTTATGAAAGATAAAAATTATGTAGTTGACGGAAATAAACTTTTTATGATCACACTCCAATCTTCTGCCCTCGCTTCTTTTATAGCTACGGGGTCCGGAGGATGAGGGGAGAAAAAATAAAATAAATATGGAAAAAGAACCTTTAAGAATAGCCATTCAGAAATCGGGGCGACTGCGGGACGGCTCCATGAAGCTGCTGCATGAAGCCGGTATCCGTTTGCCAAACGGACAGGAACAACTGCGGGTGCAGACAACTAATTTTCCGCTGGAGATCCTCTTTCTCCGTAATTCCGATATTCCCAATTATGTACGTGACGGCATAGTGGATGTTGCCATTGTCGGTGAAAACCTGTTGGTGGAAAAAGGTGAAGGGTTGCAAACCGTGTTGAAGCTGGGCTTTTCCCGTTGCCACCTGGCCCTTGCGGTACCTCGTGCCGTGGATTATCCGGGACTCTCCTGGTGGCAGGGAAAAAAGATCGCTACTTCCTATCCTAACTCTCTGAGGAAGTTCCTGAAAAAAAACAATATCGAGGCGCAAATACATGAGATATCCGGATCGGTGGAGATTGCACCAAATATCGGTCTGGCCGACGGAATCTGCGACCTGGTATCCACCGGCAGTACCCTTTTCCAGAATCGTCTGAAAGAGGTAGAAAAACTCTTGGATTCGGAGGCTGTGCTCGCCATGGGAGAGACACTGCCTGAGGGAAAAATGAGAATCCTTGATGATCTGATCTTCAGGCTGAAGGCTGTGCTGGCTGCAGAAACCAATAAGTATATCCTGTTGAATGCCCCCAATAACAAGTTAGATGATATTAAAAAAATCATTCCCGGGATGAAAAGTCCGACCATCCTTCCGTTGGCCGAAAGAGGCTGGAGCTCGGTACATTCGGTGATTAGCGAAGATGATTTCTGGCAGGTGATCGATAAGTTGAAAGCCAACGGAGCACAAGGGATACTGATTATTCCAATAGAAAAGATGGTTCTGTAAATAATGACTTATCATCTTCATTAATAAAAATTTTTAAGCAGATGGAAACATTTTTTTATCCTGATGAGACAGCCTGGCCGGACATCCTCCGGCGTCCTGAAATGGACCAGGAGAACCTGGGGGCCCTGGTGCGGGATATTTTCAACCGCATACGGTTGGAGGGGGATAAGGCTCTGCTGGACTACACGGAACGTTATGACGGTTACACTCCTGAGCGCCTGGAAATATCCCGGGAAGAGATGGAGGAGGCGTTGGCAAAAGCTTCTGTTCCGTTGAAAAACGCCATGGATACAGCTATGGATAATATCCGTAAGTTTCATAAGGCGCAGCAAGGTATTGAACCGGTGGTGGAGACAACGCCCGGGGTGACCTGCTGGCGTGAGAGCAGGCCCATAGACAGCGTGGGGCTCTATATCCCCGGGGGTACGGCTCCTTTGTTTTCTTCGGTGCTGATGCTTGCCGTACCGGCTGCCATTGCCGGATGCCGGGAAGTGATCCTTTGTTCTCCCGGTGATGAAAAAGGGAAAATAGCCCCGGAAATTTTGTATGCGGCAGGATTGGCAGGAGTGCAGCGTATCTTCCGCATCGGCGGGGCGCAGGCCATTGCGGCCATGGCCCTGGGAACGGAAACGGTGCCCCGTGTGGATAAGATCTTCGGTCCGGGAAACCAGTATGTGACAGCTGCCAAACAGTGGGCACAACAGACAGGCACAGCCATAGACATCCCTGCCGGTCCTTCCGAGGTGCTGGTCATCGCCGATGACTCTGCCCGGCCTGCCTGGGTGGCTGCCGACCTGCTCTCACAGGCCGAACATGGCCCCGACAGTCAGGTGGTACTGGTGACCTGGTCGGAGAAACTAGCCGCAGAGGTGGAAAAAGCGGTGAAACAGCAACTAAAAGGGTTGCCGCGCCGGGAAATCGCCAGCCGCTCCCTGCAACATGGAAAAATCATACTATGCCGGGACGATCGGGAGGCGGTAAAGATATCCAATATATATGCCCCTGAACATCTGATACTCTCCGTAATGCAACCGGAAAAGATGTTGCGGGGAATCCGTCATGCAGGTTCTGTGTTTTTGGGACATTATACTCCCGAGAGCGCCGGCGACTATGCCTCGGGAACCAACCACACACTCCCGACAAACGGCTATGCCCGGGTGTTCGGGGGCGTGTCACTGGATTCGTATCTAAAAAAAATGACTGTACAGAAAATTACCCCCGAAGGATTGAATAACATCGGCCCGGCAATCATGACCATGGCAGAGGCGGAAGGGCTGGCAGGACATGCTGAGGCTGTGAGAAAGAGACGGAACGGTGAAGCGATGCCTGTAGGCAGGTGGGAAAGGATGAAATAAAGGAAAATGAATTACTACTTAGTTTCAACTTAATTTCGCCACGCTGTGGCTAATTTTATGAACGAAGCGAATAAATTTCTACCGAATGAACACCGAATGACAACCCAAAAAGGCAAAAATTACTTTATTGAAAATTTACTATTTAATTTCGCGAGAGTAGCGAGCTAATTTCTACTTCATTTCATCATGATCGTGAGCGAATGACCACCAAATGAC
>Ga0136651_10001142_pt1 | contig 14656 bp, 20 predicted proteins | sample Mar14236cmmetaG_FD_94867 | JGI IMG/M metagenome (GOLD analysis project Ga0136651, IMG submission 94867) | Marine hydrothermal vent microbial communities from Guaymas Basin, Gulf of California to study Microbial Dark Matter (Phase II) - Marker... ...
TATCCAACCGAAATAAAAGCTAATCCAAAAAAATCAGCTGAGTTTGCTCCTATAGAACCGGGATATTTTTTGACTTTCTCCACCATATTCATTCCAGCAATTCTTCCTTGCTCACAGGCAGCTGTCCAGAGAGCATTAACCTCATTTCTATCAAACACGAGATCTTTTGTCTCGGCAACATCTCCTGCAACAAAAACTCCCTCAATATTTGTTTGTAGAAAATCATCGGCAAGTATTCCCCAATGAACCTTTATAGGGGAATCTTCTACCAATGAAGTATTACACCTAACTCCTTTTCCAACTATAACAAGCCTGGCTGGGATTTTTTCTCCATTGTCTAATCTTACCTCTTCCACTTCCTTATCTCCCAAAATTTCCTCCGGGGCAACTCCTGTCCGTATAGATATCCCGTTTTCCTGCAACCATTTACCTATTATTTCAGCCGCCTGAGTATCCACCACCTGAGACAAAATCCTGGGAGATTTAACCATCACCTGAACATCAACACCTCTTTTTTTCAACCCATAGGCAGCTTTTAGACCAATAAGACCTCCCCCAAATATTACCGCCTTTCGGGTCTCATCAGCCAGCTTAATGATTTCATCAGCATCACGTAATGTCCTAAACCCAAAAACACCATATTTTTCTTCACCCTTAATTCCTAAAGGCTTAGGACTTGCCCCAGTTGCAACCAAGAGTCTATCATAAGATAATTTTTTCCCACTTTGCAAAATTATTTCCTTTTTTGAAATATCAACCTTATTTACTCTTTCTCCCAGAATCAAATTTACCTTGTTTTTTTCATAAAAATCTTTTTCTCTGTAAAGAAGATCCTCTTTTTTTCTAGTTCCTGCAACATAGTCTGTAATAAGGCATCTGCAGTATGCGGGAAAGTCTTCATCCGAGACCACTGTAATCTCACCACTTCCATCTAACTTCCTTATTCCCTCAATGGCATTTATCCCTGCTGCACAGTTACCTATTATTAGATAATGCATTTCCCTCCCTCCTTGCTCTGCTACTGACAGCCTTCTTGAAATCCTCTATTTCTCCAAAAAATAAGGCACCAGTAGGACAGGCTTCAACACAAGCTGGAATTTCTCTATCCTGACAAAGATCGCATCTCACAGCTGTTTTTTCCTGCTTACCCACAAGAAGAGACGGCCTTATCACACCAAAGGGACATACCATAACACACATCCAACACCCCACACATTTTTCCTCATCGGCAAGAACCAAGCCTGTTTTAACATCCTTTCTTATAGCTCCAGCTATACAGGCGTCCACACAATAAGGTTCCTCACAATGTCTGCATTGAAGAGGAAAATTACTTCCCTCTTTGCCAGCTTTAACTTCAATCCGAGCTCTTGGAAGAGGTTTCTCATAAACTGCCGTAAATAAATCTTTAGTTGAAGAATGCTCCACAGCGCAAGCTATCATGCAACTGTGACAACCAAGACATTTATCTAACTCAACAAATACTCTCTTCATTATCCCCCCCTTACTGATACATAAGTGGCCTTAATTTCAAAGCCTTTCTTTTTTTATCTATATGCTCTATCATAAGATGAGCCGCCTTTATGGGATCTGACTCAAAGGCAAATTTACCACCAAGAATATTCTCCACTTCGCTGCAGAGAAAGTTCGTTACATTTTTACTCCCAAGGATAGGAAAAGGCATTCCAAGAACAGTAAATACACCACTTGCCACAAAGTAAAATGCTATAGACACAGCTTTCTCACTCATCCATTCAGGTGCAGCACCTGCAACTGGAAGATCACTTATATCCTCCCCCAGCCCTCCTTCAAGAATAACATTTGTGAGGGCAATTAAAATTCTGCTGTTGTCAACGCAGGAGCCAACATGAAGAACTGGCGGAATACCTACCGCCTCACATATCTCCTGCAGCCCCTTGCCTGCATATTTAAAAGCAACCTCGGGTCGCAAAAGCTCTGCCTCTGCGTCTGCTATTGCAGAGCATCCTGTTACAACAACCAAAACATCATTTTTAATAAGTTCTTTTGCCATCTCAACATGAGCATAATTATGGGTTATTTTAGGATTGTTACATCCAACAACTCCTGCAAGACCTCTTAATCTTCCCTGAATTATGGCATCATTTAGAGGTCTGTAAGTTGCTCTGTAGGTTCCGCCAAGAAAATTGTAAATATTTTCTGCGGTAAATCCTGCAACAAGGTCTTGATTGTGCTCGGGTATTAAAATATCACCATTCCTGTTAGGAAAATTCTCAATAGCCATTTTAAGTATCTTCTTTGCTATATCATAAGCCTCCTCCTCCCTGAACTCAACATGAGTTACACCGGGTGCTTTATTTTTTGGAGAAGTTGTAACAAGCTTTGTATGAAAGGAACTTGCAACAGTTGATAATGCGGGCATTATGCACTGGACATCTACCATCATAAGGTCAACTGCACCTGTTAAAATGGCAAGTTCCTGCTGAAGAAAATTCCCTGCAACAGGTATACCATGGCGCATTAAAATCTCATTGGCAGTGCAGCATATACCGACAAGATTTATACCCTTTGCTCCTTTTTCCTTTGCAAGCTTCACTATCTCAGGATCCCTCGCTGCGTAAACCACAACATCTGATAGAGTAGGCTCATGCCCGTGAACCACAACATTAACCTCATCCCTTGACAGTGTTCCAAGATTTACCCTCCCCAAAATTGGGGTGGGAGAGCGGAAAAGAATATCAGAAAGATCTGTTGCAACCATTGAACCTCCCCAACCATCAGACAGGGCAGTTCTGAATCCATGCATCAGAATATTCTTATAATCTGTGTCAACCCCAATATGCGTTCTGTGCATCATCTCAACTATTTCCCTATCAATCCCCCTTGGCATAATTCCAAGCTCTTCCCACACCTTCACTCTTTTCTTAGGGGCTCTGAAGGGCATCTTTATATACCCATGTTGTCTTCCAAATTCCTCCATAATTTTCTCTGCAAGCTCTTTTGCAATTTCCTCCTTACCCCTTCCCTCAACTTTTACCCCGTACTCCTTTGCCAGCTTTTTTAATTTTACTTCATCCTTTATAGTGTAAGCATCTGTTTTCCCTTCCGCTGCCAGCAAAAGAGCATGAGTAATATCACGTCCATGGTCAGAATGAGCTGCTGCTCCTCCTGCAACCATTCTGCCAAGATTCCTCGCTACAATTGTATCAGCCGTTGCACCACATATTCCAGTCTGTTCCTCCTCAGAAAAAGGGTCAATCCTGCAGGGACCCATATTGCATATCCTGCAACATATTCCTAATCTGCCAAATCCGCATTGAGGCTGCATTGCTTCATATCTGTCCCAGGCTGTTAAGATGCATTCTTTCTCTGCCCTCTCTAACATAAACTGGCTTGCTTTATCTATGCTTCTTTTCTCTTTCTTGTTCATACCTTTTCTCCTGTCAAATTTTTAACAATCTCCCCTATTTCACTTCTGAATTTTTCACTTTTATCCCAGGGAGAAAAACCATTAATATCTGCCTGAATAATATTTTCGTCAAAACTTACAAACCCCAAAACATTAAAATTGGACAAACAGGTTAGAATATATCTTCTATCCTCCTCACCTCTTATTTTGTTACCAACAACAGATAAGTTTGAAATCCCTATTTGAGAGGAGAGCTTTTTGATTCGGAAGGCGGTCTCTATACTCTTTTTCCCTGGCTCAACCACCACAATTAACCTATCAACTCCTCTTGCAGTTCCTCTGCCAAGATGCTCTATTCCTGCCTCCATATCTATAACAAGCACCTCATCTCTTTCCAGAAGAAGATGAGACAAAAGAGCTCTTAAAAAAGCATTCTCAGGACAGGTGCATCCCATCCCTCCTCCTCTTACTGTCCCCATAACAGCAAGCTTTACTCCCTCATGCTCAACGAAGTATTTATCGGGAATATCATCCACTTTTGGATTCAGTTTAAAATAGGAGGAGACATCACCTGGCTTTGCTCCTGTTCTTTCTTCAATTAATTTTTTCATCTCTATAAGAGGGGTTATCCTGGAAGGCTCAGGGAAGGAAAGAGTAAGGGCAAGGTTTGTATCAGGGTCAGCATCTATTGCAAAAACTGCCCTCCCCTTCCATTTAAAATATTTAATTATCCCTGTGGCAAGGGTGGTTTTTCCTGCACCACCCTTGCCTGTAATGGCAATTTTCATATAAATCCCTTTAGGAGTATAAAATAGCCACCAAATCACCCAACTAACTATACCATAACTTTTTAATCCTGTCAAGCAAGGGACAGATTTTTGTATAAAAAACTTGACAAAAATTATTTCCACTTATATAATAAAGCTACAGATAGCAAGTAAAAAGCAAAAAAATAAAAAAACAGGATGAAAAAATGGATGAAGACAAGCCAGTCTATCCTATTAGCATAGCAGCAGAGCTTTTAAAGGTTCATCCCAGAACTCTGAGGTTATATGAGAAACACGGACTTATAAGTCCCAAAAGAAGAGGAAAAAAAAGATTTTTCTCAAACAATGACCTTCGCTGGATAAATTGCATAAGAGAGATGATTCACGAGCAAGGACTCAACATTACAGGAATAAAACGTCTTTTAACTCTTCTTCCTTGCTGGCAAATAAAAGGTTGTAGCGAAGAAGAAAGACAAAGATGCTCTGCAAGATACGAGAAGACAGAACCCTGCTGGAAACTTGCTGAGAAAATATGCCCGGAAAAATTTGAATACTGCAAAGAGTGCAAAGTTTATAATGAGTACCGGAAAAGAAAACTTAAAAAGGAGGATTAAATGCCAAGAGGAGATGGAACCGGTCCTCCTATGGGAGGAAGAGGCGGTAGAGGAAGAGGTGGAGGTTTTGGTATGGGACCTGGAGGAGAGTGCATATGTCCAAACTGTGGGGCAACTGTGCCCCATACAAGAGGCACGCCCTGTTATCAGATAATGTGTCCTAAGTGTGGAACAAGAATGGTAAGAAAAAGATGACAATATCAGTTGCAAGTGGCAAAGGTGGAACAGGGAAAACAACAGTAGCAACAAATCTTGCCTTAGCTTTAAATGATAATGTTCAATTTCTTGACTGTGATGTGGAAGCTCCTAATGCTTTCATATTTCTAAGACCTACCTTAAATGATGTAAAACCCGTTTATTCTTTTTTTCCTCAAGTAGTTGAAGAAAAATGCAATTTCTGCGGGTTATGCAGTAAAATATGCGAGTGGAACGCAATTGCTGTGGTCAACAAAAAATGGCTTTTTTTCTCCCAGCTTTGCCACAGTTGCAGTGCATGCTGGCAGCTTTGTCCTGAGAAAGCTTTAAAAAAAGAAAAAAAATTGAAGGGAGTGGTGGAAAAAGGTAAAGCTTTCGGAATTGACTTCGTTCAGGGAAAACTTACAGTAGGCGAGGCTGTTTCACCTCCTATAATTAAAGCAGTCAAAAAGGAGATAAATAAGGAAAAAATTGTTATTATAGATGTTGCACCGGGGACAGGATGTCCTATGGTGGAGGGGGTAAAAGAGAGTGATTTCTGTATTCTCGTTACAGAACCAACTCCATTTGGTTTTAACGATCTTATCCTTGCTATTGGGGTTTTAAAGGAACTTACAATACCCTTTGGGGTGGTAATTAATCGCTCTGATATAGGAGATGATAAGGTAGAAGATTTTTGCAGAAAAAACAATATACCTGTTCTCCTGCGCCTTCCTTTTGATAGAAAAATAGCAAGAGCTTATTCTGAAGGAAAGGCAATTGTTAAAGAGGATAAAAGCTGGAAAGAAAAATTTATCGAGCTTTTTGAGAAAATAAAAGAGGAATACCAAAACACAGAAAGAGCAAAGGTATGAAGACACTGACAGTTATAAGCGGAAAAGGTGGGACAGGGAAAACAAGTATTGTAGCCTCTTTTGCTTATCTTGCAGATAATAAAGTCCTTGCAGATTGCGATGTAGATGCAGCAGACCTGCACCTTCTTCTCCACCCCGAGGTAAAAAAATCCTACAATTTCAAAGGAGGAAAAACTGCTGTAATTAACAAGGATAAATGTACACAATGTGGAAAATGTGAAAAAGTCTGTCAGTTTGAAGCAATTAAAAATTTCGAGGTTGATTCCCTCTCTTGCGAAGGATGCTCTCTATGCATGCATATCTGCCCTGCAGATGCTATTAAAATGGAGGAAAAAATCACAGGATGGGTTTACATCTCCCATACAAAGTATGGTCCTCTTGTCCATGCAAAATTAGGGATAGCAGAGGGAAACTCCGGGAAACTTGTAACCCGGGTTAGAACTTTAGCTGAGGAAATAGCAAGAGAAAAAGGTGCAGAAATTATTTTAATTGATGGTTCTCCTGGAATAGGATGTCCTGTAATTGCCTCCTTAACAGGAGCAGACCTTGCTCTTATTGTAACAGAACCCACCTTATCTGGAATCTCCGACCTTGAAAGAGTGGGAGGAGTATGTGATCATTTTGGTATTCGGTGGGTTGTTTGTATAAACAAGTTTGATATTAACAGGGAAAACACAGAGAAAATAGAAAAGGAGTGTGAAAGAAGGAATATAAAAGTTGTGGGAAAAATCCCCTTTGATATAAATTTTATTCATGCTCTCGTCAAAGGCCTACCTTTGATTGAATATTCTTCCAATGAGTCAAAAAGTCAAATTGAAAATATGTGGCAAGAGATACTCAACCTTCTCTAAGAAAGAAATTCCAAATACTTTCTTTCCAACACAATATGAAATTTAAAATACCTATACACTTGACAAAAATTATTTCCAATTATATTATATAATAGGCCAAGAACTTTAAAGGAGGAAAAAATGCCAAGAGGCTTTAGAGGAAGAGGTTGGGGACCAGGTTACTATGGTTTAGGATTCTGGGGGAGAGGGAATCCTTTTCCATTTTGCAGGTTCTTCCCCTGGCTCCCAAGATGGTGGTGGGCGACTCCCTATGCTCCTTATTTTGCCTCTACCATCTTAGGTCCGATGTATTCTCCTTATAGCAGACAAGTTATGACTTCTTATCCTTACTATGGATGGTAATCTAAAAGAACTTGAAGGAGGTTTAAAATGCCCTTCGGATTAGGTCCGGCAGGGTGGTTTTTAGGGCCTTACTGGTGGTCCTGGTGGTTTAACCCCTGGTACTGGGGAAGAGGATGGTATGGCTATCCCTACAGTTATTTTGCACCATGGTGGTGGAGCTTTTACGCCCCTTACTTCCCATACGGATATTCCACATCTTACTATGGAACACCAGGATTCGGTTACCCTCCAGCACCTCAGGATGAGAAAGCCATGTTAGAAGAACAGAGAAAGGCACTGGAAGCTCAACTTGAAGAAATCAAAAAGAGAATAGAGGAACTTGAGAAATCCTGAAAAGATTTACCCCTTCTCCTTTTAAGACAGGAGAAGGGGTAACTTGTGCTTCAAAAAAATTATATTTAAAGGGGGTGACTAATATGCCAGGATACAGGCATAGATATATGTACTATGCGACAGGACTTCCAGGATGGATGAGATTTGGATTCTCTCCGGGATGGCTGGGTGCATCTCCTACAGGAATGGGACCTGGTGCGACTTATCTCTTAACAGGAAGATGGCCAACACCTCAGGCTCAAGCTGCATGGCAGGCTATGCAAACAGGAGGAACACCTTACGCAGGAGCGACACCGCCCAGCTACTTCCCTCAACCAGGTGCACAACCCAGCAAGGAAGAACAACTTCAATTCCTACGCAACCAGGCCGAATATTTAAGACAGGAACTTGAAAAAATTAAAGAGCAAATAGACAGGCTTGAAAAATAAAAAAATACAAGAAAAAGGGGCAACATTGCCCCTTTTTCTTTATATATAGAAGGAGAAGAAAAATGAAAATAGCTGTAACTTCAATGGGTAAAGATTTAGACTCTCAAATAGACCCAAGATTTGGGAGATGTCAGTACTTTATTATAGTAGATCCTGAAAGTATGCAGTTTGAGGCTGTCCAAAACCCAAATATTGGCGCAGGAAGTGGAGCAGGAATTGCTACTGCCCAGATGATAGCTCAGAGAGGAGTGGATACTATTATAACAGGTAACGTCGGTCCAAATGCCTTTCAAACTCTATCTGCTGCTGGAATTAAAATCATAACTGGAGTAACCGGAACAGTTAGAAGTGCAATAGAGAGATACAAAAAGGGAGAATTATCCTCCACCTCAGGTCCTACTGTGGGTGCTCACTTTGGAATGGGTGGAGGTTTTTCGGGAGGACCTGGTGGAGGATTCGGTATGGGCATGAGAAGAGGGATGGGGCGAGGGATGGGATGGGGAACAGGCTATCCTGGAGCATTTTATGGACCAGGAACAGTAAATCCACCCGGAATGCCACAAATGCCACAAATGTCTAAGGAGCAAGAGCTTTCTATGCTTAAAGAACAGGCAAAGGCAATAGAAAGTCAACTTGAGCAAATTAAAAAAAGAATAGAAGAACTTGAAAAAGGATAAGGAAGAATAAAAGGTAAAAAAGATGAGAGAAAAAAACGAGGCTGTTGCATCTCAAAAAACACAACAGGAAAAGATAAAAGAAAACATGAAGAGAATCTTTCATAAACTTATTATCATAAGCGGGAAAGGAGGAGTTGGTAAGAGTACAGTAGCAACAAACCTTGCCTTCAGTTTAGCACTTAAAGAGAAAAAAGTAGGTCTTTTAGACGTTGATATACATGGCCCAAATGTACCCAAGATGGTGGGAGCAGAGGGGAAAAAACTTGGAGTTTTGCCTGATGGAAAAATAGAACCCATTTTTGTTCCTCCGGGAGTTAAAGTAATAAGCATATCACCTCTTCTCAAGGATAGTGATACACCTGTTATCTGGAGAGGACCTCTTAAGATGAAGGCTATAAGCCAATTTTTGGCAGATGTTGATTGGGGAGAATTAGATTATTTAATTGTTGATTCACCTCCCGGAACAGGAGATGAACCTTTAAGTGTGGCTCAGCTTATACCCTCCCTTACAGGTGCTATCATAGTAACAACTCCTCAAGAAGTTGCACTTCTTGACGCAAAAAAAGCAGTAAATTTTGCAAGAGCTCTTAATATCCCTATAATTGGGATAATAGAAAATATGAGCTGGTTTGTCTGTCCAAAATGTGGAGAAAGAATAGAGCTTTTTAAAACAGGCGGTGGAGAAAAAGCTGCTCAAAAGTTAGGAATTACTTTCCTGGGTAAAGTACCCTTTGATCCTGATATCGTAAAATCAGGAGACAGAGGAGAACCCTTTGTATTTGCTCACAAAGAAAGCACCACATGTGGCTATATGGAAGAGATAGTTAATAATATTTTAAAAAAAGCTGAGGGAGAAAATTTATGAAGATAGCAATATCCACAGATAAAGGAAATGTTTCTCCTCATTTTGGAAGATGTCCTACCTTTACAATTGTTGAGATTGCGGATGGAAAGATTATAAAAAAGGAGGAAATCCCCAACCCTGGCCATCACCCCGGGTTTTTACCTGAATTTCTCAAAGAAAAGGGAGTTGAATGTATTATCTGTGGAGGAATGGGGCCTCGAGCTCAAAGTTTATTTACTCAAAAGAAAATTAATGTAATTCTTGGTGTGGAGGGAAAAATAAATGATGTAATTGACAAGCTATTAAAAGGAGAATTGAAGGGAGGGGAAAGTCTTTGTCGCCCCGGTCAAGGAAAAGGATATGGAATACCAAAAAGTGAGTGTTCACACTAACAAAACCTGTAAAACCTGAAAGGAGAAAAAAGTGAACACCTGGATAAGAAAATACGGAGATCCCATCTTAAGGAAAATATGTCATCCTGTTGAGAAGATAGGAAAGCTGGAAAAACAAATATTTTTTCAGATGGCTGAAGTTTTATTTAAAAGCCAAGCTCTGGGAATTGCTGCACCTCAAATAGGTTTTTCTCAAAGAATTATAGCGGTGAGAACGGATGGATATCTTTTGCAGCTTGCCAACCCTTTTATTTTAGAAAAAGAAGGAGAAAGTATTTTAACTGAAGGTTGTCTTAGTATTCCTGAGGTATTTATTAAGGTTCCTCGTTTTGAGAAAATTAAAATCCAGGGGCTTGATGAAACCGGTAAAAAAAGAACAGTTAAAGTAGAAGGAATACTTGCAAGAGCTCTGCAACACGAAATTGACCATCTTAATGGAATTCTCATTATAGATTATGCAACAGAAAAGAAAAAGGAAAAGATCATGCACAGGTTAAATCAAATTGCTGAACACACCAGAATGCTTTTAAAAATAAAAAACAGAAAATAATTTATGCTGCACAATATAAAAATTACCATTTTATGTGATAACATTGTTGAAAAATCCTCTCTTCTTGCCGAGCATGGCTTTTCAGTATTGATTGAGACAGAAAAAATAAAAATTTTATTTGATACAGGACAGGGGCTTTGTCTGAGGCATAATGCAAAGGTCTTGAATGTAAATTTAACCTCAATAGACAAGGTGGTAGTAAGTCATGCTCACTATGATCACACAGGAGGAATTAAAGAAATATTAAAGAAAAATCCCAAAATACCCATACATGCCCATCCTGATATTTTTAATCCGAAGTACAAAAAATCACCTAATGGTAAGATGGATTATATAGGTATACCTAAATTTTTACTGAAAAGTAAATCAAGTTTTAATTTTGTGCTTAATGAGGGACCTTTTCACTTAACAAAAGATATATTGTTAACAGGAAAGATACCGAGAGAGACGGCATTTGAAAGGACAAATGAAGATTTTTATATAAAAACTGATAAGGGATATATTGAGGACGATTTAAAAGATGACCAGGCCCTTGTAATAAATACAAATTCTGGGCTTGTTCTAATCTTGGGATGTGCGCACTCTGGACTAATTAATACTTTAAACTACGCAGTAAAACTTACAGGGAAAAATAATTTTCACCTTGTTCTTGGAGGAACTCACCTCAAAAATGCAAACAATCAAAGGATTAAGAAAACAGCTGCTTTACTATCTTCCTTCCAGATTGAGAAAATAGTTTTGTCGCACTGCACAGGAATTCAGGCTTTTATCAACCTGCACCATGTGCTGGGAGATAAAGTTTCAATAGGTAAGGTGGGAGAAAGCTTCACCGTCCCAACCAATCGTCCTTAAATCTTTTAATTGGTTTTTCCGGGTCGTATTGTTCCACAATTTCTTTCTCAAAGGAAATTTCAAACTTCCTGACATAATCCATTATAGTTTCATAAGCACTATTGATCTCGGACATTTTCTTCTCATAAAAAGCCCTATCCTTCTCTTTGTACCTGTCAGGATGGTTCTCTTTGGCAAGTTCTCTATAGGCTTTTTTTATCTCATCTATGGTAGCTTTCTTACCAAGACCCAGGGTTTTCCTTGCTTTATCTATTACCTCAAAATACAATTTTAGCCTCTCCACTTAAAACTTTTAGTAATTTTAACTATAGATAAATTAAAATCAAGTAACAAAATTTTGTTAAACACAATTGACAAAAATTATTTCCATTATTATAATAAAAACGTGAAAAAGCAAAAGAGGTATAAAAATGCCTGTTTACAGATATAAATGCGAGGAGTGTGGAGGTATCACTCAAATCCTTCAAGGAGTTGGAAAGGGCGAGGAAGAGATAAGGTGCAAAATGTGTGGAAGTACAAGACTTGTAAAGCTTTTACCAAAAAGCCTGTCTATAAGAAGTTCGGAGAGTGAAGTTTCCGGGTGTTGCGGTATGACAAATCCCTGCGAGAATCCAAAAAGATGCTGCCAGAGATAAGAGATAAATGACACCAAAAATAGAATTTTTCTTAGGATCTCTTATACTGTTTGTTTTCTTTCTTGCAGGAACAGGCTTTACCGGCCAGAAAGACAGTCAATCCTCTCACTTTATAAAAATTACCATCTTATATGATAACTACATTTTCAATGAGGATTTAAAACCTTCCTGGGGATTTTCCGCTCTTATAGAGGGAACAGAGAGAACCTTTCTCTTTGATACAGGAGCAGATGGGAAAATACTTCTTTACAATATGCAAAAACTTAGCATAAATCCTGAGAAGATAGAAGCAATTTTTCTCTCCCATATTCATGGCGACCATACAGGAGGACTTGATTCCTTCTTAATCTGTAATCCCCATGTTAGCTGTTACCTGCCTTCTTCTTTTCCTGAAAGTTTCAAGCAAAAAGTTAAAAATTTTGGAGCAAAACTTGTACAGGTAAGTCATCCTGTTGAAATATACAAAAACATTTACTCTACTGGTGAGATGGGTAAATGGATAAAAGAACAATCCATGTTAATTAAAACAGAGAAAGGAGTTATAGTAATAACAGGCTGTGCTCATCCTGGAATAGTGAACATTATTAAAAAAGCAAAGGAAATTACCAAAAGCAATGTATATCTTGTAGTGGGAGGTTTTCACCTTGCAGGAGCAAGAAGCCATCAGGTTAAAAAAATAATCCAGGAATTTAAAAAAGAGGGGGTAGAAAAAGTTGCACCCTGTCACTGTTCAGGAGATCTTACTCGAAAACTTTTCCAGGAATTTTACAGAGAAAATTTTATTTTTGCAGGAGTAGGTAAAAAAATTATAATAAATTAAGGAGAAAAAATGCCCGAAATTGATCTTAATCTCTGCATAGGATGTGGTCTTTGTGCTCAAACATGCCCACGAGGAGCAATAAGTATAATTGGAGGAAAAGCTTATATTAGCAGGGAAAGATGTGTGGGATGCCTTTCCTGCGAAAAGGTTTGCCCACAGGGAGCAATTAAGGTAAAAAAGAAGAAAATCCCTTCATTAAAGGAATTGAAAGATACCTGTCAAAAACTCGATGAGGAACTTGAAGAAATATTTAAAAAACTCAAAAAATTAGAGACAAAATAATTTCTCTCCTACAAATTTCTTAATTTCCTGGAGCAAAAAAATGAGAACTTATCTTGACTGTATACCCTGTTTTTTTCGACAGGGCCTTGAGGCAATTAGAATGGTAACAAAGAATGAAGAGAAGCAAAGAAAAGTTTTGCTTGAGATAGCAAAGGCTCTCCCTGAACTTCTCGTGAACAGCACACCTCCTGAGATGGGTAGAATTATCCACAAAATTGTTCGCCAACTTGCAAATTCACCTGATCCTTACAGAGAAATCAAAACCGAGCATAACAGGATTGCCCTGCAAATTTATCCTGCTTTAAAAGATAAGGTAGAAAAGGCAAAAGATAAGCTCCTCATGGCGATTAAAATAGCAACAGCAGGTAATGTCATTGATCTTGGAGCAAAGGGAAAAGTTAACATAAAAGAGGAAATTGAGGAAATTCTTCGACAGAATTTTTCCATTTTTGACTATGAAAAATTTAAGGATAAACTAAAAAAGACAGATAAAATTCTTTACATAGCAGATAACTCAGGAGAGATAGTATTTGACAGAATTTTAATTGAAAACTTAGATAAAGAAGTTATTTATGCAGTTAGAGAAAAACCAATTATAAACGATGCTACCATTGAAGATGCACTCTTTTGTGGGATAGATAAAGTTGCAAAAGTTATCTCTTCTGGCTCTGACGCTCCAGGAACAATTATAAGTGAATGCTCAAAGAATTTCCTGAGTTATTACGAAAAAGCCAAATTAATCATCAGTAAAGGACAAGGAAACTATGAAACCTTATCAGAGGAGAAAAAACCAATTTTCTTTCTTCTTAAAGCAAAATGCCCTGTGATAGCAAGGGATATTGGATGCGAACCCGGAGATATAATATTAAAGGCCCAAGATGTAAGTTAAAATAACAAGAGGTGGGAATTGAGCTGGGAAGTGTTTGATAAAATGTATGAAAGATATGAGGAATGGTTTGATAGTTTCCCGGGAAAAGGTATTTTTGAGGTAGAGGTAAAATGTGTAAAGGAATCTTTGAAAGAAGTGCCAAAACCCTGGCTTGAGATAGGAGTTGGAACAGGAAGATTTGCTGAGAAAGCTGGCATAGATTTTGGAATAGACCCTTCTGAGAAAATGCTAAATAAAGCTATAAAAAGAAAAATAAAAGTAATAAAAGCAAATGCTGAAAATCTTCCCTTTCCATCAAATATTTTTGGTGGGATAGCCATAATAGTGACCTTATGTTTCTTGGACAACCCATCCAGAGCTTTAAAGGAATGTTTCCGTGTCCTGAAAAACAAAGGTAAAATTGTTCTGGGGATAGTTCCAAGAGAAAGCAAGTGGGGAGAATTTTACCTGAAAAAGAAAAAAGAGGGACATCCTTTCTATTCTATAGCACACTTTTATACTGTGAGGGAAGCTGTGAGCCTTTCAGAAAAAGTTGGATTCAAATTGGAAAACATATTTTCAACCCTCTTTGAGCAACCGGAAAATTGCCAGGATATAAAACCTTACCCTCCCCTGCCAGAATACACAAAAAATGCAGGATTTGTTTGTATAAAGCTGGAAAAACCCGGTTAAAAAGATGGAAAAAAGCGAAAAAACATCTCTTTTCTCTTTATTAATAAACCTTTTACTTGCCTTTCTAAAATACCTGCTGGGTATATTGTCAGGAAGTCTTGCCTTGATAGCAGACTCTATTCACTCACTATCTGATGTTATCGGCTCAGCAGCAATGCTTATAGGCCTTAGAATATCCAAACGCAAAAGCAAAAGTTTCCCTTATGGGCTTTATAAAGTGGAAAATTTGATTGCCTTTATTAGCTCTCTTCTAATATTATTTGCCGGATATAAA
>Ga0136651_10001145_pt1 | contig 14622 bp, 9 predicted proteins | sample Mar14236cmmetaG_FD_94867 | JGI IMG/M metagenome (GOLD analysis project Ga0136651, IMG submission 94867) | Marine hydrothermal vent microbial communities from Guaymas Basin, Gulf of California to study Microbial Dark Matter (Phase II) - Marker... ...
ATTTATGGTCCTGCCTCATGTAGCCAGAAAAATAACAGGTCCGCGACGGATGATCACACGCCCGGGTGCTTCCCTGATCAGCCTGCTGAATGAAGCCGAGAGATGGCTGGAAGAGATCAGGAATATAAAAACAAACGGGTCAGGTTGATTGGGTTGGGTTATCTGTTGTGTACTTACGCAACTCCTTTACCGCCATTCCCAGGAAAAATAGTAGCAGCAACGCGGAACTGGCCAGGGATATTTTTTCGCCCACAAAATAACTGCGGGGTTTGAATTCAAAGGTAACCCGGTGTTCGCCGGCAGGCAGTAACATTCCCCTCAGCACGTAATTTACTCTGAAATGGGGTATGCGTTCTCCGTCAACAGCTGAAATCCATCCCTTTTCATAATAAATCTCAGAAAATACGGCTACCTGTTCTTTGCTGCTCCTGTACACATACTCCAGTTTATTAGGCCGGTATGATTCCAGACGAATAAACGAGGCGGTGTCTCTGCCGGGCGAATAGCCTTCAAGCATCTCAGAAAAACGCCGGTCAACAATGGCTTCTGTGGCGGGATCGAAATCAGACAGGGCTTCGATCTCTTCATCAGCATTCTCTACCCAGCGCAATGAATCCACAAACCAAACATTCCCCAGGGCCCCGGTATTTAACCGGGCCTGAGGTTGATTGTTTTCATCGGGAACAATATAATAACGGGTATTGAGCATATTCAGCACCTGAGGATTATTGCGGCTGATGTGGCGATCGATCAGTTCCTGATAACGCCTCATTTTCGCGCCGTGGTATCCACCTATGGAATTGTGAAAATAGGATGTACTGGCATCATTGAAAGTACTTACCGTTAAATTCATTACCCGGAAATTCAGGGTTGTATCCTGCAGAATCTGCTGGTCAGCGCGTGTAGGCCTGAACGGCTCTCTCACTTCCCTGGCACTGGTAAAGAAGTCGTTATTAAGGTGTCTTTTGTTGACCGGCCACAGATCAATTAAAACCAATCCGGCCAGGGCAACATAGAAAAAAGCAGGACTTATCTTTTTGTAATGATACCCCAGCAACAGGGAAAATGTAAAAACCACGAAAATAAAAGAACGCAGGGCATCTTTCCTGAGCAGTAGTTTCCGGTCTTCGCGCAGGGCTTCCATCAGGGCATTGGGCCATCCGGCCGACTGGAGCTGCTGGTCGACAGGACCCTGAAAATTCAGCAGCCAGCCCGGAAACAGGGCAAAAAACAGGGTGATGCCCCCGACAATGCCTGCCGACCATTTCATGGCCTTCCAGAAATCTTCCTTTCCTGTTTTCCCTTCCACTATCTGTTTTACAGCCAGAAAACCCAGCAGAGGGACCACCAGTTCCATGATCACCAGAATCATGGAAACGGTCCTGAACTTACTATACCCGGGGAAATAATCGATGAAAAGGTCGGAAAGAAAATGGAAATGTTTCCCCCAGGCCAGCATCAGAGATAACAGAGCCGCCGCAACCACCCACCAGCGGACGGGCCCTTTAACCAGAAACATTCCCAGAACAAACAGAAAAACGACCACCGCCCCGAGGTATACGGGACCGGCCGTATACCGCTGTTCGCCCCAGTAGAGAGGCATGTTCCGGATGAATTGCCGTGCCGCCTGCGGGTTCTGTCTTCTGAGCACTTTGTAAATGGAAGAACTTTCATCCAACTCTCCCACCGATTTACCCCCGAGAAAATTGGGGATCAGCAGATTCATGCTTTCCTTGATACCGTAGCTGTAATCATTCAGAATATAATCCTTGTCCAGTCCCCGGGTTTTAATGTCAGCATCCAGTGTAAGTTCCGATTCTCCCCTGGTAGAATACTTCCCGTACTCTGCCGTAACCAGCACGGAAGTAATATTGGCTCCTACCGCCAGAAGGGCTGCAAACAGCAATGCCCCGGTAGTTTTGAGAAAACGTACAAAAGTTTTCTCCCTGACAGCCATCACCAGATATGCAATTCCCATCAACAGAACAACCATGGCCGTGTAATAGGTTATTTGCAGATGCCCGGCATAAAGCTGCAGAGCCAGAAATACACCGGCAACAGCAGCCCCCCACCAGTGTTTCCCCCTGAAAGCGAGGATAATTCCTGCCACAATACCCGGCATATAGGCCATGGCATGGGCTTTTGAATTGTGTCCCACACCTCCTATAATGAAAAAATAGGTGGAAAAGCCGAACGCCAGGGCCCCGGCTATGCTCAGCCAGGGATCCACCCTGAAAGCCAGGAGCAGAATATAAAAACTGATCAAACTGAGAAACAGAAACTTGGCGGGGACCGGAAATTGCAGGGATATGACCCGGTCCACAAAGCGGAACAGATTCCCCGGATATACCACAGAAATCAAATACGCCGGCATCCCCCCGAACATCCGGTTGGTCCACAGGGCTTCTTCGCCTGTTTCTTCTCTGAAATCGACCACCTCCTTCGACATACCGATAAACTGCACAATATCGCTTTGCAGGATTCTCTTCCCTTCCAGCAGCGGGGAAAAGTATGCAAAACTGATCACAATAAACACCACTACCGCTATAATATGCGGGATCAGTGATTTGAGGCTGAGTTTTTTCATGGAATACGATTTAAGGAGGTTCCTTGCCTGTCAGTCGTCAATTTCTTCGTAATCCACATATTCCCCCTCATCCGGACTGATCCGTTTTTTATGGTCGGTGTGGTCATTGACGGTTACCTTACCCTCGTTCTTCTTAATATCCCTTTCCTGTTTCCTGTGCAGATTGTACAGGTATCTTTTCAGGAAATACCGGTTCAGTAAAGTAACGATATAATACACCGCCACCAGGATCAGTATGGTTTTAAGCAAACCGACAAGCATAACTCACTTTTCAGTGCATGCAAAGTTACTGATTTATTCAGAAAGCAGCGAAACTGTGGCGGAAATCACTTTCCTGACAGATCCATTCCGGATGAGGTGCGGGCAATGTATCAATCAAGGATAATCGGCTGGTCGTTCAACCATCTTTTCCTGCATCCGAATACCAGGTTCAGTCCGAAACGAACATTTACCGAATTGAAGTTGTTCGGTAGCAGGAAGCCATCCAGGTCTCTGAAATCTTCCGTAGCAGCCTGTATCTTGCTGTATTTCAGAGGGATTCTATCGGTAATCAGGTAGAAATGAAACGGACCGCCCTTGATCACCACTCCTGCACCCAGGTTGTCGTAAGTATGGTTCATCATGGAATAGCTCAGGCTGAGGCTGAAAAATTTTGCCAGAAAGGCGTTGGCAGAAAAGGTAACCGATTGCCTCACTTTTTCTCCGATGAATTCGCTGCGCGAAACCACCCCGAAAGAAAGCATGTCATCCAGCTGGTATTCCCCCGCCAGATAGAGCTTGGGTGAAAGAAAGGTGGTATAGGCCTGAGCATGATCGGTTACCTGAAACAATCCGGCAATGGAATCCAGCAGGGTCTCGGCTTCCTCTTCCAGATCAAACTCCGCATTGGCTACCAGTCCCTCCGACAGGTCGAAACCGGTAAATTCAAACGATCCTTCCTGTTTGAAATTATATGTGTTGGCCCCCCAGTGAATGTAGCCCAGATCAATCAAACTGGCCGAAACTACCAGCCTGTCGAGCACACGGTATTCCATGCCCAGATCCAGCCCCAGGCCCAGGTTTTTCGTATTCAGGATAGTGCCTGCAATTTCCGAATCGGGAATATCCCGAAATGTTATATCATCAATTTCCCCTTCCTGATTTTTCGTAATCTCAATCGGGGCAGAAACATTCAGGGAGAGATTGGAATGAAAGCGCAGGTCGAAAGTGGTGGGATCGGTATACAGGCCTATATCGTGAAGAGGGCTTCCCGTATGAATATTGAAAGCGCCCAGCAACACTTTGGGCTTGAACCCGATATTCAGCTTCGGTGTAACTTCTCTGGCAAACCCCAGGCCAAATTCATGGAAGGCATTTACATTGACACCCAGGTCACTGAAATCGGCCGTTTCTCCCAGGAAATCACCGTTCCCCTGCAGAGCAATAGCAAACAGGTCATGCGGCAGGGACACGTTAGCAGTCACCCTTTCGGTAACATCCAGATACACATAGGTGTTTTTCGACCGGAAACCCATGCTCAGCAGGCTCACATTCACCTCGGAGGATAACAGACTTCTTTTGTTCAAACCGGCAATAAACTCTCCCATATCATAGGAAGGGTGAAATATGGTGATCATCGAATCGCGATATTCACCAGTACCTTGAAAAATTATGTCTTCCACATTGAAAAGCGTATTGGAAATACTGGCATAGGTGGAAGAAAATCCGGGCATACCGAGAAATCCATTGCACCGGAAAACCTTGGCCGGATTCAAATACCTGGCGGCCGGGGTGTTTTTCAGAAAATAGAGGGTGTTGTTTTGCTGACCGGTAACAGGCGCCATCAACAAAAATCCCAGGAGCAACAAGGTGGCAGATCTTTTTATTTTTACTGTGTGGATCATGGATCTGTTGTTTTTCTTTATACCGAAATGATTCAAATTGTACTTTACAAAAATTTATAATTCAAACGGAAAACTGAATTCTGTCAGCAGGCCTATGTTGAAATCCAGGCTGTAATAGGTCATCAGCTTCACGGGGGCTGCACCTCCGCCCGAAGTAGTCAATGTCACCTGGATAATAAGCTGGGTCGATTCGGACAGATCAGCAAAGAAATCGCTTTCCAGGTCAATCACCGTGGAATATTCCGAAGGAGTTTCCACAATCCCATCTGCATTAACCGGTGCAGCTGCCAGCAGCTCAACATCCAGAGGCGTACCCGTGGTATGGCTCACCGAATCATAGGGAGTGATCTGAAAATTCAGGTCCATAGGGAACCAGTTTTCGGTAACTCCCAGGTAGATCTTACTATAGGCAATATTGCTCGGGTCAAAATCCTCACCAATATCCACTTCAACCGTATCGACAAGAGAAAGATTGCTGGCTGAAAAATCCAGGGGGATCTCTGCTTCCAGACCCACATCAATGCGGCTTCTGTCGGTCACGAAATTGCTGATGGTATTATCTTCGTCGGGATTAACCGTGGCAGACCCTGAAAATACCACTTCAAACGGAGGCGGAAATACCAGAAGGTCTTCCAGATTGGTGTTGGCATTGTCGAACCTCAGGGTATCGGTAATGAAAAGGTCCAGGGTGTCGGTCGGGAAGCTGATCACTTCGGGTTGAGCCCCCAGATCCACCGAAGACCCTCCGTCAAAATACCCGGTCACATCCAGCGCCAGTTCAATGGGAATACCAAACGAATTGGTATAGAAAAACTGAACCCTCGGATCGGCCAGCTGGAATGTACCGGTAATTCGGTCAATCACCTCATCCTCTATTTTTACGGTATCCTGGTCGAAGGTTTCTACCATATGTCCGAGATAGCCCTCAATATAAGCAAACGTAATGTTATCAACAGTGAATTCGAGAACCAGGTCGTCGGTAAGATCGAAAGTAACCATATTGTTGGAAGAAACGATCTCTACCTCGTATTCAAAAGGAAAGATATTATAGGGCTGGATAGGATCGGTGGTCATATCCACCTTCACATCATCCAGCAGAAGGGTTCCCTGCGTGGGATTGCCTCCGTTGTAGGGAATGATCATTTCATATTCCGGTACGGACCCGTTTACCGTGGCCGAAGGCAAAATAATCCTGACCAGAATATCTTCCTGAATATTCGATGTAACAGCATAATTGATCTCGGCTGTTTTGATAATGATCTCCTGCACTTCCTCTCCTCCGCTCAGCCCCAGGTCCACACTCCCTGCATCCAGGGCAAAAACCTGGTCGGAAAGAATGGCCGTACCGGATGATATAACTGCATTTTCCGCCTGGATATCGAACCGGATATGATCCGTCAGATCAATTAACACAGGATCGGAACTGCCGGGGGTACCGAACCCAATGATCTGAGCGGTAAATTCGTTATTGATCAGGGTAAGGCCGGCCAAATCTATCTGGCGGGTCTGCGATCCCCCGTTGGCTGCCACGTTGTTGAACATAACGGTCCCTATTTCGGTACTGTTGGCATCCACCACACGTACTTCCACCGGGTCGAGTTCTACAGGCAGCTCATTGGTAAGGGTTACATAAACGGTGCCGCTGGAAAAAGTCACCATGGCATAGTTGCCGAATGAAGGAGTGCTATAGGAGCCTGCATCAACGGGGGGGCTGATGGCAGGAAAAACGGTATTTTGTCCATCATTCCCTATAATTTCAGATTGATAGGGTTCCGGAAGGTTGCCGGCTATTTCCTGCAGACTGATATTTCTTACTGTAGAAAAATCACCAATGGAAAGTTCTCCTGCGGTAAATGTTTTGGTTTCCGGCCCCGACTCGGGAATGGATGACGGGATCTCTATCAGTTCATTCACATCGAATGAGATTACGCTGTCTTCCTTAAAAAGGATGGAGATGGACTGATCCGGGTTGAAACGTACCGTAGTATCATCGGCTTCAATGGCATTCCCGAGATCAAGGCGCCCTCTGGCCATTTTCAAGGCCACTTTGGGATTCAGTTCTCCCTGATTCGAAAGGGTATCCATATCCCACGTATCTTTCACACAGGAATCCAGACCGGCAAGTAATATACCTGCTGTAACAACAAAAATGAATGGGCTTATACGCGTTTTCATGATCCGATTAATTTTTTCAATGTATCATTGTACGGAATAATTCAACAAAAAGTTATCCCGGCCTCCCACAATCAGATTAAACCGGGAACTGCTTTCCCGGAGTTTCCCAATGGTAAAGGGTGAACTACCCGCCAACGGGAAGCCCATGTAAAGGTTCCCGTCCTGATTGATCAGATAAATGCGGTTCAGGGAAGGAACAACCACCCCGATCTTTCTGTCCCTTCTGGAAAACTCATAAATATGAGCTGCGGGAAATGCAGGTGCTTCGAAGTCCATCTGGAAACGCATGGACTGATCGGCATTGAACACTCTGAGCCGTTTCCCGTCAAGAAAAATATATTCTTTCCTACCGTTCCCGTCCAGGTCGGCATATTCAAAATAATGGTCCTGACTGAAGGTGTCAGGCTGCAGGGATTCCACCTTCCCGTCAAAATAAAGACGGTACACACGTCCGTTTATTCCCGTGGTAACAAGACTTGCAGGTCTGTTCCCTCCTGCATCCAGCTTGAAATGATTTAACGGCGAATGGGGAAACTGCTCGTCGGGAACTACCCTGGGCTTCCCCCGTCGATCGAGAATGTAGGTACGGTAAGTATCATGGAATACAATATAATCGCGTGTCCCCAGCCTGAAATGCTGGGGAGGCACCTGAACAACATGTTCGGTTTTTTCCGCTTCCCAGCCGCTCACCAGATTACCTTCCTTTGAATACACATAGATATTCCGGTCTTCCGAAGCCACAAAAATGCGGTAGTTCCCGTTGTTTTCATAATCAAACAGGGCCATGGGAGCCGTGGCGGGGGAGCGAAGATGAACAGGGTAACGTTCCACGTAATTCCCGTTCCTGTCAATCAGATGCAACTGATGCCGGGTGTTGAACAGATACTGCAGTTTCCCGTTTCCGTAATAATCAATCTGAAACACTTCCCCCATTATGGGCTCCCTCATGGGCAGTTTCCACAGAATACGCCCGGCTTCATTCAGCAGGTACAGGTTGTAGCTCACATCCTGCACCAGGACCTCGCGGTTGGCGGTATAATGATTCAATACCAGCTGGGGCTTCATCCTCACAGCGGTATCGAGCAAACTTTCCCATACCGTGCCGGTGATTTCTCGGTAAACCGGACTGTATTTCAGGAACAGGTTGTTATAAACCATGCTTCCTCCGGCACTAAACTGAAAAGCAAAACCCTGCAGTTTCTGAAAAATCTCCCGGTTGGCTTCCAGCGTGCTACATACACCCGGTGCAAAAAATTCGGGAAGGGTCTCGATTACCCGGGGAAGGTTGACAAAAAAATGAAAATGCGAACGGGAAGAGAGGTATTCCGTAAAATCGGCGTACATCAGGTCATTTTTCAGGATTCGCCCCAAAATATTTTGATGTACGAATCTCGATAAGGCTTCCGTTGACTGACCAAAGACCAGGTGATTTTTTATTACCGTCACAAACCGGTACTCTCCTCCTGAAAAAAGATCCCCCAGCATCAGGGAGGGTAAATCGCTGAAAGGTAGTTCCCAGGCATCAAATTCGGTTTCCGGGTCAATCCGTATCCGTTGCCGGAACTGACCCGCCGGCACACCCATTTTTTTCCCATACGACTCAACAAATGCTTCCACCTGCCCTCGCGCCATCTGATCACTTTTTGCCGAAATAGCCACAAAGTGGTTCCCCCGCGGACCCAGGTTCCGGCTGTCGGTAACCACCAGCGCTGCTTCCCCGTTAAATATCCCCGACAGAAGGGCCCGGATATCCATGCCGGTTTTCACCCGTACCTGTTGCCGCCGGTTTTCCATCGAACGGTATGCGCCTTTGTGCTTCAGATATTTATCAAGACGCAAATAATACTGATCCAGATCCTCCAGTGCCAGGGAGGCAAACCACACGGTATTGGCAGGCAGTACCTGTTCAATTTCACGTTCGCGGGGCGATTGTCCCCTGAACAAGTTCAGTAAGTGAGCCGACGAATCATCGGTATGGGAAAAACCATTGAATAACAACGCTTCTTCCTTCACGTTGACATCCAGTTCGGCCCAGTTCCCAATGGAACCCAGTGAACCGGTCTTTTTCAAATAATCCTGATTCAGCAGGGCCGAAGCCAGAGATATAAAACGGTTCAGATGAATAAAAACATTGGCATCCACATTTTCCCCGGCCGTTTTCCACACCTCACGAAACCCTTCCGTTTCCTCAATACCTTCCGGAAGATCCAGCTGGCGGATGGCTTTTCCACCATCACCGCCGAACGACTCATTAAAAAATACCCGTTCATTAAAGAAAAATGATAATCCGCAGGGGCTTTGCTTTCCGAAAAAGCTACGTGGTAGATACGGGTGTTTTCATAGGGTCTGGACTCTATCTGAATGCTGTCGGCCAGCGCGCCCAGCAAATCCGGCAGAGATCTTCTTCTGTTTTTTCCCGGAACACCGGTCACCAGTAAAAATTCAGCTTTCCCTGAAATAATGGGAAAAATCCCTATCAGGCATTCCTGTTCCCGGTACAGAGGCAACAGCCCGGTATAAGAACGTGCCAGTGAATCCAGGTCGTTCAGTTGCCGCTCGAACTTTTTCATAACCGGCAGGGTTGTCAGTTCGTTCCAGATGGGATTGTCCCTCCTCACCGATCCGAAAACATCAGCTATACTTCCCCCTTTCACCAGAAGAGCGGCATCTACGGGCATAGCCCTCAATAAATCATCCCCCTGAACGGAATACACAGGCATTCTGAACCACAAAACCAGGATAACGGCAAGAACAATCGCAACCACAGGAATCCAGAGGTACTTTCTCCACATAAGAACCCGGTTTTTATTCCCTCGCTAAAATAGGAAATTATTTGCATTGCGATCAAAGATCCGTCCCTTACCTTTTATAAAATATCCATAATACACAGTCTCTACTATTTCAACCGTCAGGAAAAACCATTTATTTTTGCATTTTCTGTATGTTTGTCGTAATTAAATAACCATGCGATTCTTCACCGGCTGCCTGATACTTTTCTTGCCCTCCATTCTGCATGCCCAGACCCTGCATGTTTTCAGCAGAGCAACGGAGAAACCCGTTGAAAATGTGTACCTGTATACCCACAATTTTTCAATATCGGCCCTGACCGATGCGGAGGGAAAAGCCAGACTGGAAGCATTTCACGAGAAAGACACCATTTATTTCCAGCACACTTCTTTTTCTCCCGTTGCCTATACGAAAAATGAGCTCGCTGCACTCGGGTACAGGATATATCTCGACCGAAGGGTTAGAACACTGGATGAGTTCGTTATATCGGTATACCGCTGGGAGCAGGACAGAAGGGAGATGCCCCGAAAAATTACTTCTGTGAAGGAAGCCGAGGTAAGACTCATGAATCCTCAAACTACCGCCGATTTGCTGGGGACCACCGGAGAAGTATTCATTCAGAAAAGCCAGCTCGGAGGGGGCAGTCCTATGATCAGAGGATTTGCCGCCAATTCGGTCCTGCTGGTTGTAGACGGGGTGCGCATGAACAATGCCATTTACCGCAGCGGGAACCTGCAGAATGTGATTTCTCTTGACCCAAATATTATTGAAACTTCAGAGGTGATCTTCGGGCCCGGATCGGTTGTATACGGTAGCGATGCCATGGGCGGGGTAATGGGTTTTCATACCCGGACCGTGAACCTGTCTACCGGAAAGGGCCCCCGGTTCTCGGTAAGGGCCATGACGCGCTATTCTACTGCCAACAGGGAAAAAACAGGACATCTTTCCCTGAATGCGGGTTTCGAAAAATGGGGATTCCTTACCGGAATATCCTATCACCGTTTCAGCGACCTGCGTATGGGCAATATCGGCCACGAAGAATACCTCCGCAAAGAATACGTGGTGCGGATAAACGGGACCGACAGCATCATAAAAAATGAAAGTCCGAACATTCAGAAGTTTTCAGGCTATGATCAGCTGAATATTACCCAGAAGATCAGATACCGGGCAGGCAATCACCTGAATCTGGTATACGGATTCCATTATTCCAGGCTGTCGGACGTCCCCCGGTACGACAGACTGATCCAGTACCGCGACGGAAAACTGAGGTTTGCGGAATGGTACTATGGTCCGCAGAAATGGATCATGAATCACTTCCAGGCAGAATATGACCGTTCCACACCCTGTTTCGACCGGGCCCGTCTGGTAGTGGCCCACCAGGGAGTGGAAGAAAGCCGTAACAACCGGAAACTGAACGATACCAGATTGAACAGCCAGGTAGAACATGTGGATGTATATAACCTTAACCTCGATATGGAAAAGACTGCCGGGCAAAGCAACACCTTTTTCTACGGTCTGGAAGCTGTTTACAACCAGGTAGCATCCCGGGCATCTACCAGAAATATCCTTACGGGAGAAACCGTTCCGGCCCCCACACGCTACCCTGACGGATACAACCATTACCATACTTTCGCCACTTACGTCAGCTACAAAAAGAACTTCTCCGAAAGATTCACCCTGCTGGCCGGCCTCAGGTATAACCGCACCGGCCTGCATTCCTTCATCAACGACACATCGTTCTATCACCTTCCGTTTACCCGTATCAGGCTGGCCAGCGGAGCATTGAACGGATCAACCGGTCTGGTTTTCCGGCCCGAACCCGGCTGGCAGTTTAACCTGAATGCAGCCACCGGCTTTCGTTCGCCCAACCTGGACGATGTGGGAAAAGTATTTGAATCAGGCGACGGCGTTGTGGTGGTCCCCAATCCCGATCTGAAACCCGAATATGTCTATAATATCGATCTGGGGATCATTCGTTATTTCGGAGAAAACACCCGGATCGATCTGACCGGTTTCTACAGCCTGGTCGACGGATTGATGGTTAGGCGAGACTTCCTTTTCAACGGACAGGATACCATTCTGTATTTTGGTGATCCGGCCCGGGTCAATGCGCTGGTCAATGCCGAAAGCGCCACCATTGCCGGAGCCACCCTTTCGGTCCTTGCAGGTGTTACACCGCATCTGTCGCTCAGAAGCGGTTTCACCTGGATGACAGGAAAAACCTCGGCAGGAGAACCCGTAAGGCATGTAGCCCCGCCTTTCGGGAACATGCATATCCTGTATCAAAAAGAACGCATTAAAACAGACATGTATGTCCGGTTCAACCTGACCAAACCCTACACGGCCATGTCACCGTCGGAAATCGACAAGGCTTACCTCTACGCAAAAGACGCTGACGGAAATCCCTATTCTCCCGGCTGGTACACCCTTAATATCAAAACATCTTTTACCCTCAGGCATTACCTTGAAATCGATCTGGGTATCGAAAACCTCCTGAACCACAGATACCGCCCGTATTCTTCAGGCATTGTGGCTCCCGGCAGAAACCTGATCATCGCTGCCCGGCTGTGTATTTGAATAATAGAGATGGTAACGGATGTGCGGCACGTTCTTCGAATTTTATTAACTTTGCCCCCAGATTTTCCCTTCTCATGATAGCATTCGGTCCCATTCCATCCCGCCGCCTGGGCCGCAGCCTGGGCATCAACAACATCCCTCCGAAATATTGTTCCTACTCCTGCGTATACTGCCAGGTGGGCAAAGCCATGAAGATGGATATCCACCGGGACCATTTTTATCAACCGGAATATATCCTGGAACAAACCCGTGAAAAAATCAGGCAGGCGGAAGAAAAGGGGGAGAAGATCGACTACCTCAGCCTGGTACCCGACGGAGAACCTACCCTGGATATCAACCTGGGAGAGATCATTACCGGTCTGAAAACACTGGAGTATCCCGTAGCCGTAATCACCAACAGTACACTTCTGTGGCGCACCGACGTACAGAACGAGCTGCTCCCGGCCGACTGGATCAGCGTCAAGATCGATGCGATAACCGAAGCCGTGTGGAAAAAAATCGACAGACCCTACAAATCACTTGAATTGCCTGTTATTCTGAAAGGAATAGTGGATTTCAGAAAAAAATACAACGGGATATTCACTACCGAAACCATGCTGGCCAAAGGGTATAACAACAGACCGGAAGAAATGGAAAAAATTGCCCGGTTTATTGCTGCCCTGAATCCACACAACGTTTACCTGAGCATCCCCACCCGTCCTCCGGCAGTAAAATCGGTCAAACCACCCGACGAAACCTTCCTGAATGCCGCATTTCATATATTCAAACAACATATGGAACCAGTGGAATTGCTTATCGGTTATGAAGGAAATGCCTTTGCTTTTACAGGAAACGCACACGACGATATTCTCAGCATCACGGCAGTCCACCCCCTGAGAAGAGAAGCTGTGGACCAACTCCTCAAAAAAAGCGGAAACAACTGGGAACTGGTCGATCATATGCTTGAAAACGGAGAACTCATAAAAACCGAATACGAAGGATCGGTTTTCTTTATAAGAAAACTCAGACAGAAAACCGGGGAATAACCGGCCATCCCCCCTGTTTTGGAATTACATGCGGATTCAATTATTTTTAACCGCAGTATTATACAACCGATCCAACTGGTATGCCACATTATACACTGCTGGAAGTCAATGACAGGAAAACCAGGAAAGAGTTTCTGATGCTGCCTGTCAGGCTTTACCGGAACGACAGAAACTGGATCAGACCTCTGGATGAAGATGTGGAAAGGGTGTTCGATCCGAAAGAAAACAAAATGTTCAGGACCGGGGCAGCCATCCGCTGGCTTCTTGCAGATCCCCAAGGAAAATTCGTGGGCAGAGTGGCTGCATTCTACGACAAAGCCACGGCTGCAAAAAATGAACAACCTACCGGGGGAATGGGATTTTTTGAATGCATTAACGACCGGGAAGCGGCTTTCCGTTTGTTTGACGCCTGTAAACAGTGGCTGGAAGAACGGGGCATGGAAGCCATGGACGGACCCGTGAACTTCGGCGAACGCGACCGCTGGTGGGGTTTGCTTGTAGACGGTTTTACCGAACCCAATTACTGCATGCCATATAACTTCCCCTATTACCGCAGCCTGTTTGAAGCATACGGATTCAAAAACTACTTTAACCAGTACACCTATTACCGCACCCTGACCACGGAAAGAGGACTGCAGAAGACCATCCGTGAAAAGGCCGAACGGGTGGCCCGGAATCCCGATTATTCCTTTACACACATTGACAGAAGGAATATGGAAAAGGTGGTAGACGATTTTCGGGCCATCTATAACAGGGCCTGGGCAAATTTCCCCGGCGTGAAACCCATTAGCAAAATACATGCCCAGTCACTGCTGAAAAGCATGCAGGCTATTCTGGATGAACGCCTGATGTGGTTTGGTTATTACCGTGACGAACCCATCGCATTCTTTATCATGCTTCCCGAAATCAACCAGATCATCAAGCGCCTGAATGGAAAAATGAACCTGATCGGGAAAATCAAATTTCTCCTTCACCAGAAAATCCTGAAAACCAATACCAAGGCTTTCGGAGTGATTTTCGGAGTGGCTCCCAATCACCAGGCCCGCGGTGTGGAAGGCGCCCTGGTGATGGCTTTCGCACAGGAGGCAAAAAAACCCGATTTCCACTACACCGATCTGGAAATGAACTGGATAGGGGATTTCAACCCCAGCATGATGCGGGTGGCCGAACAAATCGGAGGCTCCATCATCAAAACCCACGTCACTTACCGGTATCTGTTCGACAGGAACAAGCCCTTCACCCGCATGAAAAAGGTCAACACAAGAAACTGAATTAACCTTTTACAGCAAGAAAACCTGACAAAAAATGGTGCCCTGAATTTGGCACCATTTTTGTCGATTCTTTGATAACGTCAACAATCCAATATATACTTGAAATGATTTTCAGGGCAGCCGGGTTTCATTACCCGGCTTTTTTTCAGAACGGTTTGAAGCCAATTATCTCCCGCACGTCGCGCAGGGTTCTGGAAGCACTTTCCCGGGCTCTGGCAGCCCCCGTCATCACCACCTTCCGCAAATAGGCATCGTCAGCTTTTATCTCCCTGATCCTTTCCCTGATGGGATCCGTCAGCCGGATCATGTCCTCAGCC
>Ga0136651_10001161_pt1 | contig 14506 bp, 18 predicted proteins | sample Mar14236cmmetaG_FD_94867 | JGI IMG/M metagenome (GOLD analysis project Ga0136651, IMG submission 94867) | Marine hydrothermal vent microbial communities from Guaymas Basin, Gulf of California to study Microbial Dark Matter (Phase II) - Marker... ...
CTTTGCTTGTTATATTCTTCATAACCCTGCTTAAAAATTTCATCTATTTTCTTATCCCTTGACAACCATTTTATCAGGTTTATTCCTTGCATAAATGTATGCTACTCCATATGATAAACATTTTCATCACTTTTAACGGATAATTCGGGAAAGTCTGCTTCGTAAATGATATTGAAAGTAGAGGCGCAAGCATCAGTTATGTTCTTAGAACTATGTTCGGAACACAGGAAATAAAAATAACGGCAATTGAATACAATGAAACAAAATCCAAAGCTATTATATCAACATTGTCGCAGAGACACCATTCTATGGCCTTAACCTGCCCCTTTTTATATTTTTAAGGAATTAATAATTCTGTGAAGAAAAAGGATCTGGAAATGCTTTTGCAGAAGATAAGGCAGCCGGCAACAATAAAAGCAGAACTTGAGCAGTATTCGACACCTGCATCCATAGCTGCTGACATACTGTGGCTTGCCTTCCATAATGGCGATATTCACGAGAAAAAGATTGCTGATTTTGGTTGTGGAACCGGAATTTTTGCAATTGGTGCTGCCTTGCTTGGGGCAAGAAAAGTGGTGGCAATAGATATTGATGAGGGGCTGATAAAAATTGCGAAGGAGGAGGCGGATAAGATGGGCGTTGAAGTGGAATTCCATGTTATGGATGTCGAAGAGTTTGCTGAAAGAGTTGATACAGTTATAATGAACCCTCCTTTTGGAGCACAGTATGCAAATAGAATGGCTGACAGAATTTTTGTGCAAAAGGCGATGGATGTTAGCAAAACGATATATTCTCTCCATCTTAAAAAAGGAGTGGAATTTATTAAAAATTTACTTTCCAGTCAGAAATGGCGAATTGTTGAGGAGAGGGAATATAAATTTCCCATAAAGGCATCCCTCCCTTTCCATAGAAAAAGAGTGGAGTGGCAGGATGTTGTGATGTTGTGCGCAAAAGCATAATATGAATTGCAGAACAAAATATGTTATTCAAAGCATTCAATAAAAGGAGGGGTAGCGAATATTTATGAAACTTTTTCCATAATTCCTTTTATTCAATCTAATGGCAATTATGTTAGCTAGGGAAGAAATCAAAAAAACCATCTTTTCCACATTTACTCCATATGCAATATGGGTCATTCCTCAGAGAAATTAAATATGAAGATTGATGCTTGAACGTTTCCCTCTTTTATTCTTTTCATTGGCTATGGTATTCTATACTTCTTTTTATTCCTTTCACTCCGTACACACTTTTTCCCGGAATATATAAGTCCTTCTGTACAATCTCAAACAAACCCTCTACTCTAATATCAAAAAAATTTTTCATATATTCTAGAATGCTCTCGATATCGAGATGTTTTATATTCTTTTTTATATATCCTCCAGATGCATATCTTTCTCTAAAATATGGCGAGGAGGTATTAAGCAATATGGCAATAATTTTTCCTTTATTCTTTAATACCCTGTAACTTTCCTCAATCGCTTTTCTGTAATTTTCAATAAATTCTAGCGAAGTAATAAAAACAACTGTATCTATGGAAGCATCCTTAAATGGTAGGGCTGTTGCATTTGCCCTTATAATTTCTATTCTGTTTTTAGCTATTTCCACCATTTTGTCATCTATTTCTACACCTATTATTTTTTCACCAGAAACCTCCTCTATCCGCTCCTCTATCTTTCCAGTTCCACAACCAATACTTGCTACTATTCCTGATGCATATTTAGCAACATATTTCGCCTCTATCTCCAAAATTTTCTTACCAAGTGAGGAAGAGAAAAAATCATCATATTTCACACTTCCACCTCTTTACCAGCCATGCATTCCAAAGCATTTGGAAAGGCTTCTATCTGCCTCTTAAGCTTCGTGCAGTGGCAGGGCATTACTAAGGAGAATCTGGCAAGTATATCTATGTTCTTAAAATCGTGAAATCCTCCTATGATGCCATATATCTTGCCATATTTTTCGGCTATCTTTATAACATTTTCAAGCCCATTATGGCTACAGCCAGTGAATATAATGAGTTTTTCACCATCTTTTACAATCAAGGATTGCTCTCCATTTATTTCTCCAGTTGAAATAAAATTTGGCAAAAATTCCTCATTACCCACCCTAATCCCTTTTAATTTAGATGATGGGGGAACGAATATTTTTCTGTCGAATCTCAATTTTTCCAGCCCTCCTGCATGATCCCAATGGCTGTGAGAGATAAAGATAGCATCTATTTCTTTTAAATCTACACCAAATTTATCCAGATTATGTTTCAGTATGCTGTATTTTCCTCCTGTGTCGAAAAGCAAATTTATATTATGTTCTATTAAACAGGAAAAGCCCCATGCCTTTTTAAAACCCTTCATCGCCTTATTGTCATAGATTATCTTTACTCTCATATTCAAGCATTTTTTCTATATTTTCCCATATGTTCTTCACTATTCCTGCAATTTCCTTATCACATTCAACTACGCTTTTTCCTTCAATCATTGCTTCAACAAATTTCCTGCTGAATGGTATCTTGCCAATTATATCAATACCTCTCCTCCTGCAAAACTCCTCTATTTCTTTACTCATTTCTTCGTTAATATCATATTTATTTATTACAACAACAGTTTTAACCCTAAAATGCTCCGCTGTGCTGAGCACCCTTTCCATATCATGAATGGCAGCCATGGTGGGCTCCGTAACAACAACAACCAAGTTCGTATTGCCTATGGAGGCAATAACAGGACAACCAATTCCTGCAGGAGAATCAATTATTATCATCTCCTTTCCTTCTTTATTTGCCATTTCCTCCGCTTTTTTCCTCACCTGACTAACCAATTTACCACTTGCCTCCTCTCCAGGTGAAAGGAGTCCGTAAACGAAGCCACCAAATCGTGTTCTGGAGACAAAAATATATCCTGTAACTCTTTTATGCAGGCCTATTGCATCAACAGGACATACAAGCTGACAAACTCCACACCCCTCACACTTTTCCTCAATAACTTTGGAATCTTCTATTGCCCCAAATCTACAAGCCTCCTCGCATTTTCCGCATTTTATGCATTTATCCTCCTCTATTTTTGCCAATTCCATTCCCTCAAATGGTATTTTCTCCAAAATTTCTGGCCTTAAAATAAGATGAAGGTTGGGGGCATCCACATCGCAATCAGCAATAATTGCATCCGCAAAATTTGCAAAGGAAGCAACGAGACTCGTTTTTCCCGTCCCTCCCTTTCCACTTGCTATAGCAACTTGTTTCATTCAGGACGCCTCCTTAAAACCTCCATATAATCAATTGGTTTTGCCTCAGGAGGAGAAGAAGAATAAACCTCTTTTACATTCATCCCTTCAAAATATTCTGCAATCTTTTCCATATCTTCCTCACTTAATGGTTTGACCGGCGATTTTCGGAGAGGAGTATTTAGTTGTATTTCGTGAGCCTTAATCTCCTTAGCCAGTTCGGCCATCTCTCTGGCATGAAAAACATTTTCCTTTACAAACATCATTTGCAAAGAAAATTTCTTTGCATTTCTCGCCACCTTTTTCATCCCCTCAATCATTTCATCAAAATCAATGCTTTTATGGGGGCGATTTATTTTTCTGAAAATTTTTTCATCAGGCGCATCAAGCTTTGCTATAATCCAGTCTATTTTTTTCAAATCCTTCCTCACATCCTCTCGCCAAAACAGGGAGGAATTTGTTAATATCGCAGTAGGCAGATTAAGTTTCTTTACATATTCTGCAGCCATACCCAGATTTTCCGCCAATGTGGGCTCCCCTGTGCCTGAAAAAGTAACCACATCCGCTTCCAGGGGTGGCAGAGAATCTATCTCCTTCATTATGTGCTCATCCTCAACAAATTTTTTTCTTTCCGCTGTAAGATGAACAGTTCTTCCAAGCTGGCAATAAATGCAATCAAAAGAGCATGTTTTTGCAGAATTAATCAAATCTATTCCCAGAGAACGCCCAAGTCGCCATGATGCTACAGGGCCATATACTATCATATTGCCTCCTTCAATTCCACAAATTTTTTCTTCCATTCCTTTTGGCTTACGAGAGGGATACCTTTTGAATACATCTCGGCAATCTCTCTTTTGTAAGGAATTTTCATGAGAATTTCTATTCCCTCTTCCCTGCAAAACTTTTCTACATTTTGATTTCCGAGCCCATGCCTGTTTATCACGACTCCAAAAGGAATGCCAAATTTTCTAACAATTTCAACAGCTATTTTCAAATCATGCAAGCCAAAGGGAGTAGGTTCCGTAACTAAAATAACGAAATCAGAATGATGCATCGTTTCTATAGCTGGACAACCATTGCCAGGGGGAGCATCCAGAATAGAAAGACCATCTTTCCTTATGTAATTTTTAAGATGCGATATAACAGGCGTTGCCCTCGCCTCCCCAATGTTTAGCAATCCCTGATATATCTCTATTAATCCCTTTCCATGATATATTTCTCCAATTTTTCTTTTCCCTTCTGATATGGCATCGTGAGGGCAAACAATTTTACATCCTCCACATCCTGAGCACAATTCAGGAAAGAAAAGAATATCCGAGGATAAAACAGCGATAGCATTGTATTTACAGAATTCAGAGCATTTTTTACAGAAGGTGCATTTATTCAAATCAAAAACTGGGTTCATCAGAACAACATCTTCTATTTTTTCCAGAGAGGCTTTTACGAAAATATTTGCATTTGGCTCTTCAACATCGCAGTCATATATAATTCCATTATTAGCTAAAGCCAGATTAACAGCTACAGTTGTTTTTCCAACGCCTCCTTTGCCAGATGCCACAGCAATAATCATCCAATCACCTTCAAAATAAGCTTGCCTACATCTGCCCTAATATCTCTTGCAACTAAAGGACATTTTACTACCAATAGAAAAAATATTTCCCTCCCACTATTACTAAGGGATTCATAGTTTCCTTGACCTTTTGCAATAACAACGTCTGCATTCCTAAAATAATTTAAGAATTTAGAAGATGCATAGTTAAGCAATATGCCTGGAGCTGATTTATCTTGACCTTCATCTGCTGACAAAACTTCAGCAAACTTGTCTATACCTGCAAATTTCGCATCTTCTATGGTAGCATCATTAATTATTGGATTATTTTTAACTGCGTAAACTATCTTTTTTCCCATTTCTGCAAATTTTTTTATAAGAAGTTTATCAAAAAATATCTCACCTGCGTTATCTGCTAAATAAAGAATAGTCTGTGCTTTCTCTATGCTTTCTCTAAATCTTGAATATGCATTGCCATCTATGTTCTCTGTAATTGCTTTGTTAATCATATCATTAACATCAAATCGATTCATTGCTCCAAAATCTATAACATTCCCTATTATAGCCAATTTAGTAGCCATAAGCAATGGATTCTTTGCTTCTTCTACTATCTGCTCCAAACGAGAATACAATTCCTTTGCCATTTCATTAGATTTTTTCTTAACTTCCTTGTAAGGATCCTTGCAATTAAGCATGTTTCTAACAATTGCATGAACTTCTTTGGATAATTCTGGGGGAGGATTATTAAAAGAAGATACTTGCAAATATCTCATTACTTTTTTTAATACAATTTCATGCTTACTTTCATCAGAGGTTACCATTCGAGATGCTTCCAATGATTGCCTAATAAAGCAAGGTATACAATCTAAGTATGTCCTCATATTATCTTATGCCAGTGATGTCTATCTCCAAATGCATGCTCTTTGCAGGCATTTTCTACAGTAGCCTTCTTCAGCAAGCCTTTTTTAAAGGTATCCAAAGCATCTTTTACTTTACCTGTGGCTCCTATATACACATCTATGCCAAAATCTTGGAACATGCTTATTGCTCTCCTTCCTAGTCCTTTGCATATCAAAACTTTTACTTGCTCCTTAGCAAGCAATTCTGGAGGATAGCCAACTCCTCCCAAATGATGGCTTGTATTTGGTATTACTTTAACTTCATTTGTCTCCAAATCTACAATGGTGTATGTTGGCACTCTCCCAAAGTGCTCTCCAATTTCCTCATCTAAGCCTTTATTGCCCAAAGTAGGAAATGCAATCCTCATTTCAGCCTCTCACCATTGGTGCTCCACATCTTGGGCATTTCATCTGGCGACAAGGTATTCCTGGCTGATGTGGCATTCTGTAGCCACAGTTCAAGCACACGCATTCTTTTGGAGGACCTGCTCCTCCTCTTCCTCCTGCACCTCTTCCTCTTCCAGCTCCCATTCCCATTTAATCACCCTTTAGCTCCTTAAGTCTTCTTTTTATTTCATTGAGCATATCTTCTATTCTCCTGAGTTCTTCTTCAAGCATTTTTATTTCTTCTTCTTTGCTCATAAATGGCGCTGCAGGAGGCGGTGAAGGCGGATAATATGGATACGGTGGCATTGGTTGATACGGTTGGTAAGGTGGTTGATAAGGTTGATATGGATATGGAGAGGGAGGAGGAGTTGAAGAAGGACGGAGTTCTCCCCTTAGATATTTTTCAACTACTTCCTTTACATTTCCCTGTGCTGTAATCATTTCCACACCAGCTTGTTGCAGAATTGCTGTAACATTTGGTCCGAAGTTTCCTGCTATAACTGCTTTTGCTCCCTGGCTAACAACCCATTGCCCAGTTTGTATACCTGCTCCATGAACAGCATTTGCAAACTGATTTGGCACCACTTCCACATTTTTTATTTCATTTCCCTCTGCCTCAATTATTGTAAAAGTTTGGCATCTCCCAAATACTGGAGATACATTGTCTTCTAATCCCCCTTTATTTGTTGCTACTATTATTTTCATTTTAATCCACCCTTTAACTGCTCAAGCCTTTTATTTATTTCTGCCAGTCTTGCCTCCAGCATTGCTTTTTCCTGCTCCAGCATAGCTATTTCTATTTCTGGAGGCATTGGCATGAAAGGCATCCAAGGCATAAAATACGGCCAATACATTTTCTCACCTAATAATTTAAGGAAGAGGGGTGCTTGTAGTTACCATGGATAGTAATATGGATACCAGTACCATGGCATGTAGCTGTAGTATGGGTTATAATACATCCATGTGTATATCCATGGCATTATGTATGGCATCATTAGCCAGCCATATGGACCCATGCCGAATGGCATTTACCACCACCTCCATGGGTAATATGGCAATCCATAGTATGGCATGTATGGCATTCGCCACCATCCTCTAGGAAGCCATGGAAATCTCCTGCAGAATGGATACGGATTTCCTCTACCCCATCCTGGAGTCCATGGCATCCATCCATAACCATACCAACCTCCAAGTCTCCAACCTCTTCCTCTTCCATATCCCCACGGCATTTTACCACCTTGTGGAATATATAGTATGAAATATATAAATTTTTCGCCAAAATTATTTATAAATTTATCTTTATAAAATCAATGCCAGGAAGGAGAAGATGCAGGAGATGGGTGGAAAGGTTACCATTGGCAACACATTTTATTCCCAATATTCCATATGATGGTGTGGTTGTTTTGCATGTCGAAGAATTTGAGGCCTTCCGCCTCGTGGACTATCTCGGCTTGACACAGCATGAGGCGGCAGCGAGAATGGGCATATCGCAAAAAGCTTTATGGAATGATTTGAAAAGCGCCCGCTATAAAATAGCAGATGCAATTATAAATGGAAAAGCAATAAGAATCGAGGGAGGAAATTTTATTTTGAAGCGGTAAATTCATATATGGTGTATGGTGCTTTTTTCATCCCAACTCTTTCATATGCTTTTTTCGCTCCCTCATTTTTCTCGTGAACATATAACCGAAATCTTTTCACTCCTCTTTTTCCTCCAATTTCTAATACTTTTTTCAGCATTGCCCTCATAACCCCTTTTCTCCTCCATTCAGGCTTAACGTAAATACTCTGCAACCACCATATCATTTCCGCCTTCCAGTCACTCCACTCGTATGTTACCATAAGCTGCCCTATAACTTCCCCATTCTCATCTGCAACTATATAAAATCCCTTGCCCTCATCTTTTATAACCTCTTTAACACCTTCAAATGTTGTTTCGTAGTCTATCTCAGTTCCTTCCGACTCAATTGCGAGAGCCACATTGTTCTTTGCTATTTTTTCAGCATCATCAATGCGGGCGAATCTTATGAGCATGGTATTCAATAGAATGTTTTTTAAAATAAGTATCGATTTTATGTCATGAAGAAGATTCTTCTGTTGATAACGGTTTTACTTTTCCTCCCGCATTATTATTCCACGTGTGAGCACATTTTCCATTATTACTCATATGAAGAAATGGAGAATTTTCTCGAAAACCTTCACAATAAATATGCAGATATAATGACATTCTATTCCATAGGAACAACATATGGGGGAAGAAACATCTATGCCATCAAAATATCAGACAATGTGAGCATTGATGAAAATGAGGCGGAAATTCTTTTCATGGGAGGACAGCATGGCAATGAAAAACCAGGATATCAATTTCTTCTATATTTTTTAAAAACAATGTGTGAAAATTACAGCAAAAATGAGAGCATTGCATATATGATCAATAATGCAGAAATTTTTGTAATACCCATGGTAAATCCAGATGGAGTGGAAAACAACACGAGGAAGAATATGGAACCGAATGGCTGCATAGGTGAAAATTTGTTTCCAATCCTTAAAGGCGTAAATCTCAACAGAAATTATGATGCAGGATGGAATGAATGGAAACCTCTATACTTCCTATCAACCACAATCACTCCTTATGGAGATCTCCTCCTCCATATTTTGGGATATCCTCCTGAGTATAGAGGGGAAAAGCCATTTAGTGAGAAGGAAACAAAGGCTGTAAAAGCATTTATCGAGAATAGAAGCATTATTATTGCTGTGGATTTCCATACCGGGGCAGGAAAGGTTATCTTTTATCCTTTTGGATATACCGATGAGAAGCAACCCGAAGATATCAAAACATTTCTTTCCATTGCCCAGAATATCTCTTCTATAAATAAATACAAATACATGGAGGCAGGAGAAGGCGTAATAGGTATGGCCATTGACTGGATGTATGAAAAACATGGCATATATGCCATAATTATAGAACTTTGTGGAAGTATAGCACCTACAGATGAAAATACCATAAGAGAAATTTTCACCGCCAATTTGCCAGCACTCCATTATCTTGTAGAAAGAGCCATAGAAATGAAATCACTCGCCAACAAAACATAAATAAACGAAAATTTTAATTATATTCGGGGCAAAGGTGATAGAATGAGACAAAATTTTTTCACGACGCCAGAAGCGATGCCTTTTTTCGAGAAATTTCCATGTGGATTGATTATTTTATCAGGTTATAAAATAGCGAAAATCAACGCTGCAGCATTAAAAATAACAGGGCTGGAAAAAGATGAGGTAATTGGAAGGGATGTATCTAAATGGATTGGCGAGGAAGAAAAAAAGATTATAGAAGAACTTGTAGAGGGCAAAAGAAAAAACGCAATTATATCTTTTAAGATAAAAGACAGGGCATTCTTTGCAAAATGCTTTTCGGAGGGGAAAAACATCCTCCTCATGCTTGATGAAATGAAGGAATTAGAAAAGGAAAGAAAAAAGAGCCAAGAAATAATACATACATTAAAAGAGAAAATAAAAGAGTTGAAATGCCTTCATAAAATAGAAAAGATTTTCCAGAATTATATGTGCATTGACGAAATAATGGAAAGAGTTGTTCGTGTTGTGCCAGAAATTCTTCAACACCCAGAACTTGCTGCTTGTGCCATAAACCTCAATGGAAAACATTACTCTCATCCTGTTAATGCACAAATAATAGAAAAAATCTCTCAGGAAATAATAATAGAAAATAGAATCGAGGGAAATATCGAAGTAGGCTATACACAGCAAATTCCACCAGAAGATGGAGAAATATTTTTGGAAGAGGAAAAAGATGCTCTACGCCACATTGCTGCATGGATAGCCAATATTGTAGAATATATGAAAGCAAAGGAAGAGTTGCAAAAAAGCAGAGAGTATTTCCAGAAACTAGTAGAGGAGAGCAGCGATGTAATCATGGTTGTAGATGAAAATACGAATGTGGAGTATATTTCACCCTCAATAAAAAATATTCTCGGATATTCTCCGGAAGAGATTGTCGGAAGAAGTGCAACCGAATTTATTCATCCAGATGATTTACAAGTAGCAATGAAAAAATTTAAAGAAGTTCTCATGAATCCAGAAAAAATCATAACAACTGCATTTCGCATAAAACATAAAAATGATGGCTGGAGATTTGTGGAAGTTAAGGGAAGAAATTTATTGAAAAATCCAACTGTTGGAGGAGTGATTGTTAATTTTCATGACATAACAGAACTTAAAAAAAGTGAAGAGAAAATACGCCTTCTCCTTAATGCAACAAGTGACCTTATTATTCTTGTGGAAGAGGATGGTACCATCGTTGATTTGAACGAGGCAATGGCGAAACATTTCGGTAAAAAGAGAGAAGAGATAATAGGAGATAATCTTAAAAATTGTCTGTCAGATGATATTTATAAGAGTAGATTTAAAAAAGCGATTGAGGCAAAGCATGATAAAAAACCTGTATTTTTCATTGACACTAATGATGGAAGATGGTTTGAGAACAGATTTTACCCTATCATGGATGAGGACGGCAATGTAACACAAATTGCTGCATTTATAAGAGATATAACGGAGGAGAAAAAGAGAGAGGAGGAAATTAAAGAAAAAGAGAGACAACTCAGAAGTTTAATAGATGCAACACATGATCTCGTTATTCTGCTTAAACCAGATGGTATCATTGTTGATTTAAATGAGGCAATGGCTAAGGCAATGTTTGGCGAGAAAAGAGAAGATTTCATAGGTAAAAATATATGGGATTACAAACATGTGGTTCCAGAAGATGTTTTTAATAAAAAAGTTGAGATGGCTCTCGAAGCAATTAGAACAAAAAAACCAGTAAAATTCATTGACCATCCGAGGAGATGGTTTGATAATAGATATTATCCAATTATAGATGAAAACGGTAATGTAAGCATGATTGCAATGTTCTCGAGGGATATAACAGAGACTAAAGAAATGGAAGAAAGATTCAGACAGGTAGCAGAAAATGCAAATGAATGGATATGGGAAGTTGATAGAGAAGGCGTATATACATATTCAAGTCCAGCAGTTGAAAAAATACTTGGATATAAACCGGAGGAACTTATTGGTAAAAAGCGATTTTACGATTTATTCCATCCAGATGAAAGGGAAAAATTGAAGGAAGAAGCCATGAAAATTTTTGAAGAAAGAAAACTACTCAGAAGTTTTATAAACAAAAATATTGCCAAGAATGGAGAAGAGAGGTGGCTTGTAACCAGTGGAATACCTGTTTTCGATGTAAATGGAAACTGGATTGGCTACAGGGGAATGGATTTGGATGTGACAGAATTAAAAAAAGCACAGGAGGAGATAAAAAGACTAAACAGATTTTTGAATAGTATCATAGAAAATGCAAACATTTGGATAAATGTTCTGGATACTGAAGGCAATATTATTATATGGAATAAAGCGGCTGAGAATATAAGTGGATATAATAAAAATGAAGTAATGGGCAATGCAAGAATATGGGAATGGTTATATCCAGATGAAAAATACAGGGAAAAAATCTTTGGCAAAGCAATGGATATAATAGAGAAAGGCGAGGTGGTTGAAAATTTTGAAACGGAGATAACAACCAAAAATGGGAAGAGAAAAATAATATCGTGGCATTCAAAAAGATTGCTTGATGAAAATGGCAAAGTTATTGGGTCTGTTGCTATTGGTAGAGACATTACAAAACAGAAGGAGGCAGAAAGACTCGCTAAAACTCTCATTAATGCAACGCATGACCTCATGCTTCTGGCAAAAACAGATGGAACAATTCTCGATTTAAACGATGCAATGGCGCGTGCCCTTGGCAAAAAGAAAGAGGAGATTATAGGAACTAATATAAGAGAATATCTTCCTCCAGACGTATATGAAAGAAGAACTGCAAAAGTAAGGGAGGTGGAAAAGACGAAAAAAGAAGCCCGCTTCACTGACACCAGAAATGGAAGATGGTTTGATAACTGCTTTTATCCTGTTTTTGACGAACATGGCAATGTCAGGTATATCGCTGTGTTTTCCCGAGATATAACTGAGGAAAGAGAGATGGAGGAGAAATTGCAACAACATCGAAGACTGATGGCGCTTGGGCGGCTGGCGGCGGTGGTGGCCCACGAGCTCAATACGCCACTTGCCAATATATCTGTCACTGCCGATTATTTAATGGAGAAGGTGAAAGATTGCAGAGAAGAGATTGAGGTAATAAAGAGGGAAGTGGAAAATGCAGCCGGCATAATAAAAAGCATACTCAATTTTTCAAGAATGAAAATAACAGAAAAGAAGGAAGTAAATCTCGGCAGCCTTATCGATAGAGTTATAGAAAATATTCGTCGCATTTATGGTGCAAAGGATACCATATTCCAGAACAGAGTGGGTAAATATGTGGTATATGGCAATGAAGAACGCCTTTTTGAGTGCTTTATGAATATAGTTAAAAATGCGGTGATGGCAAAAGACAGTAAAAAGAAGGTACATTATGTTGTCGTGGATGCCATCGAAAAAGATGACATGATAGAGATAGTGGTGAAGGATAATGGAGTGGGAATGGATGAGGAGGTGCAAAAAGAAGCAACAAAGCCATTTTTCACGACCCGCAAAATGGGTGAAGGCGCCGGCCTGGGTCTCTTCATCGCCAGCTGGGTGGCTGAGGAGCATGGCGGAAAAATAGAGATAAAGAGTAAGAGAGGAGAAGGCACGGAAGTGAGAGTTAAAATAAGGGTGAAATAATGAGGGTGCTTGTTGTGGACGATAATGCAACCTTTCTCATGCAGATGAAAAAGTTTCTATCGTTAAAAGGCTTTGAAGTGGATACTTGTGCGGGGGGAAAGGAAGCAGTGGAAAAGTTGCAGAGGGAGAGATACGATGTTGTTATTCTCGATTTAAAAATGCCGGATATATCTGGACTGGATGTCATCAGAGAAGTAAAGAAGAAGGGAGTAAAGACAAACGTTATTGTTGTGACAGGGTATGGAGAGGTAGAAAGTGCGGTAGAAGCGATGAAGTTAGGGGCGATAGATTACATACAAAAACCCTTTGATGGAAATGATATTGCCCGGATTATTGAAAGGGCGGGAAAGAAAAAACTTCCCGCATTCCCGGAATATTTTGCATTCAATACAGGAAAAATAATAATCGCCTCTATCCCCCCAAAAGAAGACATTGAGAGAGAACTAAATGTAATTGCTGATGAGTATATCGATTTAAAAAAATCTCACAACCTTTTGCATATTTTAGACGGAATAGATGCAAACACCACCCTTATAGTTTCGGGAATCTCCTATTTATTAAAGACAGCTGGGAAAGAAGAGGTAAAAAAACAATTGAAAAATTTCATTCAAGAGGTGGAGAAAAAGGAGGCAAATATTTTAATTGTTTGCAGAGGAGAAGAAGAAAAGAAATTGCTTGATGAAATATGCGTTGAGGAAGATGCAGATATAGATGAAATGATAGAAACGTGCAAAAGCCCCATAAGAAGAAAATTACTCCATCTGCTTCGAACACATGGTGCAATGGGTTATAGCGAGATAATGAGAGGGGTAGGCGTAGAATACTCATCAAAACTTGCATTTCATCTAAAAAAATTATGCAACCTTAATCTAGTTGAAAAAACTAGGAATGGATATATTCTGACCCCATATGGAGAACATCTGGCGAACATTCTTGATACATTTGTGATGAAAAAAAAGAGAGTAGCATATCTTTGTAAATTTTAATTGACAAAAATTGAAATATGTAGAAAAGAAGGTTAATGATTTTATACAAAATCTATTAAAAATTGCAGTACAATTTCTTTTCAGATGGGGAGAAGAAGAGAAGTGAGGGCTACCATGAAAATTAAAGTTTGTAGTAATTGTAATGAATGGGAAAAGGATCCAACACCTTATAATGGAATTTACTTCGGGAAATGTAAAGTCGATGGTAGAATAAAATATGAATTCCACAAATGCGATTTTTGTGAAGAAGAGCTAATATACTGATGCTTTAATGAACCAACAAAAATTCATTCCATTATAAAAACAGCCGCAGCTATTACAGTTGTCCATACTCCTTCCTTTCCCCTTGCAGTTTGTGTTATATTTGTTGTTTTAACTATTTTACCGCTCATTTCGAACACCTGCTTTTTCTCATTCCATGCTTTGTCAGCATCAAATTCTATGCCGAGTGTTGTTGCAAGCATTGTTGCAGCTAAATCTTCAGCATAATCTCCCGCCTTCTTTGCAGATTCTCCAAAACTGTGATATTCGGAGAGATAACCATAAAAACTCCTGTCCCTCGGCAGCGCCAGCCCCACAGAGGCGGCGATGAGGCGATTGGCTTCATTGGTTGCATTTTGGGCGAGAACAACAAATGTTATCTGTCCGGGCTTCAGCAATTTTATTCCTTCTTCAGCAGAAATTATCTCGCAATTTGGAGGTACAATACTTGATACACCCACCAGATTGCAATGTTGTATGCC
>Ga0136651_10001162_pt1 | contig 14506 bp, 6 predicted proteins | sample Mar14236cmmetaG_FD_94867 | JGI IMG/M metagenome (GOLD analysis project Ga0136651, IMG submission 94867) | Marine hydrothermal vent microbial communities from Guaymas Basin, Gulf of California to study Microbial Dark Matter (Phase II) - Marker... ...
AAGATTATTCCGGCGGAACGGTTGATGGTGCTGTTTGTGACGGAGGATCAGTTGGAAGTTTATACCGTCGCCAGCATATTGCCCGAAGGTTCCAATCCCGGAAAACTGACTTTGTCCAAAACAATTGTTAATGAGATTATTACCAATAAGAATGCCATATTGATAACCGATCCGACCAAAGATCCCCGCTTTGCTGAGCAACAATCGATTATTTTATCTGAAATGAAATCGGCCATGGCCGTCCCTTTGTTTGACGAAGGCAAGGTCCTCGGCATTTTGTATGCTGACACCACCCGGCCGATGCATGTTTATAACGATGATTATCTGCGGGTTATGGCCACTTTTGGAAATATTATCGCCTCCAAGCTCCTCAATTATGCCTTGCTTAACGAACGACAGGAAAAAGAGGTCATTAAGGCTGAGCTTGACCGGGCCTCATCAATACAGAAATCTCTGCTGGTTACCAGGCCGCCTGAAATTGACGGTTATGATGTTTTTGCATTTCAGGAACAATCGCGTTCGGTCGGCGGCGATCTGTACGATATGAAGCTTCTTAATGATGGCCGTTTTCTTTTTATGGTGGCCGATGTCAGCGGCAAAGGGATGGGGGCGGCGCTTTTGATGTCGAATATTCTGGCTTCGTTCCGAATTCTCTATGAAACAGAATGTATGGACTTGAAGAAGGCTGTCGAAATGGTTTCTCTGCAACTATTCAATAATAGCCTGCCGGGCGATTTTGCCACGCTTTTTATAGGCATCCTTGATCCGGCTACCGGCAAAGTTGATTTTGTTAATGCCGGCCATAATCCCCCGCTTCTTCTCAGGAATGACGGCCGGATGGAAAAACTTGAACCGGGCGGAACCATGATCGGCGCCTTTGATTTTATGATCTGGGAAACAGACTCGACTCAATTATCAGTGGGGGATTTGATATTCATTTTCTCGGATGGTGTTACCGAGGCTGATAATGGTGACGAACAGTTTGGCGACGAACGGACCGAAAAATATATTTTGGAAAGTTCCAAATCAAATCCGAAGGAGATTATATTACAGCTGATGACCGATATCGAAACATTTATGGGCGGAGCACCGCATTCGGATGATATAACCATGTTGGCCTTAAAAAGGAGGGAAATCTGATGTTAAGCCCCGGCCAGGAATTGAATCATTTTATAATAGTCAAAAAAATCGGTGAAGGCGGTATGGGCGAGGTCTATCTGGCCGAAGACCGGAAACTCTCCCGCAAGGTCGCCCTGAAGGTGTTGCCCTACGACCTGTTGGAAGACAGCGATCGGCTGGAGCGGTTTTATCGAGAAGCAAAAACCGCCGCCAAAATATCTCATCCGAATGTGATGTCGATTTATGATTTCGGAACCTGTCGTCCCGATGGAGTTGACAAAGATCTGAATTATATTGTAATGGAATATATCGAGGGTGAATCTTTACAGGATTTTCTGGCCGACCATAATGTTTCGATGACCGAACGGTTGAAAATATCGGAGAAGATTGCGCGGGGACTGTCGGCGGCGCATAAACTGAATATTGTACATCGTGATATCAAAACTGACAACATCATGATTGATTCAAATGGTGAACCTAAAATTCTGGACTTTGGTTTGGCCAAACCGTTTGATCCGGTTTTTTCAGGTGATACCGGCGATGACAGCATTACCGCCTCGCAGGATTTGACCCAGGATGGAAAAATTCTGGGCACAGTAACATATATGTCACCCGAACAGGCGCGGGGGGAAGCGGTTGATGCCCGTTCCGATATTTTTTCGTTCGGTATTATGATGTATAAAATATTCACCGGCGTTTATCCTTTTGATGGCGGCGACAGAGTCTCGACAATTGCCAAAATCCTGGAATCAAAACACATATCGATCCGACAAAAAAATGAAACGCTTCCGCCGGAGCTGGAAAGAATTATCGATAAGTGCCTTCAGAAGAGTCCGGATGATCGTTATCAGGATTCCCGTGATCTGGTGGTTGATCTGCGGACATTACGTCGTCAGCATGAGAGCGGGATTACCGAGACACGCTCGATTGAAATGGAAGCATACAGGAAAAAGAAAAGCGGAATATCCAAATCCAAAATTGCTTACTCATTTATTGGCATAATCGTTATTGTCGCCATTGTTGTGGCCGTCATGGATAATTCCCGTTCACCCGGCCCCGACACTCTTCAGGCTAAAGAAGACGCCCTGGCGATACTTGGTTTTGAAAATAAAACCGGTGATCCTGAGCTGGACTGGTTAACGGCCGGACTTCCTGAGATAATGTTAACCGATCTGGCTCAAAGCGGCGGCGGAAAAATAATCAGTCGAAATCGTATTCTTGATCGCCTGACCGATAAAACCGATGAAAATCCGCGCCATCAGGATTATGTTAAGGCGGCCAAATCACTTGGTGCATCGACAATTCTTTCCGGCTCATATTTTAGGATGGGTGATAAAATCAGAATCGATGCCCGACTGGAGGATACTGAAACCGGAAAGATTTTGTTTGCTGAGAAGGTTGTTGGTGAAGATCCCTTTATATTGGTTGATAGTCTGACTCACAAAATCGCGGTGTCCCTAAACTCACAGGAAATGATGACTAATAATATCGAGGTTGCCGATATTACCTCTTCATCACCGGAGGCATATAAATATTACATCTTCGGTATGGAAAAGTTTAATGAGGGTCAGTACGATAATGCGAAACCTGATTTTGAGAAAGCGATTGAGATTGATTCTACTTTCGCTTTACCATATATGCGGATTGGTATGGGTTATGCCCTGCAGAATCGTGGCCAGCAGGGTGTCTCTTACTTTAAATTGGCTCAACAGTTTCAGGACAAACTTCCTGTTAAAGATAAAAGCCTGTTGGATATATATGTTGATATCTGGATTAACTCCGAGTACGACAATGCTGTGGAAAAAACGAAAATATTTGTTTCGAATTATCCCGACGATAAAGAAGCCAGAGCTTTTTATGCGATACTTTTGGCTGAACTTAAAAGAGATGTTGATGCGGCTCTGATTCAAATGGATACGGTGATGATGATCGACCCGAAGTTTATGCTCGCCCTGGGATGGTATGTGCAAATTTATTATCAAATGGAAAATTTTGATAAGGCAATAGAATATACCCAAATGATGAAGGAATATTATCCCAATTTACCCAATCCCTATATTTCTCTGGCGGGTATGTATCGTCGTCAGGCAAGATATGATGATATGATTGCTATCAGCAAAGAATTGCTTGGAAAGTTTCCAGACAACAGGAATGCTCCTCTATTTCTGATTTCGGCATATATTATTAAGCGGGATTTTGAAAATGCGGCGAGATATGCTGAGCTACTTAAGGAAAAACATAGTGAAGATCCTTATCAAATGTTGCTATACTATGATAATTTGGCCAAACTGTCATTTTGGAAGGGGAAATTTAGGGAAGGCTTGGATTATCTTTTTAATTCAGTTGATTTTGCCATACAAACCGGGGACAGCATCAGAATAATGGGGCAATATTTTGACATTTCAAAATATAACTTTCGATTTGGATTTCTAGATAGCGCCGTCTATTATGCCGATATGGGTTATAGTTGGGCCGCCTCCAGGCTCATTCTTAATTACCCGCTTACCCTCATAAATTATGGACCCCAATTTGAGGAAAAGGCACGCCCGGCTCTTAATGAAGGAATAAAGAATCTTAAGGTCTTGGTTCCTGAAGAACTCTGGGGTATGCTGGATATTCTTGAGGAAGATTTTAACGCCAAAGCCCAATCGGATACTGCCCGAATAATTGAAACCATAAAAAAACTCGACGAGGAATATAATCAGGGCGACACTGAAACAAATTTACGGTTGGGAAAATTCATGGTCTTAACTGGTCGTTTTGAAGAAGGATTGGAGGTCCTGGGTAAAATCACCTCTGGAGGTGATCAAACGACCAACGCCTATTATTATATTCGAAGTTTGTATTATATCGGTCTGGCCAATGAGGCACTGGGTTATATTCCAGAGGCTATTGCCAATTATGAGGAAATACTGAAATTCTGGAACAACGCCGATATTGAACTCGATTTTATCAGCGATACTCGTCGGCGTCTGGCGCGGTTGGCTTCGTAATTCCGGATATTCGCCTTATAAAAAAACGGGACATCTCAAACAGATTGCCCGTTTTAATTTATCCATTTTCTATTCGCATTCAGGGTTCGGTCCGTCTTTGTAGATATAATTTATCAGATGAACAACATCGAGAATATTGATAAGTTCATCATATTTTACATCGGCCGAGGCCATATAAAACGGTTCCGGGCCATCCTTATAGATGTAGTTCAGAAGATAAACCACATCGAGGATATTGACCAGGCCGTCTTCATCATTGTCAACATTGCCGCAAACATAATCGCAGGCATCGCCGATACTGTCAAAGTCGGAATCTTCCTGACCGGGGTTGTAATTATCCGGGCAGTTATCGCATAAAGTACCGATACCATCGGCATCATGATCATCCTGATCAGGGTTGTAGATCTCCGGACAATTATCAATCGGGCAACTATTATCGGGCGATTCAGGGTTGCCGTATCCGTCATTGTCGGAATCAAAACATTTAATTTCTTCAGAGGTAATAATCAGCGAGTACCATTGCTCGGAAGCCAGCGTTCCTTTATGGGTTACGGTTAACCGATAATCCCCCGCAGGAGGTGAATCGATATGAATCTGCTCGACATTATCAACGATGTTATCACCCACGAATGCCTCCGTCTTGGAAACAGACGGATCCATTACATATGGATGATATATTGTCGATGTTTGAACATGTTCCAATCTGATATCAAGATCATTGACAAGCATCGGTGTCGTCGGATTAAGCGACGGTGGCGGCGGCGTTCCGGGCGGATCGGTCCAGACGATTGTAGCCCGAAGCGGTGCGGCACCGTCGGAATCTACCAGATACTCATCACTTTCACCATCTGAAAGCGATGCTTCTGTTATCAAACCGGTTTCGGTCATGTCGGCCGTCACCAGATTGGCCGCCTTCAGCGTATTCATCATTCCCCAGCCGTATCTGTAATCCGGACCGGGGTTATATCCCGATTCGTCAGCCGTATGAATGACAAGAGCCTTCATCGTCGATGATAATGGGGTTTCATCATTATGGGTTGCTTCATAATGACGATATAAAAGATTTAATGAACCTGACAGATTGGGCGAGCTCATTGATGTTCCGCCGATAGTTATATATGACGCAACGCCGGCATCCGTACATGAGTAAAGAGATGAACCATTAGCTACAATATCCGGTTTAATACGACCATCGTCGGTCGGCCCCCATCCGCTATATGATGTTATGTCGACTGATCCGGGTCCGTTATACCCATTGGGATAATCAAGGACGGCCCCAACGGTAATGATATTCTTGGCATTTGAATACCATGGGATACAATCATAATGATTGGTTCCGCCGTCCGGGTCTCGAGTCGTGTTGTTCCAAACCCAATTGTCCGCGATCCAGGCATAATGCCAGCCGTTCGGTCCGGGGCCGTCATCATCCCTGTCATTACCGGCCGATTTGCAGATTGTATAATATGGAGCATTATAGGCAATTTCATCCCACGCTTGCGACTGGGACCCATAAAAACCAAAACCATAATCCTCAGTTGTACTGACATTGACATCACCCCACCAATACCAGGACCCATCATCATATCTCCAGCCGGCAATTGAGCCATAGGAATGATTGGAGACGTTCATTCCATTAGCCGCCGCCGCCGCCATTTCGGCATTGTCACTATCCCAATCATAGGCATTAAGATAGGCCTCTGATGACATCCCTCTGGCGTTCGCTTCAACGCCCCCGGCAATCATGGTTCCGGCAACATGGGTGGCATGATAGTGAGTGGATGAAGGTGCATCGACCTGAGCCACTCTCCCGCCAAATTCCTGATGCGAAACCAAGACGGCACCGCCGTCCCAAATGCCCAGCTCACCCTGGGCCGTACCTGCGCCGGATAATGTAAATCCGTGCCCGCCACCGGGCCAGACATCATCGGTACTGATGGTTCGGGCGGCATTCAGATTATCGGTGGCATAATAAACAGGATGGCCATTTTCTCTGATATAGATCAGTTGTATATCACGATTATTATTAAGCCTGACCTGCGGCTCATAGTTGCTCTTGAGAAGATTATAATATTGTTGAGTCCGACCTGATGTAAGTCTTTCGGCCAAAGACTGGCTAAGTTGTTCAAGTTTTGCCTTATTTGTTACCGGCCTGGTATCATCGTCAGCAGCAATTAAGAGAAGAGGTGCAAATAAAAAGACGATTGCCAATAAGAAATGGGGTTGCTTTAGCATGGTGGCTCCTAATTAGTTAAGAAGAATAGTTTATTCTATATACGATTTAAAATCAGTAACTTGACATTAAAAAAGTCCAATATTCTCAGCAAGTAGTAATATGTTATTGATAATATAAGCCGAAATGAGATTTTGTCAATTTTTATTGCACCCTGGCACCAGTTACGGCACATATAAATCAATATCTGAGAAATGCGGATAAAATCGATAATTACTTCTAATTGTCTTAGCCTTTTACCTTAAGAATAGCCATAGTTATGTCATCCGGTTGAGGTTCTCCCCTGCGAAACTCTGTCAGACTATCAAAAACCGCTCTGCAAATTTCGGACACAGGTTTGTTTCTGACCTCTGACAGGAGTTTTGTGAGTCTTTTTCCCCCGAATTCATCGCCGGTATCATCAAATGTTTCGGTTACCCCATCAGAATAGAGGAAAACAATATCACCGATATCCAGAACAACTTCATGCACGGTATATTCAGATTCAGGAATATAGCCGATAATCAGGTCTGATTTCGATGGCGCATTAACTTCACCATCATTTCTTACTATAAACGGCGGCGGATGACCGGCATTTACATAATGGTACTTTCTGGATGGTACATAGTACTGCCCAAAAATAGTCGTAATATATTGTTCCGGGCTGCTGAATTGGCAAATTAGATGATTCAGGCTCCTGGCCATTTCTTTTAATGATATCTGCTTGCTATTGGACAATTGTGACCTGAGAACAGCCTGAGCATTGGCCATCAGCAATGCCGCCGGCATACCCTTCCCGGACACATCACCCAGAGACATAAAGATCCGATTTTCTTCAAGTTTGACAATATCAAAATAATCACCGCCCACTTCCTTGGCCGGTTCACTTATCCCGCACACTTCATAGGTTTCGGTACAGATACCGTTATGCGGCAAAAAACCTTTTTGGATCAAGCGGGCCAGCTCCAACTCTTTTTTTGTCGCTATAAATTTTGTCTCTTGCTCATGCAGTTGGGCATTTTCGATAACTTTGGCTGTCTGTGAACCGACTATTCCCAAAAATCGTTTGTCATTATTAGTAAATTTTTGCCCGCCTTTTTTATTAAAGAGAATCAACGACCCAATCAGTCCCCCCGGTGACATCAGGGGCGCCGACAGTATTGAATTAATTCCAATCTTTGATAGTTTCAGATTTTTTAGATTGGGATCATTATCCGGATCGTTGCTGACGAAAATAGTCTTATTTTTTATCATCCAGGCTGAAAGAAGATTGCTTAAATGAAATTCCACTCTACTTTCCGAGGTGGAAAACTCCTTGATAAAGGTTTTAAAGGTATTTTCATCGTCTAATAAGAACACGGATCCTTGAGAAGCGTTAACATGTCTTAGACAATTATCAACTATTTTCCGTGTAATCTCTTCAACCGACATTAGTGCATTAATGGCACTGGCAATTTTATTGAGAACAACCAGTTCATCAAGCGCCTGCTGATAGTCATCAGGTTTTCGTTCAAATTGACTTGGCATTTTTAGACCTGCTATTTATATTATGTAATAGCCAGTTTAATAGGAATAATAAAACTCAAAACACAGTTTTTTGCAACAGTCAAATTTTGCAGAAAAACCGATTTTGATTGTGACGGAAGATAGTTATAATGTTGACGCCGGGCTCCAAATTTGGAAATTATAAAATTCAACAAAGCGTTGGTTCCGGAGCCATGGGGGTTATTTACAAGGCTCTTGACACTCAATTGGATCGTGTTGTTGCCCTTAAGCTTATCAATGAAGAATTGGCCAGATCTCATGATTATCGAGCACGATTGGCGGATGAGGCCAGGGCCGCGGCAAAGATTGATTCCCCTCATGTTGTTAAGGTCTGGGAACAGTCAGAGTTTCAAAATCAACCGTATATTTCGCTGGAATATGTTTCCGGCAAAGACCTTAGAGAGATCGCCGGCGACTTGGATTTCGATCAAAAAATTAATATGGCTCGCCAGATTGCCGAAGGTCTTCAGGCGGCTCATTCATGCGGATTGATTCATCGCGATCTGAAACCGGAAAATATTAAGGTTACCGAAAACCAACGAGTCAAGATTCTTGATTTTGGACTTGCAAAAACTGTAACGGCCGAAAGTGTCGATCAGCAGGGTAATATTGAAGGCACATTGCAGTATCTATCACCTGAACAGCTTACCGGTGAACCGCTAACATTTGCATCTGATATTTTCACTTTTGGAATAATAACTTTCGAGTTATTGACGGGGCGCAGGCCGTTTGAGGGCGTCTACCCGGCGGCAATTATTTATTCAATTCTTCACGAAGATCCCCCGCTTGCTACAGATTTTGCTCCTGACCTTCCCGATTGGGTCGACGGGCTAACATCCAAACTGCTGGCCAAGCAGCCCGCCAATCGTTTTGAGAATATGACATCGGTATTAGACTTTATAGATATAAGTCTTAAGCATAAAGAACTGCCCGGTGCAAAAAAGAAAGTTGGAGCCCGGCAGACGGTTACTGTGATAGATTTAAAAAACCTTTCTAACGATAAGAGCTGGGATTACTTCAGCTATGGTTTCACCGATGATCTTATTAACGAACTATCGCGCCGAACCGATTTGATTATTTCCGCCGAACCACATACATCATATTCACGGGATGTTCGGGATTGTTTCAAGCGCTTTCGGTCTGACTATGTCATTGTCGGTTCTATGATGAAATGGCAAAAAAATATTAGATTGCGGTTGAATATATATGGTGAGGACGGAGACAAAATGTTAGCCGGGGAAAGATATGAGGCCGACTCATCCGAGATATTCAAAATTCTGTCCCATGCTGTTAATGATGTCGCTACAAAACTGGCCGAAATAAGCGGGTCAAATTCATTTGAGGTTGAAGATATTTTTAAAACCGATATCGCCGCCTATGACTATTATCTCAAGGGCAAAAGTTATTATCATACTAATCGAAAAGAAGATCTCGAGTTTGCCGAGCAGATGTTTGAAAAGGCTCTGGCGATTGATCCCAATCTTGCCTACGCTCATTCAGGCTTGTCAGATCTATATTCATCGCAGTATATGGCCTATTACGATCGCTGTCAGGAAAAAATCGAAAAGGCCAAATTAAAAGCAGAAAAGGCCATAAAGATATCTCCCGACCTTCCGGAAGCTCATCGCTCACTGGGAAGATACTATATGTTTGTCGGTGATTTTGCCCGAGCCGAAGAATCATTTTTGAAAGCGGTTGCGATTAATCCCAAATATGCTATCGGATATCGAACCCTGGCCTGGTTGAAGGAAATCGCCGGCGATCATGACAAGGCTATCCAGTGGGCCAAAACAGCTCTCCGATATGCTCCCAATGATTTGGAAACATTGCTACTGCTCAGTATAGTCAATATGGATTTGCGAAAATATACGGTGGCTCTGGCTACACTTCACCGGGCAATCGAATTGGCTCCGGACTATGGTTTAGCTTATCAAAATCTGGGAACGGTTTACCAAAGACTCGGCGTTCTTGATCTGGCGCAGGAGAATTTTCTTCAGGCAATTAAATATAAGGGTGATCCGAATGCCCTGATAGATGCCGGTTACATTGATATGCTGAATGGCGATTTTGTCAAGGCGCGGGAAAAACTGGAGGAATCGATCGCTGAGGGATTTTTCCCCTTCATTGCCTATTACTTTCTGGGACGAATTGAGCTGAGGTCTGATAATCCCAAAAAGGCGGAAGAATACTTTTTAAAATCTATTGAGTCGGCTGAAGAATGGGAGAGCAAGGATCAACATAAAGGGAATCCTCATATTACCGCCTATCGAGCGATTGCTTTGGCATCGGTCGGCAGAAAAGATGAGGCAAAATTATTACTTGAAAAGCTTGAGAAAGATGGTAAAGAAGACGGGACCATTCTTTATAATGTTGGCCGCGGATATGCTATCCTTGGTGATTCGGAGAAAACAAAAGAAATTCTTAAGCTGGCGGTAACCGAACATGCCGGGCCGACCGAAAAAGAAGTAAGTATCGACGATCACTTTGATCAGTCTAACTTACCTTTTGGAGAAAGAAAGGTACACGGAACAATATAGTCTTGCAACCGATTTATTCAGATTTATTCGCTAAAACTGGCAATTGCTTCATCAAGGGTATTATACGATTTTATTATTGTATCGACATGAGTCAGTTGAAATATGGACCGAACTTTCTCACACATTCCCGCCAGCCTTAAATCCCCGCCTTTACTCTGAAGAGCATCTTTGGCTGAAATACAAATACCAACACCGCGGGAATTTGTCCATTTAACATCGGAAAAGTCCATAACAATATTTATAAGTCCATCATTGGCATACTTTTCGATTTCATTGATTAGTTTGAGATCATCCGATTCGCCCATCAATTTTCCCTGCATCTCAAATATTCCAATACCCCGTTCCTTTCTAAAACCATGTTTCATACAGCTTCTCCCAAGCTATTTATGTCGAAAACATCTGCATACAGCTATTCTAAAATAGCGCATGGCTCCGGGCCATTTTTATATTTGAAATTGATGAGGTACACAATATCCAGGATATTAATAGTATAAGGATCCCTGCAATCGTCAACATCGCCTATAATGGGTGGCTCCGGACAGGGACCTTGCTTATATTTGCAATTTATCAAATAGACAATATCAAGAATATTCACCTCTCCATCGCGGGTTGCATCACCATTTTCAAAGTGCCAGCTCTCATCGACCTCATAAACTATGGTTTCCTCCTCGCCGGGGTCAGGAATCGGAGCGTTAGCGGTCATTATGGCCTCATTGGTACCATCGATACGAATCCCCAAAGCATACTCGGTTCTCATCGCCGTCGACCTTGCCTCGCCTATAACATCAATCAAATATTCACCCTGCTTGGGATGAGTAATTGTAATCGAATCATTGACTATTTCATCATATGTGGCCGGGAAAAGGGTTTGCGTATCTTTTCCAATATAATACCCTTCCGGATCAGTAACTTTTAAATCTATTAAATCCGGGGTATCGGCATAACCGATTATTATCAACGGTGCCGCAATCAACATATGATTGTCCGAAAACTCGGAGGTGTTCCCGCTCACATCAGTCGCTGTCATACTTATTGAACTAAACTGCCCGGCTTCCTTGGCAATATCAAAAGCAAATTTCCCGCTTCCATCAGCAGTTTCATTTCCGATATCACTATGGGCTTCACCGTGTCCGGAAAGATCGAGAGGCCGGGTGCTGTCACCTGCCGGATGAGCTATAAAAAATTCAATTATTGCGTTTGCGGCCGCAGAACCATAGGCGGTGAAAGAGCTATCCGGATTCATATACAGCGAGTCAAGTTCAGGATAATTCAGTAAATCGTTAGGACCTGAATCTGCATCACCGGGATCATTGGTTGTAACACCGTCGTCATTCAGATCAATTCCCAGGCCGTCGTTATCGTATATTTCGTTTTGGGTGATCGTATTGTAGAAACTGTTCGCCGACACTACTACCCCATTAGATCCGTTGTAGGCTATCTGATTGGAATCAACAAGCGTGTGATCACAGTCGAAATCGATCGCCAGGCCATCGTCGACATTTCCCTGATTCGGATTGGCCGATGACCCACCGATGCGGTTACCAATAACCAGATTGGAATCGGAATTGCCGTATATATAAATTCCTTTTTGTTGATTTCCAGCTATAATATTGGCTTCAAAATCATCATAACCACCTATCCTGTTATATTTACCGCCGGATATTAGAATTCCATTCAGACCGTTGCCGATTATGGTATTTCCACGAACATAATTACTGTCGCATCCAATCGGAAAATATATTCCATCACTTTCACTTCCCGCTACGGTATTATTCGGACCGATCGTATTATGTTTACTCGTGCCGTTTAGTAATATGCCCGTAACATTGGGAATTGTATCAGACAGGTTGATTGCCAGTCCAAGATAATTATTGGAAATTTGATTCTCCATTCCATTGAAAACTTCAATACCGGATGATACTCCGGCAATATAATTACCAAGAACGGTTATATCCCCGACATTACAATTATTGACATTAGTTAACCTTACTCCATAAGTAAAACCGGAAGGCAATTCATTCAACGCCCCTCCTGCTGAAGATAAGCCTATGTAATTACCGAGGACATCATTATAGCTGCAATTCGTGATAAGTATCCCGGATGCGGCGTCGGAACAGGCGATTATATTTCTTAAATATTCGTCATTTCCGCCAACCCTATTTCTATCACCGGAAATCATGATTCCATGGCCGCCTCCGGCCTGTCGAATATCTCCGGCCGAATTTACATTTATGTGGCAATTCTCAATAGCATTGTAATTGCCTGTCAGCTCAATACAAGGGTTTTCCCAATTAATAATTGTCAAACCATAAATAGCGTTGTGATCGGAATTAATGGTTAACCCACTCGACGCACCCAGACCGGTTCCGTCAAGGATTATGCTGTGTTCACCTCCGGGAGAATTGTTTCCCTGAATTTTCGTCCAATTATCACTAATTTCAGGCAATTCTGTTAACAGAGATATTGTCCCTGAAACTGAAAATGATATCGAATCGGAACCTGGTGAACTGTTGGCTTCACTAATTGCCCAGCGCAATGAACCGACACCGGAATCATCAAGGTTGGAAACCGTAATACCGTCAAAATCGCAGGCATCGCCGTCTCCGTCACCGTTCCCGTCCTCCTGGTCTGCATTATAGACATCGGGGCAGTTATCGCAGACATCACCCACATTATCACTATCAGCATCATCCTGATTTGGATTGGATACGTCCGGGCAGTTATCACAGGCGTCACCGAAATCATCGCCATCAGTATCATCCTGATTTAAATTGGATATATCTGGACAGTTATCAATATCCCCGCATATCTCATCGCCATCAATGTCATTGTCGGGGTCAAGCGGACAGTCATCACAGACATCGCCAATTCCATCTCCATCAGTGTCTTCCTGTCCCGGGTTATAATCATCGGGACAGTTGTCATCAATACAGGTATTTCCGGGGTTGCCGGGATCACCAAACAGATCCCCATCAGTATCAACACAGATATGTTCAACCGTCCAACAATAAGGATCACCGACAAACGCGCCGTAGAAGGGTGACGGTTCGGTAGGAAAGAGCCAATCCCAATCATCAATCAGACCGGATGGATAATCGAGAGAATCAATGCAGAATTCTCCCTCATCAAAATAATCAAACCTCATATTAAATCTAACATAAACCTGATTGGGTAAGGGCTCATCCATACATCCCTCTTCTGAGAAAGAACCCCCTTTCAAGTTTATTGAATCGGGTAATGAACCATCCCAACTAAATTCATTAATTTGCAGGAGATCAGGCATATCAAAAATAATTTCGTAATCATTAAGATATTCAATACTTTGAGTAGAGGCTTGTCCGTCGACTACTACGACATGTTCAATATTGGTTAGACTGGCATCGGGACTGTAAAAGAAAAATGAATATCCAATGGCGCACATACTGTCCCCATTTTCATTAGCATTATCCATTAATATATCAATATAAAACAATTCACCCGGGGTTATTCGCCCGGCATCCGCCTGCGGACAATCAACTGAAATAAAAAAATTGGGCGTTTGCCCCAAGACATTTGTGGTTATGCTTGCCGAGAAACCAATAATCACAAATATTCCAATAAAATATTTCATCAATCGAAGCCAATCCTCTCACATGATAGACCTGATTATGACCCAAAGAGGTATCGAAAATGATATTTCTTATCTCTTTCAGTCCCGATCTATATAAAAGCCAAATCAAAGACCAAACAGAAGTGTGCCTGTATAAATATAAATAATAATATATTCCTGTCAAGTCCAAAAACAAGCGGCCAGCGCAATGGTAATACATCTTGTACCCGGTCACTCTCGAAACCCCGAACTCTCGACAGAGAGGGGCCATCTTCTCACCGGATGACAGACGACCAATAAACGTCATCCTCTCATCCGTAACACTCGTTTCCTTCCAAGGCATAACTGACCTCCTGACAGGATAGTGTAAGCCATCTGCCCGGAATATACCATTAAAGCGGAGAGGCTGGGATTCGCCGCCCAAGATTTTTGCTAACTTTAAGAATGGCTTGAAATTAGTCATAATTTATTGGTATTTCTACTGTTAAGTTGCGTTGAGTTCCATCAAGTTGCA
>Ga0136651_10001164_pt1 | contig 14487 bp, 12 predicted proteins | sample Mar14236cmmetaG_FD_94867 | JGI IMG/M metagenome (GOLD analysis project Ga0136651, IMG submission 94867) | Marine hydrothermal vent microbial communities from Guaymas Basin, Gulf of California to study Microbial Dark Matter (Phase II) - Marker... ...
CCAGGGGATACGCTCACCCTTACCTTGTACTGGCGGGCGCTGGCCGAGATGGACCAGGACTATGTCGTCTTCCCTCACCTCCTGGCCCCCGACGGCTCAATGACCGGCCAGCGGGATAACCAGCCGGTCGGCGGCGCCTACCCCACCAGCCTGTGGATGACCGGTGAGGTCATCACCGACGTCTACGAAATCTCCATCCGCGCCGGCGCCGCGCCGGGCGAGCATCGTCTGGAGGTGGGGATGTACGTCACCGAGACAGGCACGCGCCTCCCTGTCGGCGGCACCCCTGACGACGCCATCTTCCTCCAGACAGTCACCGTCACCGGCCCGTGAGTTGGCCTCACGTCACTGGGTCGTTTTGACATTCTGCTTTTCTCGGAGTATATCTGTGCCTGTACCGCATTGAGCAAGAGCTGATTGGCCGACAAATTTAACATTCGGACGCAGATTGACGCAGATTCACGCTGATCTGCCCTGGAAATCAACAAAATCTGCGTTTTCTGTGTTCATCTGCGTCCTATTTTCTGTATCCGGAGTCAAGTGTTAAATTTGTCAGTCAACCAGGAGCAAGAGTGGGGCAGTTTGTGTTGACAGAGCGATGAATGATGGTATGATTCAGAAGAGTTGATTTCGCCTTCACACGCCACGTTGGCGCTGGAGGCAGTTATCGTGGCGCTAAAGCAGGCTACGGAGCGATAATACTCCGAATACTACCAGAACGATGCCTGAAGCCTTGTTGACCCAGTGCAGAGTGCGCTCGTCGAATCTTGTTTTGAGCAGGCTAGCGCCACTCGTGAGTATAAACCACCACAGGGCTGAACCGGTAAATGTGCCGAGTATCAGCAATCCTGGCGACTGGTAGTCTCCGGCAACGTCAACTGTGCCCATCCCGGCAAAGATTGCTACAAAGAAAAGGATGGTCATCGGATTGGTAAGCGTCAGGAAAAGCGCCGAGAGCCAAGATCCCCACACTCCCCGCCCGCTGGTACCAATGAGTGGCGCGAATGCGCCATGCGTAGCTCAGAATGACACCGGGACGATTATTTTTCTGGAACAGCCTTACGAGAGAGGCCATAGTCTTTAGCATTGAATTCCTCGAGGGTGCAAAATGACACCAGACTACCTCACCGAACTATTGACGACATATTGGTTCGCCCCGCCGGTGGCGCTGTGGCGGGCGGTCGAGTTGCGTGTGGCGGCGGAGGAGCAGTACGAGCGTCCCTTGCTCGACCTGGGCTGCGGCGATGGGCTGATCGCACACGCGCTTTTTGGGATTGAGAATCCGGTGGACGTGGGGTTCGATCCCTGGCCAGAGCAACTGTGCCAGGCGGCCCGGTCGGGTGTCTACCGCCACGTGGACCTGGCCCAAGGCCATCGCCTGCCCTACGCCGACGGCGCGTTCGCCACCGTCTTTAGCAACTCGGTGCTGGAGCACATCCCCGACGTGGCGCCGGTCGTGCGCGAGGCGGGGCGGGTACTGCGGTCCAGCGGCCATTTCATCTTTACCGTGCCCTCCGACGCCTTCCGCCACATGCTCGATGGTTACATCCGGGCGATGGAAGCCGGGAACGTGGAGCAAGCCGAGCGGTACGCCGCCGGTGTGGACGTGTGGCTGGAACACCACCACTACCACACGCCAGCGGAGTGGGGCGATCTGCTGGCCGCCGCCGGGATGAGACTGGTCAAGGCACGCTATTACATCCCGGAGGAGGTCGAGCGGCTGTGGGACCGGATGAACGACCGCTACGGCGTGGGCCGGCCCAGGTCGGCTTGGGGAACGCTGGTCTCGCCCCGACTGCGGCCCCTGGGCTACCAACCTCTCCTGCGCCGCTGCGTCGCGCGCACTCTGTCGCGTCGCTGGCGCCCTTACTACGAGATGGATGTCCCTTCCGGCGAAAAGGGCGGCGGCCTGCTCGTCGTCGCCCGGCGGAACAGTGAACAATGAATAAAACGCAAACCGTATCCTCCATCACGCCTGACGCATGGGATAATTTCGTCACGGCCCATCCCGACGGACATATCCTCCAGACCAGTGCCTGGGGAACGCTCAAGTCGCAGTTCGGGTGGGCCGGCGAGCGGGTAGGGCTGGCGCGCGGTGGCGAACTGGTCGCCGGGGCGCAGGTGCTCTACCGGCATTTGCCGGCCGGGCTGGGCCGCTTGGCCTACATCCCCAAAGGGCCGCTGGTGGATTGGGCCGACGAGGAGCAACTGGCGGCGCTGCTGGTGGCCCTCGACCACGCTGCCCGGTCGCGGGGAGCCATCGCGCTCACCATCGAGCCTGATCTGCCCGATGAGCCTGTTCATCGTGAACGGCTGCGCGCGCTCGGCTTCCGCCCGGCTCCCTTTGGTGCTGTCCAACCCCGCCGCACCATCATCGTGGACATCTCCCCCGACGAGGGGGCGATCCTGGCGGCGATGAAATCAAAGACGCGCTACAACGTGCGACTGGCAGGCCGCAAGGGAGTGACGGTGAGAGAGGCTACCGGGGCCGACCTGCCGGCCTTTCACGCGCTGATGGGTGCCACTGCCGCGCGGGACCGGTTCGGCGTCCACACCCCGGCCTACTACGAGGCGGCCTACCGGCTGTTCGTGCCCCGGGGCCGGGCGCGGCTACTCCTGGCCGAGGTGGAGGGGGAGCCAGTGGCGGCGCTGATAGTCTTTGCGCTGCCGCCACGAGCCTGGTACTTTTACGGGGCCTCGGGCGACGCTCACCGCGAAAAGATGCCCACTTACTACCTGCAGTGGGAGGCGATACGCTGGGCCAAATCGCTTAACTGCACCACATACGATCTGTGGGGCGTCCCCGACGAGGACGAGGCCACGCTGGAGGCAGAGTTCACGCAGCGGCGGGATGGGCTGTGGGGTGTCTATCGCTTCAAGCGGGGCTTTGGCGGGCAACTGGTGCGCAGCGTGGGCGCGTGGGATCGAGTCTATGCGCCGCTGCGCTACCGGGTGCTGGGTGCTGGGTACTCGATACTGGATGCCCGGCGAAGATGAAATCACGTTTCACGTCTCACGTTTCACGCGCCGAGTGGAACGCGGCGCTGGCCGAGTTGCCCAGCGCGCACGTCCTGCAAACCTGGGAGTGGGGCGAATTCAAGTCCCGCTACGGGTGGAAGGCGGCCCGTTATTTGTGGCTGGACGATGACCGGCCCCGCGCAGCCGCCTCGGTGCTGACCCGCCGGTTGAAACGCTGGCCTGCTGCGGTGATGTACGTTCCCAAGGGCCCTGTTCTGGACTATGGTGACACCGCTCTTCTGGAGCATGTCCTGGCCCGCCTGGAAAACACGGCCCGGCAGGAGCGAGCGCTGTTCGTCAAGATAGACCCCGACGTGCAGGCCGACACCGCCGTAGGGCAAGCAGTCGTGGAGAGACTAGGCCGCCGGGGCTGGCGGGCCTCTGCCGAGCAAATCCAGTTCCGCAACACTGTCTGTGTGGATCTGACCTGCAGCCCCGACGAACTCTTGGCGGCGATGAAATCAAAGTGGCGCTACAACGTGCGACTGGCGGGGCGCAAGGGGGTGACGGTGCGCCGAGGCACGTCGAATGACCTGCCGCTGCTGTACCAGATGTACACCGAGACCGCGGCCCGTGATGGCTTTGTCATCCGGCCCGAGGAGTATTACCACGATGCCTGGGCCGTTTTCATCGAGGCGGGACTGGCGCAGCCGCTCATCGCCGAGGTGGAGGGGGGGGCGGTGGCGATGGTAGTGGTCTTTCGCTTTGCTTCGCGGGCGTGGTACATGTACGGGGCATCCTGTGCCACTCACCGCGAAAAGATGCCCAATCACCTGTTGCAGTGGGAGGCAATGCAGTGGGCGCGTGAGCATGGCTGTACGGTCTATGATATGTGGGGTGCGCCGGATGTGCTGGACGAGTCGGATCCGCTGTGGGGTGTGTACCGCTTCAAACGCGGGTTCGGCGGGCAGTTCGTGAGACATATCGGGGCCTGGGATTTCCCGATCTCGCGGTTGGGCTACCGGCTCTACACTACCGTGATGCCCCGCGTGCTGGCGGTGATGCGCCGGCAGCACAAGATAGAACAGGGCAAAGTAGACGAGGTTTCTATACCTCGTGGGCGCGATATGGAAATCGCGGCTACGGCACAATCGCCCCGAAATAAAGATACCAGTTAGATAGGATGGCCTAATGTTACCTTCAGCCTATCCTTATGATCGTCAGGAGTTAAAAGCCGCCTGGACGCAATTTGTCCAGAACGGGATCGTGGATTTGCCGGCGCTGGACCCGGCGGTCGTGCGTTCTTGGCGCTATTGTCGGGATGCCGGGTTGGAGCCGTATGTGCTTCCTCAACCCAAACGTTACAGTACAGAGGTACTGGAACAGCGGCGACAGGATCGCTTTGACCTGATCGCCATCGCGCGTCCGTTCATGGAGGATATCTACCAATTTGCCGGCGAGTCAGACATGATCGTGTACCTGGCCGATGAAGGACTCTGCATCTTGGACTGGCTGGGGGACGAGGCGCTGCAACACGCGCTAGAAGGCATGGGATTGAGCGATGGGGTATGCCTGACCGAGGAGCAGGTTGGCACTAATGCAGCATCTATGGCACTGAAGGAGGGACTACCGGCGCAGATCGTAGGCCCGGAGCATTTCTGCCTGGTTTATCATCCTCTCACTGACACGGCAGCCGCGATCCATGCCCTGGATGGCAAAATGATGGGCGTGATTGACATCGTAACGCTGGAGCAGAACAGCCATCCCCACACCTTGGGCATCGTTATGGCAGCAGCCAGGGCTATCGAGAATCTGTTGCAGGCAGAACAGAGTTTCTCCGAGGCCCACCGGCGCCTGACGGAATTGAACGCCGCATTGCAGGCTGTGAGCAGGGGACTCGTGTTCCTTGACCCCGAGGGACGGGTCACTCACATCAACGCTTGTGCTGGTGATATTCTGGGCATCTCCCACCGGCTGGCGATGGGACGTATGCTTGGCGCCTTGACTGGACTCCCCGCCGAAATGGAGGTGGCGATGGCCCGGCAGACTCCAATGCCGGAAAAGGAAGTCGTCTTTCAGGCAACGGATGGGCCTCGCTCTTGCCTGATGAGCGTAGATGTGTTGAGGGAAGGAGCCAATCTACTGAGGTTTATCCTCACGCTGGAACGCACTACCGAGGTGCGGCGATTGGTACATCGCATGGTGGGTGCGCAGGCCCACTTTACGTTCGACGACATACTGGGTCAAGACGTGGAGATGCTCCGGGTGCTGTACTATGCCCGCGTTGCCGCCCAGGGCGATTCTAACGTGCTACTCCTGGGTGAGAGCGGTACCGGCAAAGAGATGTTTGCCCAGGCCATTCACAACGAGAGCCGGCGGGCTGATGGCCCGCTCATCGCCATCAACTGCGCGGCGATCCCCCGCGAATTGATGGCCAGCGAGTTGTTTGGCTACGAGGGAGCGTTCGCCGGTGGAGAAGATGGCCGGCCCGGCAAATTTGAACTCGCCGATGGGGGTACCATCTTTTTCGACAACGTGGACGGAATGCCCCTGGACGTGCAGGCCAGCATCCTGCGGGTGATTGACACCCGGGAGATCATCCGTCTAGGTGGCACCCGAGTCATTCCACTGGATGTGCGCGTCATCGCTGCTTCCAACAACGTGGACCTGGCCCACGAGGTGCAGCGAGGACACTTTCGCGCCGATCTCTTTTATCGCCTGAATGTCCTGGCCTTGACGATCCCTCCACTGCGGGAGCGCGGGAACGATATTTTGTTGCTGGTCGTCCACCTGATCGAAAAGTTTGCCCGTCGTTTGGGAAAGAGCGTGACCGTTTCGCCTGGGGCTATGGCTGTGTTGCAGTCCTATCATTGGCCGGGAAACGTGCGCGAACTGGAAAATGTGTTGGAACGGGCCATGTACGTGATGGAGGGCTGTGAGGTGACAGTGGAGCACCTGCCCCGTGAGTTGCGTATGGCTACCATCGGCGGCACAGACGAGGTTGTGCTCACTCTGCAAGAAGCCGAGCGCCAGGCGGTCATCCGCGCCGGGCGAGCGTTGCGGGGCAATGTCACCAGAATGTCCAATGCTCTGGGTATCGGCCGCACCACTCTATGGCGCAAGATGAAGACTTTTAATCTATCCCCTGATTCTTTCAAGAAATAATGGCAGTGGCAATTGTTCCAAAAAGAAACGCAAAGAGAGGTATTATAGTTCCGGTGTGAAACAAAATCGAGCAAAACCTTGACAATGCTGCCCTGATGGAATATAATGAGTAGGCTGGTTAATGGCATAATCACCGAAAGGATGCTCTTTTGAGCGGGGGTTTTTTGGGATATGCTCGGGCGGGAGAAACAAGCACACGGAACTTGCCAGTGGGCAATGGTATGCAACGACTCGTCCGGTGAGGGCGGATACGTTGTCGTGAGAAGGCATCTCTCCGAGATTGACTCGGGAGGAGATGTCTTTTTGTTTTACTGTTGATTCGTCCAGGTCTACTTTTCGCTCTCTTGCGTAGTGAATGAAATAGCGCGAAAAACGGACCCAAGGAAAAGGAGGTGGTTGCCACATAAAATAACACGATTGGAGTGAGGATTCGCAAATACTGTTCGTCTGAACACAATTCATAAAAGGAGAAAACAGATAATGAAAAAGCAAGGTTTAATGGGAGAGTTGATCGGTGAGGTCTTTGGGACCTTTATCCTGATCCTTCTTGGTGATGGCGTCGTCGCCAACGTGGGGCTGGCTCCTCGTCTGGACGCGCCGGCCTACAACTGGAACACGATCACTATCGGATGGGCCTTTGCGGTCATCATCGCCGTGTACGTCACCGGTGGCGTCTCTGGCGCGCACCTCAACCCGGCGGTCACGCTGGCGCTGGCCGTGAAGCGCGGCTTTGACTGGGCCAAGGTTATCCCCTACTGGATCGCTCAGATGGTTGGTGCTTTCCTGGGCGCGTTGGGTGTGTACCTGGTATATTTGGATGGTTTGGTAGCAGCCGGCATGCCGAATGTCTGGTGCACCGGAGCGGGCGGCGTCTTTGGCCAGGCTTTCTGGGGCGGCGCCGGAGCGGCATCCGCTGGCTCATACTCACTTGTTGTCGCCTGCATAGCCGAGATCTTTGGCACGGCCGTGCTGCTGTGGGGCGTCCTGGCCAGTGGTGACACGAAGAACCTGGGTGTCGGAGCCAACCTCGGACCGTTCGTGGTCGGCTTTGCAGTCCTGGCGGTTGGCCTTTCCCTGGGTGGCCCCAGCGGCTACTCGATCAATCCTGCCCGTGACCTTGGCCCGCGCATCTTTGGCGCTCTGGTCGGTACCACGGGTCTCTTTAGTGGCATCTACTGGCTGTTGCCGCCTGTCATCGCGCCTCTCGTTGGCGGTGTCATAGGTGTTTTCACCTACGACTGGTTCGTCACCGCCAATCTGCCCGGCAAGGATTAAATAGTTAGGCCATAACAAGGCTATATCAACCAAAGCAGTGGGATTATCAGCGGGAGGGAGGAGAGCATCTAGTTCTCTCTTTCCCTCCCCATCCTGCCCGTAGAAAAAAGGAGATAAAATCGTGAAAAAACTGATCAACAAGCCAGAGGATGTAGTAAAAGAAGAACTGGAAGGTCTGGCGCTGGCCTATCCCGACATAGTCAAGGTGCATTTTGAGCCTGACTTTATCTACCGCGCCGATGCCCCGGTGAAGGGCAAAGTGGCCCTCATCTCCGGTGGCGGCAGCGGCCATGAGCCTATGCACGGCGGCCTCGTGGGCCTGGGTATGCTGCACGCGGCCTGCCCCGGTCAGGTGTTCACCTCCCCCACCCCGGACCAGATGCTGGAAGCCGCCAAGATGGTGCAGAGCGGTGCGGGTGTGCTGTACATTGTCAAGAACTATACCGGCGACGTCATGAACTTTGAGATGGCGGCCGACATGGCCCGCAGCGAGGGCATCAGAGTATTGAACATCCTGATAGACGACGACACGGCTGTAAAGGACAGCCTGTACACCGCCGGCCGGCGCGGCGTGGGCACCACGGTTCTAGCGGAAAAAATCTGCGGCGCGGCGTCGGAAAAGGGCTACGACCTGAAAAAAGTGGCCGACCTGTGCCGCAAAGTCAACATCAACGGGCGCAGTATGGGCATGGCCCTCACATCTTGCACCGTGCCGGCGGCCGGCAAGCCCACCTTTGACCTGCCCGAGGACGAAATGGAGATCGGCATCGGCATCCACGGTGAGCCCGGCCGAACGCGCATGCCGCTCAAGACCGCCGACGAGATCACCGAGATGCTGGCCCTGGCGATCATTGAGGATCCGGCCTACAGCAGGACCGTGCGGGAACTGGACGAGGAGAAGGGCGAATGGGTGGACGTCACCCTGGAGGATCCGCCGTTCAAGGCCGGTGACCAGGTGCTGGCCTTTGTGAACAGCATGGGCGGCACTCCAGCCATCGAACTTGCCATCCTCTACCGCAAACTGCACGAGATCTGCGAAAAGAAGGGATTAAAGATCGTCCGCAATCTCATCGGCCCCTACATCACCTCCCTGGAAATGCAGGGCTGCTCCATCACTCTGCTCAAGATGGACGACGAACTGCTCGAACTGTGGGACGCCCCGGTCAAGACCATCGGTATGCGCTGGGGAATATAGGCAGACCAGAGACCGGGCTTTTCACGGAAAACCCGGTTTCTATCTACGAAGGAGATAGTTTGTATGTCCATCACTACAGTTGACGTTCTGGACTGCCTGCGCCAGATGGCAGACGTGATCCACGAGAACAAAGAGTACCTCACCGACCTGGATGCAGCCATCGGCGACGCCGACCACGGCATCAACATGGATCGCGGGTTCCAGGCCATCCTGAAGAAACTGCCCAGCGTGGAGGATAAAGACGCGGGCACCATCCTCAAGACAGCAGGCATGGCCCTGGTGTCCAGCGTCGGTGGGGCAGGTGGGCCACTCTACGGCACGGCCTTTATGCAGGCCGGCATGGCCATAGCCGGCAAGTACGAATTAAAGGCCGAGGATATGTTGGCCATCCTGGACGCGGCTCTCAAGGGAGTGGTTATGCGGGGTAGGGCCAACCTGGATGACAAGACGATGGTGGACGCCATTACTCCCGCCGTGGCCGCTATTCGAGATGCGCTGGGAAACGGCGCCAGCACGGTAGAGGCCCTGGAACAAGCAGCGGCGGCGGCGGAAAAGGGCATGAAGGATACCATCCCTATGCTGGCCAAGAAAGGACGGGCCAGTTACCTGGGCGAGCGCAGCATCGGCCACCAGGACCCAGGCGCGACCTCCTCGTACCTCCTGATCAACACCATGGCCGAGATGGCACGAGCGAAAGAGTAGAGAAATCAGGTTTTTAAGAGAAAGCCCGGTTTCTCGAGACAGAAAGTGGAATAAAGGAGACTCAGAAAATGGCAAAGAAATATGCAGCAGCAGTAGACCAGGGTACGACCAGTACCCGCTTCATGGTCTTTGACCACGCCGGACAGGTGGTCAGCGTGCATCAGATGGAGCACGAGCAGATTTACCCGCAGGCCGGCTTAGTCGAGCACGATCCGCTAGAGATCTGGGATCGCACCCAGGACGTGATCAAGGCCGCGTTGGAAAAGAACGGCATTGACGCCAATGAAATTGCTTCCATCGGCATCACCAACCAGCGCGAGACCACTGTCGTCTGGGACAAGAACACCGGCAAGCCCTACCACAACGCCATCGTCTGGCAGTGCACCCGCACCAAGGACATCTGCGATGAACTGGCTAAGGATGGCGGCCAGGACCGCTTCCGCGCCAAGGTCGGTCTGCCTTTGGCGACCTACTTTTCCGGCCCCAAGATCAAGTGGATCCTGGATAACGTAGAGGGTGTCCGCGAGGCGGCCGAGAAGGGTGATGCCATCTTTGGCAACATTGACACCTGGGAGATTTGGAACCTGACCGGTGGCCCCAAGGGCGGTGCACATGTGACCGACGTCACCAACGCCAGCCGCACCATGCTGATGGACTTGGAGACGCTGGACTGGGATCCGGAAATCCTGGGTATCATGGGCATTCCGCGCCAGATGTTGCCAGAGATCCGCCCCTCCAGTGACCCCAAGATCTATGGCTACACGCCTGAGGATGGGCCACTGGGAACCAAGATCCCGGTCTGCGGCGACCTGGGCGACCAGCAGGGCGCGCTCGTGGGTCAGACTTGCTTCAGCCCTGGCGAGGCCAAGAACACCTACGGCACCGGCTGCTTCATGCTGATGAACACCGGCACCAAGCCCGTGCCCAGCAAGAGCGGCCTGTTGACCACGCTGGCGTACAAGTTCGGTGATGCCCCGGCAGTCTACGCTCTTGAGGGCTCCATCGCCATCACTGGCGCGCTGATCCAGTGGCTGCGCGACAACATCAACCTGATCGAAAAGTCGCCGGAAATCGAAGACCTGGCCAAGACCGTCGAGGACAACGGCGGCATCTACTTTGTGCCTGCCTTCTCCGGCCTCTTTGCCCCTTACTGGAAGAGCGACGCCCGTGGCGTGATCGTCGGCATGACCCGTTACGTCAACAAGGGGCACCTGGCCCGCGCCGCGCTGGAGGCGACCGCCTTCCAAACCCGCGAGGTGCTGGATGCGATGAAGAAGGACTCTGGCGTGACCCTCACGGCGCTGAAAGTGGACGGCGGCATGGTCTTTAACGAACTGCTCATGCAGTTCCAGGCCGACATCCTGGGCGTGCCCGTCGTGCGCCCGACGGTAGCCGAGACCACTGCGCTGGGTTCCGCCTATGCCTCCGGTCTGGCCGTCGGTTTCTGGAACAACACCGACGAACTGCGCGAGAACTGGGGCATAGACAAGACCTGGGATCCCGAGATGGACGCGGATACGCGCGCGGAACTCTACAAGTACTGGCTCAAGGCCGTCACGCGCACCTTTGATTGGGTGGAGTAAAAACATTCGGACCGTAATGTCCGATCAATCTGCACGCTAAGGCAGAAGGCGAAGGGAACTGAGAGAGGCAGACTTCTCAGTTCCCTTTTCCCAAAGTGAGCCCAACATTCCACCTTCCCGAAAGCTGGGATCTGTCAGAGCTTTCGGGAAGGTGAATAAAAGATGAGGGAAAAAAGTGCATATAGTCGTTTGCCTCAAACAGATTATTGATCCCGAGATACCTCCTCACGTATTTCAGATTGATCCCGTCGAGAAAAAACAGATACGGGGAAGACAGGCGCTTCTCATCAGCGATTTCGATGCCATCGCCCTCGAAGTTGCCCTGCAACTGAAAGAAAAAGTGGACGGCAAAGTGACCGCCATCACCATCGGCGCGGCGGATGCGGTGGAGGCGCTGCACACGGCGCTGGCCATGGGCGCCGATGAGACCGTGCTCATTTCCGATCCGGTCTTCGAGGAAATCGATTCCTTCGGCAAGGCGCACATCCTGGCCGCCGCGCTGCACAAACTGGGCCAGTTTGACGGGGTGCTATGCGGCCGGCAGGCCGGAGACGTGGAACTGGGCCTGGTAGGGCCGTTCCTGGCAGAGATGACGGGCCTCCCTTGCGTCACCCTGGCGGCCAATATGGAGCCGGAGAATGGCAAGATGCGCTTCAGGCGGCCCATAGAGGGCGGGTACGAGATTCTGGAGACGACCACGCCGTTCCTGGCGACCATCACCAACGACGAGAGCAACGTGGCCCGTTACGCCTCGGTCCGGGGCATCAGAAAGGCCATGCGGACAGAAATCCCCACCTGGTCTGCCGCCGACCTGGCCCTCGATCCGGCCGAGATTGGCTTGGAAACCGCACAGATCGAGATGGAAGAACTGTTCGTCCCTGAGCGGGAGATACGGTGCGAGTTCATCGCGGGCGAGTCGGGGCCGGAGAAGGCGCAGCAACTGGCTCTACGCCTCAGAGAACTGAAACTCTTGTAGGGGGAGTATACAATGACAAACATTCTGACATTCTGTACCGCTTCGGCTCAAGAACTCCCCCGCACTGCGCTGGAAATCCTGGCGGCAGGCCGGCAGTTGGGGGACAAACTGGGAAATGGCAAGGTCCAGGCGGCCCTGATCGGGCCGGATGTGGAGGAGCACGGAGAGACGCTGGTGCATCACGGCGCTGACGAGGTTTTTGTCGCCAGCCATCCCCGCTTGCAGGATCACGAGGCGGATGTCATCCTGGGGACATTGCAGACAGTCGTGCAGCAACTTGGACCCGACGTGGTTCTCTTCCCTCACGATGCGCTAAGCGGGGGAAACGTCGGGCCGCGCCTGGCCTACCGGCTGGGGACGGGCATTGTCACCGACTGCGTGGGCTTTGAGATCAAGGGCGACACGATCCGCTGGCTGCGCCCCGTCTACGGAGGAAAGGCCATGGCCTACATGGTCGCCAGCGGCCCGGTGCAACTGGCGACGATGCGTTCGCGCGCCTTTGAACCGCTTCCGCCCGACTCCGCGCGCCAGGGAGCAGTGCATACCCTGGAGATTGACGTGGGCGCCATATCCTCCCCAGTGTCGCTGGTCGAAAGGACGCAGGAGAAGATGGAAGGAATCAGCCTGGACCAGGCCCAGATCATTGTGAGCGGGGGCCGGGGCATGGAGGACAAGGAGGGGTTTTCCGCGTTGGAGCGCCTGGCCCAAGTCCTGGGAGCAGCGGTGGGAGGGTCACGGCCGGCTGCCGATCTGGGATGGGTGCCTCATTCCCAACTCGTCGGCCAGACGGGGAAAATCGTGGCTCCCAACCTGTACATCGCCGTGGCGATCTCTGGTGCTCCCCAGCACATGGCGGGAGCCGGATCGTCCAAGACGATCGTGGCCATCAACAAGGACGAGGATGCCCCTATCTTTAAGGTGGCTCACGTCGGGGTCGTGGACGAGTGGCAAAATATCATCCCCGCCCTGACCGCAGCGTGCGAGGAGATGTTGAGCGATTAGAAACGAGTAATTGCTCAGGCTCGCGGTGGACGTGCCGTCCATCGCTCGAATAGGAGAAATATCATGGAATTGGAAACACAAGTCATTGTCATCGGTGGAGGCGCGACCGGAACAGCCGTGTTGCGCGATTTGACCATGCGCGGTTTGAACGCTATGCTATTTGAACGAGGCAACCTCTCAGAAGGTACGACCGGCAACTTTCACGGCTTGTTGCACAGCGGCGGTCGCTACGCGGTCAAAGATCAACCTGCGGCCGTGGAATGCATCGAGGAGAATCGCATCTTGCGCCGCATCGCCCCGCAGGCGATTGAAGACACGGGAGGATTTTTCATCACGCTCGACGACGCTGATGAAGAGTTCCTCCCCCGCTTCTTAAAGGGCTGCGCCGAGGTAGGCATCCCGACCGAGGTGATCTCCGGCGCTGAGGCGCTGCGCGAGGAGCCGAATCTATCGCCCAAAATCCGCCAGGCCGTGGTCGTGCCAGATGCCAGCATTGACGGCTGGGACTTGTGCACAGGCAACGTCGCTGCGGCCAAGGAATGTGGCGCTCGCGTTTTTCTCTATACCCCGGTGACGGAAATCCTGCGCCAGGGCGACCGCGTCTCCGGCGTCAGAGCAGTGGACCAGACCAATGGTGACGAATATATTGTCCATGCCGACTATGTGGTCAGCGCCAGCGGCCCTTGGGCCGCCAAGGTCGCTGCCCTGGGCAACGTCAAGATCGGGATGAGTCTCAGTAAAGGCACTATGGTCGTCCTGGACAGCCGTCCTTTGAAGCGAGCCATCAACCGCTGCCGCTACCCATCTGATGGCGACATCATCGTCCCGGTTGGCACGACCATTGTGCTGGGCACCACATCGGTAGACATCGAGGACCCCGATAACTTTGTCATTGAGGAATGGGAAATAGACAAGATGCTGGACGAGTGCATTCAGATGGCGCCCGTGATCGAGGACATGCGTATGCAGCGAAATTTCGCCAGCATCCGTCCACTGTACCAGCCCCCTGCAGAGAGTGAGGAAGAGGAGGAAACAACGGGGATAGATGTCAGCCGGGCGTTCTATGTTCTCGACCACGAGGCGCTGGATAGCGTGGGCGGCTTTATCACCATCACCGGCGGCAAGTTGACCACTTCCCGCTTGATGGCCGAAAGGACAGTTGATCTCGTCTGCGCCAAGATGGGGATTGACGTGCCTTGTCGCACCCATCTGGAGCCATTGCCCACCGGATAGAAACCAGGTATCATCTCAATATTCTGGGGCACTTTTAACGTAGCCGCGCTTTCCATAGCGCGTTATGTCCGCGAGGTATGGAAACCTCGGCTACATTGCCCCACTTTATTGAGCAGGTACGAAACCAGGTTGTGAATTTATGGCCAAAAGCAAAAAACGGCGGAAAAATGAGCAGGAAGAACGAGCGAGCCAGTTCGACTGGATTCCACGCTGGGGCTGGATACTGATCTTTGTCGTGCCGCTAGTCTTGAGCGAGTTCATGTTCTACATGGCGGACCGGAGGATCAGCATGATCCTTTTCCTGGTAGCCTGGATCGGATTCTGGGGCGCGATAATGTGGCGATCCGGGTGGGCGATCCTGAAAAAACGCAACGACTAGCGAGTCAGCGAATCAGCGA
>Ga0136651_10001165_pt1 | contig 14482 bp, 13 predicted proteins | sample Mar14236cmmetaG_FD_94867 | JGI IMG/M metagenome (GOLD analysis project Ga0136651, IMG submission 94867) | Marine hydrothermal vent microbial communities from Guaymas Basin, Gulf of California to study Microbial Dark Matter (Phase II) - Marker... ...
AAAATCCATGGGTATTTATCGTTATGCCATTTCTAAAATAGTGTAAAATAGTTATAGTTAAGAAACGTATCTTTATACAAAACATTTTGTTGTCTGAATCAGAATGGACGAATCTGCAAATTCTAAAATTTTGTTAACTCTGATTCAAACAATTAAATTTACAATTAAATAGGAGAACTTATAATGGGGATGGAAGACCGTGACGGTGTCATTTGGTTTGATGGTAAAATGGTCCCTTGGCGTGAAGCGAAAGTTCATGTTTTAACACATACTTTGCATTATGGTATGGGAGTATTTGAAGGCATACGTGCTTATCATACCAAATCAGGTGCCGCGATTTTTCGTTTACAAGAGCATATCCGCCGCTTATTTGACTCGGCGCATATTTTAGGGCTTTCAATCCCTTATGATCAACAAACCATTAATGAAGCCTGTTGTGCTGCGGTTCGTGATAATGCTTTAGATAGTGCCTATATTCGACCGATGTGTTTTTATGGTGCAGAAGGTATGGGACTACGAGCTGATAATTTGCGTGTTCATACCATGATCGCCGCTTGGAATTGGGGGACTTATCTCGGTGCGGAAGGCATAGAAAATGGAATTCGTATTCGCACTTCTTCTTATACCCGCCACCATGTCAACATTACCATGTGCAAAGCTAAAGCAAATGGTAATTATATGAACTCAATGCTGGCTTTACAAGAAGCCTTGGCATGTGGTTATGATGAAGCGTTATTGTTAGATAATGAGGGCTATGTGACCGAAGGTAGCGGTGAAAATATTTTTATCGTGCGTGACGGTATTATCTATACACCTGATTTGACATCCGCCTTAGCCGGTATTACTCGTGCAACGATTTTCACCCTGGCAGCTGAAGAATTAGGGTTGACAATACAAGAAAAACGTATTACCCGTGATGAGGTATATATTGCAGATGAAGCCTTTTTCACCGGCACCGCCGCGGAAGTGACACCGATTCGTGAATTAGATAATCGAGCTATCGGTGCCGGTACACGCGGTCCTATTACAGAACGTTTGCAAAGCCTATTTTTTGATGTCGTACATGGTCGTCATGCGGGGCATAAAGATTGGTTAACATTGGTGTAAGCCAGAAAGTTTTTTAACATTTTTTTTAAATATAGATGTTCAGATAAATATTTTGGCTTTAAGACCTGCCATGTTTTGAAAACCTGGCAGGTCTGATAACTTTTATTTTCCTGAAAGGAGCGGCGGCGAGCCGTTCCATGTAACTGACCCGTTTAAGTTGCCCAAGTTGCCCAAATCAAAAGGGCAACATTCTATTTATTAAACTGATGAACTACACCATCTACCCTCAATTTAAGTCGTTCAATTCTTTCGGCAAGATTTACTGAATTTTGCCAAGTAAACCGTTCTCCTTTATTCAATTCTGAATCAAATAACTCAATTTGTGATTCGATTCAAGCAAGTTCGTTACAATATCGGCATTATAACCACCCAGATCCATCAAAATCGCAGATAAAACAACAATAAGCGTTTTTCCGGTGGAATGATGAATACTCATAACGACACCTCATTAATCTAAAACTATTTTAATGCATACTTTTTAGTATGCATTAATCATACACCAAATTCAAGTTGATGGATGATCAACAAACCATTCTTTCATCCAACCATTTATCACTTTCAGTTCCGGTTGAACATTAAACGTTGCATCAAGATAGTTTGAAATATCATTCTGATTACAACTAATATCACCTCTTTCTAAAGCTTGTTCCGTCGTCTTCTTCAAAAAATGATCTGGTATCTCTTCTTCATCTGATACCTTTTTATTATTTGAACTTTGTTTAAAAGTTTCTAATTGAGTATTTAAAGAATCAACTTTACGTTGTGCCTGGGTCGCTAACGCTGAATCAGCATACTGACTTAATCCATTTAACTTTGTTTGAACACTATCTAACGCGGCTTCTGTCGATTTAAAAACCGTTGAAGAAACCAACGCAGCAGACTCCATCGTATTGTTAACAACAGCCATAAAACCAAATGCCGAAATGATGGAAATTAACGTGAGTAATGTCCAAAAACTTGCTGCAATTGCAGCAAATATATAAGCTCGTAACGCATAGAAACAAAATCCAAGACTAAAAGCCATACAAAGTTTTGCCACGGAACATTTTCATGATCCATCTTATCAGTCGTTGGTGGATTAAAATAATCTACCGTAATACTATTGCGAAGATCACTAGAAAGGATCGTGTAGGTTATCTTATTCACCAACACTTTTTTATCCGGATCCGAACCTGTTGGAATTTTACTTCTCAACCTCTTTGTCACATAGCCTACTACATAGGCGACAGCATCCTTTTTACCACCCGAAACGACATTCTCTCGAATCGTCGCTAAGGCATTAACAACAATTTTATTATCCATCTTGTTCTCCTAAATAAGTCAATTTAATATGGTACTTCTTCATTTGGAAGAAACTCTTCCAAAGCCGCTTTTTTTTCAGAAGACGCTTCAAATGCTTCTGGCGATATTTCATTGATAGTACAATGCCGCTTTTTTTGATATTCCCCACTGGTTATATCAAAAAGATACTCCTTTTCAATCAATCTCTCAGTAATCTTGTCAGCCGTCGCATGACCAATCTGAGCAATGGTCGTTAATGTATTAGTAACCACCCGGGCAACTAAAGTTTCTATCTCAAAAACACCTCCTCTTTTTAAAAAATAAGCAATCCTATTCTCATTTCGATTGCCATTAAATAACTCTTCCACTTTTGTCGATAGCAAACCCTTTTTATCCGGATTAACAATATAAGTCACATTTTGACCCAAACTTTTACCAATTACATGAACCAATTGAGCCAATTGCAATGATTCCTCTATCGACAAATTTTCAGTCAAGTTAATTCCCTTCACCAAATCAGTTGCTTTATTAATTTCCTTCCGACGACCTTGTCGGATCGCTTGGAAATTATATTTATCTATGGAACAAAGTTCCCCTCTAACCATCGCCTGATACCACATTTGACAAATTCGACGAGCCACACTAGCAACTGCCACCAAGTAATTAGAACGACGTTGTAAAGCTAATCCCCAATGACGAAGTTCTTCCCATTGTTCTACTTTAGTTCTTAAAACCGATTTAGCGACTAATCGGTAAATCCAACCTAATCGTTTATTACCAGGTGGTTTCGTAACACCAATCAATTTCCCCCCTGTAATTTGCCGACCCATCCCAAGTCCACAATACCATTGATACTGCTTAACATGAGAAAATTTCTCTAATAAACACTTCGCATCACCACTTTCACTGAAAATCACACTGGCACTAATAGAAGATATACCGGGACAAGAACAACAAATTTCATACTCCTTAGAATAAGAGTTTTTCATCAAATCAATAATAACCCTTTCAACTCCAGAAATACGCTCATCAAGTGCTCGACTATACTTAATGCGAGATTCAATCACATAAAGAATTGGAAACGGCAAATTTAGGAAACCATTTAAATGAATTTCAGCTTCCCAAGGCGTAATATCGACATATTCTCCCAATTCATGGAGATCATCTTTTGTCTTAGCACCTTGCATATCTGCTAAGGCATGAAGTAAATTAACGCCTCCTTTAGAATGCCAAATGGCACTGCGAGCGGCATATGGTGTTCCACTTTTCTGACCTCCCTCTTTTTCATAGGAAGTCGATAATGTAACACCATAGAAAGTTAATAATGCTGAAAGCCTTTGGTGCCAGGCGGTACGTTCTTTAACCAAAGCAGAACTGTCACGAGTAAGAGTCCGTAATGCTTCTATCTCAGGAGGAAGAAACTTATAAGGATGAAATCCGCGAAGCGAATCTGCTCTCGCTTTAATTGCTAAATCCTTTGCATCATTCTTATCTGTCTTATTCTTACCTTTACCCCTTTTGTCTTGCATACCGGCATTAATCATAAATGGCAAAAAAAGAGAATCCATGCCATCCATCAATCGAAAGAAGGTTTGAGTATAGGGACCAGTCGATTCTGCAACAAAAGGTATAAGTTTCTCCCGATCAATATAAGGTTGTGCAAATTCTGTGGGTAATAAACTTAAAATCTCATTAACCCATTCCACCCATTTTTGATAACCTTCAAGACTATTAGCCACTAGCATATCACCCACTTCAGAGGTGTTATGATCTCTTTCATTATCTTCTTCAAATTTAGGTACTAAAATCACTGTCCAACAGGTTTTCATGTCAACATCACAACCCATAATCAATGGGTAAAATTGTTGTGCCTGTTTTTCCTCGTAAACAGGCGTATTTCTTTTTAGTAATCCTCTCCAACGCTGTTTCTGTCTCATATCTATTCATTGCCCTCTTTAAACAAGGACGTAAGGAAAAAAACACTTTTTTCTTTTTCTTAGTTTCGATGTGATTCAAAAAATATTATGGCTCTAAAAAACAGGCCCAGAATTCTTTATTATAGATGCTCGAAGCAATTCACATCATAAAATGCCCGCCAAACCACCCGTTGTGGTTCATCTTTCAGAAAGGCTCTTAAAGAACGTAAAACTATCTGGAACTCTTGAACAACCTGTATTGGTTTGTGAAAACACTTAAATCTTATAAGTATTTTTTTCCTTACACCCTTGTTTAAAATTAGTCAAATTTCTTTATTTAAAAGAAGAACTAAAACAAAAAACAGGAACCACTCTTGAGGGTAAGGTCACACGCCGACCAGCTACCCCACTCTCGAATGTACGTTTAGGCCGCACATATCAAATTTGCCAAAACCCGTCAATAGAACGGAATTGCCCTTCGATAAGTGATTTCCAATTTGCGTAAGGAAAACCTCTACCACTTTTTGAACTTCCGACTTTGACATTCCTAAACGAACCGAAATAATCGTCACACATTCCGATTTAACCATCTTTCTATTTCCCTTTTTTTTCATAATCATTTCCTTTGCGCTTTTGCATGAAATTTCCAAAAAAGTTTGTGATTAACACCATCTTGAAATTTTTGTTATACTATTAGCTTAATTTTTAAGCGACCGACTATTATACGCTTTATTAAGCATTTGCCAATAGTTATTTTTGTTTTTTAGCGTAAAAAGTTATAAACTATTGATATATAAATAATTATTTTTTATTTTTTTATCATGACTGTACAAAATAGATTAAAACAAGTTATAAAAAGTAAGAAGTTAAAAATCACAGAATTTGCAGAAATATGTGATATTCCATATAGAAGTGTACAAGGTTATCTATATGGTGAAAGTATGCCAGGGAGTGATGCTGTTATAAAAATATGCGCACAATTTAGCGTAAATCCAACTTGGCTTTTAATGGGCAAAGGGGAAATGTATGAAAGGGAACAATCTAAAAAACTGATAACAAATTTAGAATTAGAACTATTTTTTAATTGGCTAACGGAATGGTGGAAAAATGCGGACGACAAAAATCGGATTTGGTTGGAAATACAAATGAAGCGGTCTTTTCCTGAATATGCTGAGTGGATCACTCAACATGAAAAACACTAAAAAGAGTGGTGGGTTATAATAAAGTTTTTACCCACCCAATTAGCAATTAGTAATTAACAATTAAAAAATAACCACATAAAAAAACTATCTATTAAGAAAGCTACGGCTCATCTCAGTTTTTGATAGTTACTGATAATAAAAACTAAAGAAATCCGATTTTTGAAAAAATCGGATTTCTTTAGCCTTCAATATTCTGTAAACGACTTAATGGGAAATGTATATCCAAAATCAAAACCGCCAGCCATTTTAGTGGTTGGTCCTTCCTGGGTAGGAGATATGGTCATGGCACAAAGTCTGTTCAAAGTGCTTAAACATAAACAGCCTGGTATCAACATTGATGTTTTAACACCTTTATGGAGTGATGGCTTACTCAAACGGATGCCGGAGGTGCGCCATATCATCCTGCATACCCTGAAACATGGTCAATTTGCATGGCAAGAACGACGGCGTATTGGCTTAGAATTGCGTTCTCACGCATATCAACAAGCTATTGTATTACCCAGTTCTTGGAAATCGGCGCTCATACCCTTTTTTGCTAATATTCCCAAGCGCACAGGCTATATCGGCGAAATGCGTTATGGCTTGCTCAATGATATGCGTCAATTGGATAAATCCATATTGCCTAGAACCATCGAACGATTTGTAGCACTCGGCTTGCCCTTCGACTCGCCAACAAAAGATCGCCAGATACCTAACCCTCGTCTTTTACCAGCATCTATTGAAAATGCTTTACAACGTTTAAAGTTAAAATATCCGCGCCGACCTATTTTAGCCCTCTGTCCCGGTGCCGAATATGGTCCCGCAAAATGTTGGCCAATGGAATATTATGTCACTTGTGCCAAACAAAAAATAGCTGAAGGTTGGGAAGTTTGGATATTTGGTTCCTATAAAGACATATCGTTAGGGGCTGAAATTCAAGTTTTAGGGGGAAATAACTGTATTAGTTTATGTGGAAAAACAACGCTCCCGGAGGCAGTGGACTTACTCTCCCTAGCAAGTGCCGTTATTACTAATGATTCAGGACTCATGCACGTTGCCGCTGCCCTGGATAAAAATATCATTGCCCTGTTTGGCTCCTCCAATCCAAAAATGACACCGCCATTGAGCAACCGGGCACATATACTATCTTTAGCACTAAAATGTAGCCCTTGTTATCAACGTTTTTGTCCGAAAAAACACTTAAAATGTTTACGGGATATAAAACCAACGGAGGTACTTAAAGCCTTCGATACTCTTAAAATCAAAGATATACTTTAAACGGCTGAAATTTGGATTTTTATGTAGGGTGGTTTCGAGGTTTCCGTTTTTTGAAGAAAAACGGAAACCTCGAAAAGTCTTTTTTTGCCCACCAACCGTATAAGTGTTTTTGGAATACTAGCGCGGTGGCAGATGATATGGTCCACCGCCTTGTCTACCATCTCTGTCATCTGGCATGTAAGAACCAGGACCACTTTGCCGTCTTTTTTCCATCCATTCCCTCATTTTAGCTTGTTTTTCTTCTATCATATCCTGTTCACTCATCATTTTATAGCCACTTGTCGGCAAAGCAAAAACATCGGCAGGAACTTTAACCCCCGTTTGGATACTGGTAATTTCATACATGACATGATCCTTACCCCCTTTGAACACCAGTTTCAAGGTAACCCCATGTTTCTTCATGTCAGCTTCCAACTCATCTTGCGCCTGTTGGCAAGGATGAACCGGCATTCCTTTAACTTTCCTGGAATTGACCATTTTATTTGAGGCATCAATAAATGCCTCAATATAATCTACCTTCGCCGCTGTTTTAGAAAAGTAATAATCAGAACACGCTTTGTCTAACGCCTTGAGCTGATAGTGTTTGGTAGAATAGCCCGCAATCTTTGGACCATTGCCTCGTTTAACTAACTTAGCCTTGACTGAATCCCCCCAAGGTGGCTTAGGCTTATGTTGTGGCATACCCCTTGGTGGTTCAGGTGGTTTACCAACAATATCCATTTCAACAATACGTTTTTTCTTATTATCAACCATGTACACTTTACCTTTATCCAGTGCCATCAGTGTATAATAGTTCGGAGCCTGGGTTTGTATGCGAATTTGTTGCCCTTCCATAACGATGTCTTGTGTCTTTCCTTGAATATCGCGTTTGACTACCGTCGCTGCCCAACTGGCTCCACATAGACTGACACTGGCAAGTGAGATGGTTATCCAGCGGTGTACATTATTCATTGAAAAATTCTCCTAGTGATGGTTTAAAAGATTCTGCCTGGCAGTCATTCCTCGGATTTAAATTTTTAAATTATAGCGTTTCCCGATTAGCTTCTGCCCGTTTTGGTAATAAATAAGTATTATAACAGTATTGAATTTTATCAATTAATGTTTTAGGTGGATGAGGTAATCGTTCTAATTGAGCCCTGTCTATGTGAATAGTACAAATATTTAAATGTTGCTCTAATAACCAAGTGAGTATAGGTATTAATGCTTTATCTGAACTGCCATCACTTAAAAGAGTACATTGTAGTTCTTTATTCATTCTCAATCTCCTGAAAACAGAATTTGTAAATCGGTTCTATCCTTAACTCGTTGTTTTTTTGCTTCTATGGATTCACTTTTTTGTCGGATAATGGGATTGAGATAATCAAGCAACTTACCTTTCGTTACCATTGTAGAGACTTTTGCACGCCAAGTATTGGGTAAACTAGCAAAACTCACTTTTTTAAAGCGTTGCCCATTCTGATGAAGTGTATCTTTTAGTTCAGCTACCAATAAACTTTCATTCGGTACTAAAGAAACCACACTAGGGGAATGGGTATTAATGATTATTTGACGAAATGGGTTATTAGAATCAATTGGATAGGTTGTATCCATTGCAATGTCTTCAAGCAATCTGATTATCGCTTTAATTCGCCCCGGATGAATACCATTTTCCGGTTCTTCCACACACCAAAGTCCTCCCTCAGCACTTTGCTCTAAAACCGCTAAAGCTAAAAATCGTAAAGTACCTTCTGACAAAACACGGGCAGGATGAAAAGTACCATCACGTCCAGCTATTTGCACCGTCAACAAATCACGTTGATTGTCATATTCAACTCTTAATGAGTGTACATCGTCGATTAATTCAGCCAAGCGATTAGCAACGTGTCCATATATTTGTTGTTCGGTCACATCATTGTTTTCATTGTTCCCCCGTTTTTTAGCCAGCGCGTAAAGTGTTTTAGCGAGATGAGCACCATTTGCGCCTAACGTGGCGGGAGTTATACTCAGTTCATCAGATTGACGCAATGCAGATGGTTCTAATTGCAATAAACGCCAAGATTGCATTTCTCGTTAGCAAGTAATGCAGTTGGATGTTCAGCTCTTGTAATAGAAGAAAGAATAGTAGAAGGTAAATTTCCAACAGGTTGCGATGAAAGTCTGCTCTTGCCTTCACCATGAAGTGTAATAAATCGCTTATTAGGTTGAGTTGAAATAAATGCTTGTTTTCTTTGCCCGCGAAAAAAAACGGATTGATACCATTCAGGCATTTGGGGAAATAGGATATGTTCTTTGATGTCTTTTTTAGGAATAGGTAATAATTCTTCTTCAAGCAGTTCAAGGGGGCTAACTGAATTTACCTCATTTTTTTGACAAATGCCTACAACTACACGATAGCGCAGAAAAGTAAAGACTGTTTTTACTTTTTGCCCCAAATCATCTAACCCCATTGATGGGATAATCATTTCAACCTCAAATGAAATTTTTTGCTTTTGTTCATAGCCACTATGATGAAATAAGTGGAATACATCAGCAGCATAACCGCCCTTGCCACGAATTGATAAAGCGGCTTCCAGCAGTGAATGATCTGCCAATAGACTTAAAAATTTGATCGCATCAAACAAGTTAGATTTACCGACTCCATTAGCACCCGCTATACAAGTGAATGTACCAAAATGTATATCAACATCAACAAGATTTTTGAAGTTTGAAATTTTGAGTCTAGTTAACATATTAATTGCTTTTCCGATAGTGTTTTATGAATGTGACTTCTTTTTAAGGATTCCTTTAAATTATGATATTTTACTTTTATTAAAACAGAATGTAAAGTGAGGGTTAAATTTGAAACGATTGGGGAAGATTAAAAAATCCGTTAATTTCTAAAATCAGTTGTACTCAGGATACGAAATTCTTGACTAAAGCTAGAAATACGATTTTTTCCAAAAATCGGATTTCTTTATTTAATACCAAAGCTGAAACTTTGGATTCTAACAACCAACCAGCAAAAACTGACAATAAATCATGAATTTAGAAAAATTAAATACACTCTCCGCTATTTGCACTGATGTCATGCAGCGCGATCAATCCCGTTTACAAAAACGTATCCGCAATCTCAAAACAAAATTTAAAAACAATCCCAAAATAGATGCGAATGTTTTTGAGCTATTATCTGCCGATATTGAAAAATCCCTAAAACAACGCCAGTATCGTGCAGTCAATTTACCTAAACCACAGTTTCCAGATGATTTACCCGTGAGTAATCAGCGGGCAGATATTGCAGCCGCAATAGCAGCCCATCAAGTGATTATTGTTGCTGGGGAAACCGGTTCAGGGAAAACCACGCAATTACCTAAAATTTGTTTATCGTTAGGGCGGGGAGTCGCCGGTTTGATTGGCTGTACCCAGCCGCGTCGGATTGCGGCTCGTACTATTGCCATGCGAATTGCGCATGAGCTTTCAACGCCGCTTGGGCACGCGGTGGGTTATAAAGTACGTTTTAGTGATCGTTTGAGTTCTGATACTTATATTAAGTTGATGACTGATGGTATTTTATTGGCGGAAACCCAGGGAGATCGTTTTTTAGAAGCTTACGATACGCTCATTATTGATGAGGCGCATGAGCGAAGTTTAAATATTGATTTTTTATTGGGATATATCAAGCAATTATTGCCAAGGCGACCGGATTTAAGGTTAATTATTACCTCTGCGACTATCGACACTGCTCGTTTTTCCGCCCATTTTGATAATGCGCCCATTGTGGAAGTGTCAGGGCGTACTTATCCCGTTGAAGTACGTTATCGGAGCCTCGTTGGTGATGAAGATGAAAAGGATCGTGACATGATACAGGGGATTTTGGGAGCAGTAGATGAAGTGAGTTTGTCTGATCGAGAAGCGGATATTTTAGTTTTTTTAGCCAGTGAGCGTGATATTCGTGACACGGCTGAAGCTTTACATAAGCACCGTCTCCCAAATACGGAAGTGTTGCCCTTATATGCTCGCCTTTCGGCAGGGGAACAAAATCGTGTTTTTAAGCCTGGTAATCAGCGGCGCATCGTGTTAGCCACCAATGTAGCAGAAACTTCACTTACCGTACCCAGGATTAAAGTCGTGATTGATCCTGGTTTAGCCCGGATTAGTCGTTATAGTATTCGTCATAAGGTTCAGCGTTTGCCCATTGAAGAAATTTCGCGTTCTAGTGCGGATCAGCGTAAAGGGCGTTGCGGGCGAATTGCGCCTGGGGTGTGTATTCGTCTGTATTCTAGTGAAGATTATGATTTACGGGCTAAATTTACGGAGCCCGAAATTTTACGGACTTCACTGGCTTCAGTGATTTTGCAAATGTTAGCTTTACGTTTAGGCGATATAAACCATTTTCCCTTTATCGAACCGCCTAACATTCAAATGATTAATGATGGTTTTACCTTACTTGCCGAATTAGAGGCGGTGGATGATAATCGACGTTTAACAGATATAGGTTGGCAATTATCAAAAATGCCCATTGATCCCCGGATTGGGCGGATGATTTTAGCGGCAAAATCTGAAAATTGTTTACATGAGGCGCTAATTATTGCGAGTGCTTTGAGCATACCCGATCCGCGTTCACGCCCCATGGAAGCCCAACAAGCCGCTGATACTGCTCAAAAGCGTTTTAACGATGAACGCTCAGATTTTTTAAGTTATTTAAAACTTTGGGATTTTTTTCAAAAAAACGCGAAACATTTATCACAAAATAAATTACGCAAGTTGTGCCATGAGCATTTTTTATCCTATCTTCGACTGCGTGAATGGCAAGATATACATCAACAATTATATACTTTTATTCGTACCATGGGTTGGCAAATTAATCAAGTTGAAGCAGGTTATGATGAAATTCACCGTGCCTTACTGACAGGGCTTTTAGGTAATATTGCGTTTAAAAACGAGGATGATAAGAGTTCAAAGCAAGCTGGTTTTTCTCAAAAATCTCAAAAAATGGCTTCGGATGAATATTTAGGCACCAGGAATATTAAAGTCTCCCTATTCCCAGGATCCTGTTTATTCAAAAAACGCCCGAAATGGATCATGGCGGCTGAATTAGTGGAAACAACGCGCCTTTATGCCCGTTGCGCCGCTAAAATTAATCCAGATTGGATAGAAACTGTTGCGGGAGATTTATGCCAGCACCATTATTTTGAACCACATTGGGAAAAACGTCGTGCGCAAGTGGGCGCGTATGAAAAGGTAATGTTATATGGTTTAACGATTGTGGCAAAACGCAAAGTGAATTATGGTCCTTTGGACCCTAAGTTATCTCGGGAAATTTTTATTCGCCAAGCTTTAGTTGAAGGAGGATACACCTGTAAAGCGGCTTTCTTCCAACATAACCAAGAATTAGTCACTGAAATTGAAGCGTTAGAGCATAAATCGCGTCGCCAGGATATTTTGGTGGATGAAGAGCAAATCTATGCTTTTTATGAAAAACGGATTCCGGAAGGTATTTATAGTGGTAAAGCATTTGAAAAATGGCTTAAAAAAACGCAGCATGAGACACCAAAATTACTTTTTTTAACTCATGAAGATTTAATGAAACATACTGGTGACAGCGTGACACCTCAGGCATTTCCAGATAATTTATTGATCAACGGCGTTAGCTTGCCATTGAATTATCATTTTGAACCAGGGCATGAATGTGATGGGGTGACAATTGATATGCCCCTGGCTTTATTGAATCAAGTGTCGCCGTTAATCTTTGAATGGTTAGTGCCAGGCTTATTAGAAGAAAAAATTATCGCATTATTGCGGAGTTTGCCGAAAACTTTGCGCCGATCCTTTGTGCCAGTACCGGATGTGGCTGCTGAAGCTTTGAATACACTCCAAAAGCCAGTTGTCACTTTTCGAGAAGGGGGCAGTTTTTTAGAATATCCCAAACAATCTCTGGTTGCTGCTTTAACAAATTATTGTCACCGCCGACTAGGAAAACCGCTACCAACCGATATTTGGAAAATGGATACATTAGCTCCCCATTTGTTGATGAATTTTCGGATAGCTGATCAGCAAAAAGATATGAACCGCGATTTAATTGCCCTACAAAAAAAATGGGGGCAATACGCTACCAAAGAATGCCAACGCGAGGTAGCGAGTCAAAGTGGCTTAGAAAGAGATAAGATCACTCGTTGGGATTTTGGCGATTTACCAGCGCAAATTTCACTTACCATCAATGGGGTTGTTGTACCAGGCTATCCAACCCTCATTGATCAAGAGACATCAGTTGCCCTGCGTGTTTTAGATAATCATGAGCTTGCAGAACCGCAATTCCGCGCCGGCTTACGGCGTTTATTTTTGTTAGCCTTACCCACCAAAAAATTGCTGAAACAAATGCCTATTGATCATCAATTATGTTTAAAATACCTGAAAATCGGTCATAGTGAACAATTAAAAGAAGATATGTTATCAGCGATAGTCGAATCCATCTTCTTAGTGGCACCCCTGCCTACCAAGCAAACTGAATTTGAGCAACGTTTAGCCAGTGGGCGATCCCGTTTAATACCCACCGCGCTTGAATATGCCACCCAATTAACCAATGTATTAGAAGAATATAATCGTTTAACTCAACAGATTCAAAAACTTTCTAATCGTAGCACGGTACTACCAGGAATCAAACAACATCTGAAACATTTAATTTATGAGGGCTTTATCAAAGAAATTTCTTTTAAACAACTCAAACACTTACCCCGCTACCTGAAAGCAGTTCAATTACGCTTAGAAAGACTGGATCATGATCCACAAAAAGATGCCAAAAAGTCGGCGCAAATTGCTCCCCTCTGGGAAGCTTATTGGCAGCGCCACGCTGAAGGTGAACCCACTAATCCTAAATTAATTGAATTTCGCTGGATGTTGGAAGAATTGCGTGTGTCTTTATTTGCCCCGGAATTGAAGACGGCTTATCCGGTCTCGGTGCAACGTTTGCAAAAAAAGTTGACAAATTTGACAATATAGTTATACTTTAAACGGCTTAAATATGGCATGTTATGTAGTTATGTTTAGGGTTTATATTTGATTTAAATCCTTCTAACGCCGAAGAGAATATCAACAAATTCTTACCCGTTTTAAAACGAGCTCAATCAAAACGAAATGTTTTACCCAAACGCTCTCTTAAAACAGACTTTGAACTAGAAGAAGCCTTAAAAACCGTGGGCAAAGCTTCTAATTTGACCTCAAAAGAAATGGAAACGCAAACTGTTGAACATAAAGTATCAATCTCAGAAACAATAGAGCATGCCCCTATTGCCAGTAAAATGGTTACCGAAGAAGAACCGCTCGCCTTGATTGATGTCACAGAAAGAAGCCATTTTAGACCTAAAAATAATTCAACACAAAAAAAGTATTATAGTGGTAAAAAAAGAGACATACCAAATACTCTTATTTCTGACACCAAACGACGTGTGATATTTTTGGGTCATACATTCAAAGGAAATTCATAGATTACAAAATGTTTAAAAAAGAACTTCCTTCTTCTAAACTGAGTTTGTCTCAGGTTAAAATAGCGGTTGACCTTGGCTATCAAGGCATTAAAAATGATTATTCTGAGGCTCGACATATCTCTATTCCCAACAAGAAACCCAGAAAATCACCGAAAAATCCCAATCCCTCTTTAACCCGAGAACAAAAAGCTCAAAACCAAAAAATGGCTTCAAAACGAGTCGTTGTTGAACATGCAATAGGAGGTATGAAAGCTTTCCAAATTTTATCCACAAAATTTCGTAA
>Ga0136651_10001167_pt1 | contig 14468 bp, 13 predicted proteins | sample Mar14236cmmetaG_FD_94867 | JGI IMG/M metagenome (GOLD analysis project Ga0136651, IMG submission 94867) | Marine hydrothermal vent microbial communities from Guaymas Basin, Gulf of California to study Microbial Dark Matter (Phase II) - Marker... ...
AATTCCGAGCCGTGACACGATAGTTCAACAGAGTCTTCGCCGGTATAGGAGTGGGGCGCTTTAAAATATGTGAACAGCACTTCATCAACAAGTTCTTTCTCCGACCGGATCTGTCCGTAATACATATGATGGCTTTTCACCTGGTTCTTCTTCAGGTTTTCCTGAAAAGGCGTGAAAAGCTTGAAGGCGATGTCAAGGCTTTCCGGCCCCGACATTCTTACAATGGCAATGGCACCGGTGCCGGTAGGAGTGGCCACAGCACAGATGGTGTCGTTTTTAGTAGCAAAAGAATGGGAGTAGCTCATTTTATACAAATTTAGTAGAACAAAATTAACATATATTTTTCACAGAATTATAAAAGGTGTTACCTTTGGCCCCTGTTATAATATAACAATCAAAAAAAGATATAAATGAGCGTTTTAGTCAACAAAGATTCAAAAGTAATTGTCCAGGGATTCACCGGTAGTGAAGGGACTTTTCATGCCACTCAGATGATTGAGTACGGTACCAATGTAGTAGGAGGGGTAACGCCTGGTAAAGGCGGGCAGACACACCTTGACAAACCTGTTTTTAATACGGTAAAAGATGCAGTAGATAATGCCGGAGCCAATGTTTCGGTAATTTTTGTGCCACCGGCTTTTGCTGCCGATGCCATTATGGAAGCCGCTGAAGCAGGAATCGGTGTAATTGTCTGTATTACCGAAGGGATTCCCACAGCTGACATGATCAAGGTGAAAGAATACCTGAAAGATAAAGAGACCCGTTTGGTCGGGCCTAACTGTCCGGGTGTTATCACACCGGGAGAAGCCAAAGTGGGCATTATGCCCGGCTTTATTCATGAAAAGGGCAGGGTAGGTATTGTTTCCCGCTCAGGAACCCTTACTTATGAAGCTGTTGACCAGTTAACAAAAGAAGGATTGGGACAGACTACAGCTATCGGTATTGGTGGCGACCCGATTATTGGAACAACTACCAAAGAAGCTGTGGAATTGTTCATGAACGATCCCGAAACCGAGGGCATTGTCATGATCGGTGAAATTGGCGGAAATATGGAAGCTGATGCAGCATACTACATTAAAGAACACGGCACAAAGCCTGTTGTTGGTTTTATTGCCGGTGCAACAGCTCCTCCGGGACGTACCATGGGACATGCCGGTGCCATCATCGGAGGAAAATCAGATACGGCAGACGCCAAAAAAGCAATTCTAAGAGAATGTGGCGTTTATGTAGTTGATTCACCAGCCGACATTGGTAAAAAGATGGCTGAAGTGATCAAATAGATATTGATGAATAATTTGAAAAGCCTGTTAGTTTCTAATGGGCTTTTCCTTTTTTAAAACAACCGCTTATGTTACGGCATATTGTACTATTTAAATTCTCTGACAGCTCTGACAAAGATGAAGTAGCTGCGCATTTAAAAAACCTGTTGGATAATCTGTTGGATAAAATACCCGAGCTGAAAGGCATGGAAGTAGGCTTGAATATCAGCACACGGCCGTCAGCCTTCGATATTGTACTGACAGCAGATTTTGACGATGAAAACGGCTTGAATGCGTACCGCGTGCATCCTGAGCATAAAAAGGTACTGGATTATCTGGAAGGAAAAACGGAAAAATCGGCTGTTGTAGACTATTTTATATAGCAGGAACTTTTACCCGCTTTCTGATTGCCTTGAAAGATATGTGGATGTAATGCTATTCCTTTTCCTGTCCCTTCAGACCCATGTCCATATTCAGCCTCATCTGAAGTACGGCCGCATCCACATCAAAATCAATTTCTCCATCAACACTGTATGATATTCTGCCTGTTTCTTCCGAAACAACAATAGCTACTGCGTCAGATGTTTCAGTAATGCCTATAGCAGCTCTGTGGCGTAATCCTGCCCGCTTGGTGACTTTCTTTTTTGTTATAGGCAATATAACGGAAGCCGCTTTGATCCGGTTACCCGTAATGATAACGGCACCATCGTGCAGCGGACTGTTTTTGAAAAATATATTTTCCAGCAGGGCAGAAGATATTTTAGCTTCAACAAGCTGCCCTGTACTCACGTAATTGTAGAGTTCATTACGTCGTGTCAGCACAATTAATGCACCTGTATAATGTTCCGACATATGCCGGCATGCCGCTACGATGGCATCCAGGTCCAGCTCATACTTTTCGTGGAATAGTGCGGTTAAGAACGGAAGTCGTGTACCGTATTTGTTGATAATCTTTGGTCGGCCCAATGCCAGTAAAAACTGCCTTATCTCTGGCTGGAAGATAATGATAAGTGCTACCAGCCCCACACTTATAAATGCCCCGAGTATTTGCGACAGAAGCTCCATATGGAGTGCGTCGAAAATCTTCCAGAACATAAACAAACCCACCAGACCCACAATAATACCAATGGCCCTTGTTCCTTTCAGCATACGGTAAAGCACAAACAGCAATACCGCTACGAGGAAAACATCGATGAAGTCAAGTAACCTGATTTGGATAAAAAGAGGCATCAATTGTTGAATTTAACTCAAAAATAAGAAGTTCTTTTGATAGTACGCAATTTATCTGCAACTGGTTACAAAATAAATCAGTTCGGAAGTGCGGTTTTATGCCAGTAAAATCAATCCCGGAAGCCAAAAGCTCAGTTCACCCAGATACCTGTATAACTGATTCTGACGGAAACGGTCAGAAAAGAAAAGCAGGGCAGCAAGCATGAAAGCCATTATAAGTTGTATACCGCCTGCCACTTGAAGGGTAATTTCGAAGGAAGAAAAAAGCGAATGGTAACCAGCGGTTAGCACAACAAAGGCCAGTATTATAAGCACAAACATTTTAGCAGCTTTTCTGCCAAAAAGAGTGGTGAAAGATGTGTGGCTGTTCTGCAAATCCTCCTGCCGTTCGTACCACGAAACAACAATGCCTTCTGCCCAGGCCAGGAGCACCATATTTATTATAATCAGTAATACAACAGATGATGGCCTTGTTGCATGCCATACAAGAGGAGCCAGCCAGATACCACCCACATAAACAAGAGCAATAAAAAGCTCTTTTTGCAAAAGCCATGGGCGCCTCTTCCGGTTATAATACAGGAGGATAAAATAAATACAGACGAGCAACCCAAGGATCAATCCGGCATAAATTATTTCATCATCCAGTTTGTAAATAGCGATGGCTCCCGCAGCAAGTGCAGCACCGATCCAGACAGGAATAATTCGTTTCCGGTACTTGAAATGTATTGCGTGACGCTCTATTGTTGTATCCTCTTTTCCCTGCACGGCATCCAGCAAGTGATCAGCCGTGTACATTACCCAAACAGACAATGCCAGAACAAGATACCACCAAAGGGGGTCTTGCACACGAAGTATCCTGGTGGCATACAGCCCCATCATAATGCTGCCAACAACCACATCTACACTGAAGATGTTGAGCAACTGAATAATCTGGCGCTGAATCGATTTATTTTCCAACTGACAACTTTAAACAACCCACCGAAGTTAACTATTATGCAGGATATACCACAAAAAAAAGTCCTGCTCTAAAAAGCAGGACTTGTGGATTTATTAATATCTGTATTTTAATGATGTTCAATGCTTTCCGAAAGATACGGATGATTTTTGGCAATTAGTGGCATGCGCGAAAGCGACCAGGCTACTACCAGCGCAAACAGGGCCAGATAACCAATAAAAGTACCAATTTCAATATATGTAATATTGTGTGCATCGGCTGTATCCGGCATGATGGACATATACAGCTCGATCCATTGGCCGCCCATCAGAACAATAGCTGCAAAAAGCAACGCGTTCGCATTTTTAGCTACACGATTCCACATGAGGAATAAGAACGGGAAAAGCCAGTTGACAATAAGTTCGAGATAGAAGAAGTTTTTATATTCCTGCAGAATCCTTGGAACATAATAAACGGTTTCTTCAGGTATGTTGGCATACCAAATAAGCAGGTACTGCGATAACCAGATATATCCCCAGATAATACTTAAAGCAAAGATGTAACGCCCGAAGTCGCCCAGGTGTGTTTTGTTGAGAAACGGGAAGTACCCCAGTTTGTTAAGAATAATAACTATTGCCGTTATGACCACTGCTCCGTGGTAGAAAGCCATAATGAATTTTTTTACTGCATAAATAGTACTGTACCAGTGTGGATCAAGCGACATCAGCCAGTCGATGGCAAATAAAGAGAATGTGATCGCAAACACGAATATAAATACTTTTGAAGTGAATTCAATTTTATTAAAATAGGTAAGCCCCCCGAATTTATCTTCTTCAAGCGAGAGTTTTTTAATGCGTTGTGTGAGGTAAATCCACAAACCAAAGAAAAGCACATAACGTATTGCAAAGAAGGGGATGTTCAGATAAGGTTCTTTATGCAACAATATAGGGTCAGTCATTACCACATCATGATGCGTCCAGTGGTAGAGGTCGTGGAGACCGAAAAACATAAAACCCCACAAGACAAACGAAACGATCAGGTAATTGCTCATGGCCTGTGGTATCCTGATAAATCCTGCCGACCATCCCGATTGTGTGATCGCCTGTATAGCCAGCCAGAAAGAGGCCCCCAGTGCTACCGACATAAAATAGTAGTTGTTTAACAACAGATTTGCCCATGTCCTTACATGATCACCGGTAACGAACCCAATGATGACAGTTATGAGGCCAAAAGCAATGAGGATATACATTACTGTTTTAAATCCACTGCCGACCTTTAATTGTTTTTCCATTTTATGTTGATTTAATCGTTGTCAAATAATATTATTTCGCCAGTTCTCTGAGGTAGTGAACAACACTCCATCTGTCGGTTGGCTGGATCTGCGAACCGTGGGGCCCCATCAATCCGGAGATGGAACCATAGGTGATCACATAATAAATTTCGCCGTCGGGTTTATCCTGAACATAGGCATCAACAAGCGATGTGGGTTTTGCCGGAAACAGACCACTTGTAAACAGATAGCCATCCCCTTTGCCTGATGCACCGTGGCAGTCAATACAAAAGATATCAAAATGCGCTTTCCCGTTGGCCAGAACATCAGGACTCACTTCAACAGGGTTTGCCACTTCCAAACCGGACAATGCCTGGTTAGCAGCCCGCTCAGCAAGCGTTGCGCCCGGGTAGGGAAAAGGCATATGTCCTCTGGCAACCGTACCTTCAACAGGCAACTGGTTGGTCATACTGTCGCGAAAAACAGGATTGGGCGAATATGCCTTATAAAATTTCGAGTAATACATGTCCTGATGGCCCATATAATTATAGCCGGTGTTGTTTTTATCTTTGTTACACGACAACAGTAACAAAGGCATCAAAATAAAAACGGACAGGCGAATCAATTTTATTTTTTTCATTGTAACAAGTTATTCAGTTTCTTTTATTTCGACAGCTCCTGTTTTTTGCAACAGGCTGTTCACTTTTTTCACATCATCTTCCGTCATGGTAACGTCTCTTTGTATAATTACGGCAAATTTGTCATTTGTCGTTTCGGGTATAGGCAACTCCACCTGTTTTCCGGGATACATTTTTTCCCTGATGAAATAGGTCAGAAAAGTGAAGAATGTACCGACAAAAATGGTTAACACGAACATGATAATGATAAACGACAGCGTATTCAGGGGTTTTCCGCCAAATTTAAGCGGATAGCTTACAACCGATGTCCAGTAGAGGAACATGAAAACGGTAATTGTTCCAATGGCTCCATATATAAAAGTTGCATACGGCAACCTGGTTTTCAGATGCAATTTCTCAAAAACACCATGAAGCGGTATGGGCGAATAGACATCTTTTATCTTGACACCGTTTTCCATAAGCTCATCCAGCGCATTGAGCAGAACATCCTGATCGTCGTATATGCCGATAATATTTTTGTTATTCATCGGTAAATGATTTTAATGTTGTTGTTTCTTTTAATACACTCTTTACTTCACTAATAGCTATAGTAGGTACAAACCTGAAGAACATCAGTACACCCAACAGGAACAAGCCCAGGGTTCCGACAAAGATGGATATTTCCGTAATGGTAGGCTCGTAGGTGGCCCATGTAGAAGGCAAGAAGTCTTTAGATAATGAAGTAACTACGATCACGTATCTTTCGAACCACATACCTATGTTTATAAATATGGATATAATAAATACGATCGTAATATTTTTTCTGATTTTCTTGAACCAGAACAATTGCGGTATCAGGGCATTACATGTCAGCATTGTCCAATAGGCAAATGTATATTCACCGGTCACCCTGTTTTTCATAAAGGTAAACAGTTCATATTCGTTGCCGCTGTACCAGGCCATAAAAAGTTCGGTAAGATAAGCGGTTCCCATGATCAGGGAAATAAATGTCAATATTCGGGCAATAGCATCCAGGTGGCCATCTGTAACATAATCTTTGAATTTGTACAGTTTCCTTAAAATGATCATCAGCGTCAATACCATACCAAATCCGGAAAAAATAGCTCCGATCACAAAATACGGGGGAAAAATAGTTGTATGCCATCCGGGAACTACAGAAACGGAAAAGTCCATGGATACGATAGAGTGTACCGATACTACCAGCGGAGCAGCCATTCCTCCCAACAGCAATGCCGCTGTTTCAAAACGCAACCATCCCTTTGCATTGCCAATCCATCCGAAACTCAGGATACCATAGATCTTTTTCTTCATCTTTGACGCTGTCCGTTCTCTGATCGTGGCAAAGTCAGGGATCATACCCATATACCAAAATACAAACGAAGCCATCAAATAGGTACTGATCGCCACTACGTCCCAGAACAGGGGTGAGTTAAAGTTATCCCAAAGCGGACCACGTGTGTTCCAGTAGGGGAATATGAAAAATCCGTCCCAGATGCGTCCCATATGTATCAAAGGAAACAAACCGGCAGCCATAACAGCGAAAATGGTCATCGCTTCCGCAGCCCTGTTGATGGAGGTCCGCCACTTTTGCCGTAAAATCAGCAGGAAAATAGAAAAGGCCGTCCCTGCGTGACCGATACCGATCCACCAAACAAAGTTGATGATGGCCCAGCCCCAGGCTACATTGTTATTCAGACCCCATTCGCCGATTCCGGTAGAGATGGTGTTGTAAAACCCCCAGACACCCCAAAACAGGGCTCCTGTGGCAAGGAAGGCTGTAACCCACCACCACATCGGGGTTTTGTCATCCATAGGTTTGATAATGTCCCGGCTTACATCCGCAAAGGATTTATTGCCTTTTATAAGAACTCCTCTGACTCTGGTATTATACATTGTATTCTGTTTTGATCTTTCTCAAATATTTAAAACTATGCTTCTTTGTTTACTATTTTAGTTAAATAGCTGGTTGAAGGCAGGGTGTGTAACTGTTCCATTAAATGATACATGCGTTCTTCCTTGTTGTTGCTCACCACAACACTTTTTTCATCTTTCAGATTGCCAAACTGGATGGCGTCTGTCGGGCACGACTGGGAACATGCCGTCTGAACTTCCCCGTCACGGAGCGGACGATTCTCCCTTTTAGCCTCCAGCTTCTTGGCTTGTAATCTCTGGACACACAGCGAACATTTTTCAACCACTCCTCTCTGACGTACAATAACATCAGGATTCAGCACCAGTTTGCCCAATTCACTGTTCATGTTGTAGTCGAAGTTGTTGTTGTTTACAAACTCGTACCAGTTAAAGCGTCTGACTTTGTACGGACAGTTGTTGATACAGTATCTTGTGCCTATACAACGGTTATACGCCATTTGGTTCAGGCCTTCGTCACTATGGTTTGTAGCTGCAACAGGACATACATTCTCACACGGAGCATTATCACAATGCTGGCACATCACCGGCATATGATACACCTTCGGATTATCTATGTTGTCAGAAAAATAACGGTCAATACGCATCCAGTGCATGATCCTCCTTCTGCGCACCTGGTCTTTACCAATGACGGGCACATTATTCTCAGCCTGGCAGGCAATAATGCAGTTACCACAGCCTGTACAACTTGTCAGGTCGATGGTCATTCCCCATTGAATGCCGTCATAATCAACCTTAGTATATAAGGTAACGTTGTTCTTTTCGTCTTTCAGATGCTCTTCGTTACCTGAATATGGGTTCTTGATATATTCCTGAAGTGTTGTTTCACGTGCTATCGGACGGCCTTCCATCGTGTGATGCATCTGAGTCAATGCAAGTTCATACGTTTTACCGGCTACTTTTTCCAGAGTTACTTCGGCACCTGCCACATCAGCATAACCGTTCGACACATTCATAAGGTAGAAAACGTTCTTACCAACATCGTTACCAGCTTTTCCTGCTGCTGTTCTTCCATAACCAAGAGCTATGGAAATAGTGCCATCAGGTTGTCCCGGCTGAACTAAAACCGGTAATTCCAATTCGCCATTTATTTTAACAACATCTTCATGCTTTAAGCCTTCTTGTTCAGCATATTTAACAGGCACACAAACATAATTATCCCAGGTAGCCGTAGTAATCGGATCGGGCATTTCAAGCAGCCACGGATTGTTGGCGTATTTACCCGTTCCCATGGCTATTTTTTCGTAGAGTACCAGTTCCAGTCCGTTACCACCTGTAGCAGCCGAAATCTTTTGTTCATTAAACACGGGGCTCTCCTGCATATCTTCTTTTGGCAGAGAGTAAACGCCATTATGTTTCACATTGTTCCATGCAGAAGCAAAGCCGTCTTCACCTAAGATGCCTTTCCAGTTGTTTTCCAGATAATCGGAAAAGTCTCCTGAGATACCTGTCCATTTCATCAGGCTGTCCTGAAACTGACGCGTGTTGAAAATTGGTCTTATGGCAGGCTGTACAATACTTAATTCACCTTTTACAGGTTCGGCATCATTCCACGATTCAAGATAATTATGATCCGGTGCGATGTACTGGCAAAGTTCTGCCGTTTCGTCTTTTGTGTCGGCAAATGAAAGCGTAAAGCCGACTTTCTTCAATCCTTCGGCAAAAGATTTTGCATTGTAATAGTCGTAAACAGGATTAACGTTATAAAGTAACAACCCATCCACTTTTCCATTATTCATTTCGCTGACAACTTGTGCCATGGCGCTCTCATTACCCTGTTTCAGGTTTATGGGGTTACTAATACACAAGGTGGTTCCGTAATTTTCGAGCGCATTGTTAATGGCATTTACGATCAGCTGGATATTCAGGTTATTGGTTCCTGAAACAACCAGTGAACTGCCTTTGTTTTCTAAAAGGTCCAGGGCTGCTTTGGATATATCAACAGGGGAGGAGTTGACATTGTAAGTGCTCATCCCCGTAGCTTTTGCTATTTCGTTGTACAGGTTAAGCAATACGGTTGCTTCATCCGACGGTTTGATACCATATCTGTAATCAGTGTTAGAACCTGTGAGCGACAGCCGGCTTTCATATTGATACAGCCGCGACATTTCTGTGTTGCCCTTGAGTATTTTTCTGTTTTTGGAAAATTGTTTTGTAAAAGAAACCGGGTCAAGCCAGGTGCCCATATAGTCGGCATTAAAACCTACCACTACTTTTGCTTTCTCAAAATCATAATCAGGGATAACTGCCTTACCGAAATTCAATTCATGTGCTTTCCGAATGGCTTCATAACTGATCGTATCGTATGTAACCCATTCCACATTCGGATACTTTGCAGTGAATTCGTTAATCAGTTTCTTTGTTGTCGGGCTGATAACCGTAGAAGTTATGAGTACGACTTTTCTTCCACTCAAACCTAATGCTTCCAGCTGTTCTTTAACCTCCTTGTCAATTGTTGCCCAATCGGTTTCTGCACCGTCCTTATACGGATTCTTCAGCCGGGCATCGTCATACAGGTTGAGCACGGATGCCTGCACCCGGGCACTTGTTCCGCCGCGCGACAAGGGCGACATATCATTACCTTCGATCTTTATGGGGCGGTTTTCCCGTGTTTTGACGAGAATACTGCAGTAATCATTTCCATCAAAAAAAGTGGATGCATAGAAATTGGGTATTCCCGGCACCAGCTCTTCAGGTTGTGTCAGAAAAGGGATAGCCTTTCTGACAGGTGTCTGACAACTGGAGACCAAAGCTACTGCGCTTACCGAAAACCCCAGCATTTTCAGGAAGTCACGCCGGCTTGATTTTCCCTTGATTTCAGACTCATCTAAACCTTCGACAGAGAATTCAGGCAAGGGGTCTTTCTGAACATCTGTCCCTTTCTTTTGTTCCTTGTATTCTTCAATACTTTGCCAATATTTTTTTTCCATAACGTATAATGATCGGAGTCGTAATAATTCTTTTTAATTATTTTAATAATGACATCTCTGGCAGTCTTCGCCTCCCATGTCAGCAACAGTAACCTTTACCTTTTCGCCACTGATAAGTTTTTCGTGCATTCGTGTGTATTGCTCGTAAAACTTATTGTTGGCAAACTGCACTTCTTTGGTACGGTGGCAGTCAATGCACCATCCCATGCTCAGATCTTCCACCTGGACAATCTCATCCATTTCTTCGACAGCACCGTGGCACTCTTCGCAATCTACCTTACCAACTTCTACATGTTGGGCATGGTTGAAATAAACATGGTCGGGCACGTTATGCACTTTGATCCATTCAATAGGTTTCTTATTAGCATATGCTTCTGTAACTTTTGCAATTTCCGATTCTCCCGTAATTTTACCACTTTTAACCTGGTTGTGGCAATTCATGCATACAGCAACGGGCGGGATACCTGCATGCATACTTTTATCGGCAGTAAAATGGCAGTACATACAATCGATCTGATTTTGCCCTGCATGAACCTTATGCGAGAACCAAACGGGCTGGTCGGGCTGGTAATATTGTTGCCTTCCCAAACTTGTTGCTTCAACAAACAGTACTTCACCGCCAATGTAAAGAGCCGTAAGAATAATAATATAATGTATCCATTTCTCTTTGAGTATTTTGGTTACGAAGAGGTCGAATAAAGAAATGAGCATTAAAATGAGCAGCACAACGAATGTGATCTGCATGTTACGCATGTCTTTCCTTCCTGAGACAGCTTCGGCAGGTGTTTCTGCCTGAACTGTTTCCTGAGAGGCAACGGTTTCTTCTGTTTCCACCTCGACCACTTCCGAAGCGGCAACTTTCCCTCCGTTTTCAATATACAGCAGAATATCTCTTACCTGGTCGTCTGTCAGGTTGTTGGGAGGCATCGGTATCTTGCTGTTTTCCTCAAATACCTGAATAGCCACAGCATCACCGGCTTCAATCAACGCCTGAGAGTTCTGCACAAATTTTATAATCCATGCTTCATCCCTTCTTTCCGTAATACCCTGAAGATCGGGCCCCACGAGTTGCCCCCCGCCAATAGTGTGACACGCTTTGCATACAGCAAAGTTTGTTTCTGCCTCAGCTGATTGTCCGAAAGAAATCTGGGAAAATAGTAATAGGGTAAATATACCACTTAATAGTAAAAACCGTTTGTATCTCAAATGGTTTTTAACAACGCTAACGCTCAAGATCATGGTGTAAATATTATCTATAAATTGTTGATTTACTCGCTAAATTGTGTTAACAAAATGTTAACCTCTGATTGTCAAAAATATTCATTTTCCTGTCAAAATAAAAAATTCTTTAGTTATTAAGAATAGAAAACACACATAAGACGATGACTCTCAGTGTTATATATTTTATCAATGTTAATAACTTATCTTGATTACTAGATATGTAGGCTATAATCCCGAAGGTATTTTACCAGCTCCCACTGGCACCGCCTCCTCCAAAACTACCCCCTCCGAAACCACCAAAACTACTTCCTCCTCCACCGAAGCCTGAACTGCCTCCGCTAAATCCGTTCCAGCTTCCTGAAGATCTTCCCATGCTGCTTCCTAACCACATGGCTGTCCAGAACGGGATGTTTTTACCAACACTTGCCGAGCGCGCATTACTAGCACGGATCAGGATAAATATAATGATAAAAATCAGGAAAGGAAGGAATGTGGCAATTGGAGCAGCCCCGCTGCCTTTAGCATAATCTTTCGACGATATTTCGCCGGCAGCCAGCAGCATAAGGATATTTACACCCCGGTCAATTCCACCATAATAATTGTTGTTTTTAAATTCAGGGATCATCTCGTTTTCGATGATCCTTTTGGTTATGGCATCGGTAATTACCGGCTCAAGTCCGTAACCCGATTGAATGGCTACCTGTCCTCTTTCGTTGCCGTATTTGGGTTTTACTAAAACAACGACACCATTGTCAAACTCTTTTTGTCCCACTTTCCACTGAAGGCCTATTTCAGCTGCATACATATTCGGGTCGTAGCCATCGAGCGACTTTACGGTAACAACTGTGATCTGGTTAGAAGTTGTATCGTTAAAAGCAACAAGTTTTCTCTCCAGATTGTTTTCCTGCTGATCAGTTAAGATATCTGCAAAGTCGTTCACCAGACGGGGAGGCGACGGTCTCGGCGGAATATCAGCATTAGCACGGTTAGAGATTATGATGATTAAGAGAAGAAACAGTAGTTTTCCGATTAATCTGCGCGTCATAAATTTAACCTGTTAATATGTGTATGTCTTAATTATTTTCCAAAAGAAATCTCATCAGGCAATTCGTTAATATCATTAAGATTACGGGGGAAATGCTTTTTGAGCTGCTTACCTGTCATCGTAATTCCTTCTGTAAGCCCTTCAACAAAATCACCTTTGGCAAAGTGTTCTGTCATTTTTATTTTGATATTATCCCAAAAGTCTTCCGGAACCTCTGCATTGATACCTTTATCGCCGATAATTGCAAATTTGCGCGATTCTACTGCGAGGTACACAAGTACTCCGTTGCGTAATTCCGTTTTATGCATACCTATCTTTTTAAACAGGTAGGCTGCACGGTCAAGCACATCACCATGACATTGCGATTCGACGTGCACTCTGATTTCACCTGATGTATCCATTTCAGCATTCAGAATGGCTTTCTGGATATCTTCTTTCTCTCTTTTTGTAAAGAACTTTCTGGCTGTTGTTCCCATTGTACGCAGTTTTAATAATTGATGATAAGTCTAAAACTCCACCTTTGGGGCTGTTTCAGCCCCTGCCTGCGCTTCGAAATATGGTTTGGCATCAAAGCCAAACAAGTTCGCTAATATATTTTTAGGAAATAATTTAATGTACGTGTTGTACATTCTTGCCGCTTCATTAAACTTTCTGCGTTCAACGGTTATCCTGTTCTCAGTTCCTTCCAGTTGCGCCTGCAACTCCAGAAAGTTCTGGTTAGCCTTCAGATCGGGATAACGCTCCACAACAACCATCAGTTTTGCAAGCGCCGAACTCAGGCCGTCCTGTGCCTGTTGAAAAGCAGCCATATTCTCTGCCGTCAGATTACCTGCATCAATAGTAGTTTGGGTTGCTTTTGCCCGGGCGTTGATCACACCTTCCAGTGTTTCTTTTTCGTGTGTGGCATACCCTTTAACCGTAGCCACCAGGTTAGGGATAAGGTCAGCCCTGCGCTGGTAAACGTTTTCCACATCACTCCATTGTTTGTTTACTTTCTCCTGCTCCGTTACCATGTGGTTGTATGTGCCTTTTACCCAGCTGTATAATACAATTGCCAGAATGACAATTACCGCAATAATGATCCAACTTTTTTTCATGTCTGTTAGTTTTAGGATGGGCTAATTTATATAAAATTTAAGAAAAGATATAGTCTGGAATAAAAAAAGGGAACTGAATTGATTCAGTCCCCTCAATACTAATCGTTTAATTTTCCGTTATTCGATGATGTCAATACTCCTCTTTACAAAGTCTGTTAGTTCTTTTCCTTTAAGGAGGTTCTTCGAAAGCCGGGCCAGATCATACATCTGTTTGATCAGCTGATCCTGCTTCTTCTTGCTTTTTTCTTTGATTACTTTTTCCAGCAGCGGGTTGTTGGCATTTACTACCATTTCATAGGTTTCAGGCAGATTCCCCAGCCCCATCATGCCACTGCCACCACCAAGCGCTTCCATATCGCGCATCCTGCGCATAAACTCGTTCTGCATGATTACGACCGGCATATCGGTTTCGCTCAGGTTTTCAAAAATAACAGTAAATTTCTCCTTGTCAATATTCCTTTCAAAAGCTTCTTTCAACTTATCCTTCTCTTTATCTTCCAGCTTTGAAGGAGCTTCTTCTTCCTTATTGATCAGTTTGTCAATAGTGTTGGAGTCAACCCTGGCAAAGGAAGTGTCGGATAATTTCTGCTCCAGTGTATTGATAAAATGGTTGTCAAGTACACCATTCATAAGCAGCACATCATAGCCTCGCTCTCTGGCTGTTTCAATATACGCATGTTGTTCTTCCTGGTTGTTGGCATACAAATACACCAGCTTGTTGTCTTTATCTTTTTGCGTGTTTTCAATATGCTTCTTGTATTCGTCAAGTGTGAAGTATTTTCCTTCCGTATTTTTAAGCAGGGAAAATTTCACGGCTTTCTCATAGAACTTTTCGTCGGAGATCATGCCGTATTCGATAAAGATTTTGATATCATCCCATTTCTTTTCAAAAGTTTCGCGATCGTTTTTAAAGAT